>JAEEGG010009477.1_pt1 | contig 21786 bp, 19 predicted proteins | sample 9134161 | NCBI WGS metagenome assembly JAEEGG01 (sample SAMN16246543, study PRJNA631951) | gut metagenome | biome: gut microbiome; feature: rumen; material: CR-attached | host: Bos | place: Iran: Karaj | collected 2018-10
AGATGGAACGCAATGTGGGCTTTGCCCTAGCCACCATTGCCGGCACGCTGGCTAAGATGGCCTTCGACGCCTGCTTGTTCAACTCGCAGAACTTCTCATTCGTGAAACTGCCGAAGGAGTGTACCACTGGCTCGAGCATCATGCCGCACAAGAAGAACCCCGATGTCTTTGAACTCATCCGTGCCAAGTGCAACAAGCTGCAGGCTCTGCCCCAGCAGGTGACGCTCATCATGAATAACCTGCCCGTCGGTTATTTCCGCGACCTGCAGATTATCAAGGAAGTGTTCCTGCCAGCCTTCGACGAGCTGAAGGACTGTCTGCAGATGGCCGCCTACATTATCAACAAGATAGAAGTCCGTGACGACATCCTCGACAACCCCATGTACGACCCGATGTTCAGCGTAGAAGAGGTGAACCGTCTAGCAGCTGAGGGTATGCCCTTCCGCGATGCCTATAAAAAGGTGGGTCTCGACATCGAGGCAGGTACTTTTACGCCTAACAAGGACATCCACCACACCCACGAAGGCTCTATCGGCAACCTTTGCAACGACCGCATTGCCGAGCTGATGCAGCAGGTGTTCAGTGGTTTTGGTTTTGAGCGCATCGTTGAGGCAGAAAAACGACTCCTGCAATGAGAAAGTTGCTGATGCTGTTGACAGCGCTGCTGGTGTTGGCGTGCAACAATGAAGGCGAGTATTCCACATGGCCGTGCCGTTTTGCCTACGACAACAGCCTGCACCTTGATGCCAATCTGTCATCGGCCATGAATACCAATTCACGCGGTGTGTTCTGTAAGATATGGGAGTCGTCACTTGGAGGGCGCGCCCTCAACTTCCAGAACAATCAGGGACTGCAAACGACCTCTCAGCCAGAGACGGCTTTGGAAAAGGAAGCTAATTTTGTGCTAGGTATTAATAATGGTATTATCGTGGGATTTCAGACTTTCAACGATTATCCCAATGGCGGTTTTGTAGCCTATGACGTTCAGTGTCCCAACTGCGTGCGCCGCGAGAACAACACAGTCAATCCCAAGTATCCCGTCACGATGGGTGGCGATGGCATTGCTACCTGCTCGAAGTGTGGCAAGAAGTATGACCTCAACAATGGCGGCATGATCCAGAATGGTGAGGAAGGTGACAGGGGACTGGAGAAATACCTGGCAACGTGTACAGGCCCCAATGGTTTTATTTCCGTTGGAACGAAGAGGTGAAAGAGAAATCAAAAAATGAAATTTGAGATTAAAAATTAAAAAAATACGCTTCCGCCGTAAAAATTTTCAATTTTCAATTATCAATTTTCAATTTATTTCGTATCTTTGCACCCGATTTTGCGAAAAGTCTGCTGCCGCGATGGTGGAATGGTAGACACGAGGGACTTAAAATCCCTTGGCCATAGCGGCTGTGCGGGTTCGAGTCCCGCTCGCGGCACAATGCTCACTCGTTCAGAGTGGGCATTTTTGCAAATAAAATATAAAAATAGGTATAAAGTGTCCGAGATACCAATTAAGATACGTACCTTTGCAAAATTAAAGAAACAATTAAACCCAAAGTTATTGATAATGAAGACAAAAGGATTGTTGTTGGCAACGGCTGTGGTGCTGTTGACATCGTGCTCAGGAAAGCTGGGACAACTGTCGAGTGACAATTTTAAGGTAAATCCTAACCCTCTTGAGACAGAGGCAGGACAGGTGACGGCAACTATCAATGGAACGTTCCCTGAGAAGTTTATGAAAAAGAAGGCCGTGGTGAAGGTGATTCCCGAGCTGCAGTACCTCAAAAACGGCCAGTTGCAGGTCGTGAAGGGTCAGCCGGCTACATTCCAGGGCGAAAAGGTGCTGGGCAACAACCAGACCATTTCGTACAAGCTGGGTGGACACTACACCATGAAGACGACTTTCAACTACGTGCCCGAGATGCAGAAGAGCGAGCTCTATCTGGCTTTTGATGCTACTGTTGGCAGTAAGAAGGTCAAGGTACCTGAGGTGAAGGTTGCCGATGGCGTCATTGCCACCAGCGAGCTTTATCGCAAGACCCTGCTGCAGTCGGGAGGTAGCGTTGCCCAGGATGGTTTCCAGCGTGTGGTAGCCCAGAAGCAGGAAGCTAACATCAAGTTCCTCATCCAGCAGGCAGAGTTGCGCAAGAGCGAGCTGACCAACGGTTCCGTTCAGGAGTTTGTCAGCCTGTTGAAGCGCATCAGTGCTGACCGTCAGGGTCTGAACCTGAACAATGTAGAAGTGTCGGCTTACGCTTCACCCGACGGTGGCTTCCAGCTCAACGAGAAGCTGGCCAACAAGCGTCAGCAGAATACTGAGAGCTATGTGAAGCAGCAGATGAAGCAGGCCAAACTTGACGAGCAAGTAGAGGCTAACTATACCGCTCAGGACTGGGAGGGCTTCCAGCAGTTAGTAGCTGCCTCTAACATCCAGGACAAGGATGTCATTCTGCGTGTGCTGTCGATGTATCAGGATCCCGAGGAGCGTGAGCAGCAGATTAAGAATATGAGTGCCGGTTTCCGCGAGTTGGCTGATGGTATTCTGCCTGAACTGCGCCGTGCCCGTCTGACCATCAACTACGAGACCGTAGGTCGTGACGACCAGCAGATTAAGGACCAGCTGAAGGCTGATGCCTCGCAGCTGAGCGTTGAGGAGCTGCTCTATGCAGCTACGCTGACCGACGATGACGCTGAGAAGGAGAAGATTTACAAGACTACCACCCAGCTGTGGGATAAGGATGCACGTGCTTTCAATAACCTGGCTACACTTGCCTGGAAGCAAGGTGACTACGACGAGGCACAGCAGTACCTGTATAAGGCTTTGGCCGTTGATCCCGCATGTGCTGAGGCTAATGCCAATCTCGGTATGCTGGCTCTGCGTCAGGGTGACATCACACAGGCTGAGAGCTACATCAGCAAGGCCACCAATGCCTTTAACCTGTCAGAGGTTCTCGGCAACCTGCACCTGGCACAGGGCAACTATGTTCTGGCTGCTAAAGACATGGAGAACACTATCTCCAACAGTGCTGGTCTGGCCCAGTTGCTGACCAAGGACTATGAGAAGGCTGCCCAGACGCTGAAGGCCGTCAAGAACGGCGACGGCATCACCGACTATCTGCAGGCTATTATTTGCGCTCGTCAGGGTAACGACGGTATGGCTGGCTTCTTCCTGCGTCAGGCTGTGCAGAAGGATGCTTCGTTGTCCGCCTATTCTGCCAACGACCTGGAGCTGCGCAAGGTGAAGTAAACAATAAAAGGTAAAAAGATAAAAAAGTAAAAAGGTAACGATGGCCATTGGAATACAGAATACGGTTAGACGTATGGTAAGAAAGGCTTTACCTTTTTACCTTTTTACCTTTTTACCTTTATACTTTTTCTCCTCCTGTGGTGTTGACAGCGACAGGTTCCGTCTGGAGGGTCGACTCCGTAACATCAACCAGGGCGAGTTCTGGCTATACAGTATTGATGGCGGCATTACCGGCATCGATACGATTCCTGTGCGTGAAGGCCGCTTTTCCTATGAAACGGAGCTGCGCACCCCTTCCACCTTTATCCTCATCTTCCCCAATTATTCGGAGCAGCCCGTTTTTGCTGAGCCGGGCAAGAAGGTGACTATCAAAGGTGACGCTACACGACTGCGTGAGATGACCATCGAGGGTACCAAGGCCAATAAGTCCATGACACAGCTGCGCATGGATTTGTCGCGTCTGATGCCTCCCGAAATCCCCAATGCCGTTGCAGCTTTTATCACTGAACAGCCGCAATCACCGGTGAGTATCTATCTGTTGCAGCGTTATTTTATGAATAACCCGGATGCCGACTTCCAGAAAGGCTATGAGCTGGCCACGCTAATGGTCAAGGAACTGCCCGACAATGTGCGCTTGGCAACGTGGAAGAAGCAACTGGAAACCATGAAGAACGGACAGGTCAAACACCGCCTGCCATCGTTTTCCGCTGTTGACATCAATGGCCGAAGCGTGTCCAATGACCAGCTGAAGAGCCGTGTGAATGTCATTAGCCTGTGGGCTTCGTGGAGCTTCCAGAGCACTGACATGCAACAGCGTCTCAAGCACTCCAAGCAGCGTTATGGCAATGACCTCGCAGTGGTGAGCATCTGCCTCGATGCCAATGCCAAGGATTGCCGTCAGCGTATCACCCGCGACTCGCTGCGCTGGCAGACCATCTGTGACGGTCGCCTATGGCAGTCGCCGCTGATAGCCAAGTTGGGATTGTCTGACGTTCCCGGCAATCTGGTGATTGACGACAAGGGTATCATCATTGATAGCAATCTAAAACCAGAAAAGCTGGAAGAAAAAATCAACCAGCTTTTGAAATAACTTCTACCCAATTTCTCACCACTAAAACATTTCTTCGTGGTCATACCGCGGCATGTAGCGTATCAGCTTATGTGCTGCCGCCTGTGCCATGGCCTCGTAAGCTCGTTCGCTGGGGTGCAGATGATCGCCGCTGTCGTAGCCGTCGGCAAAGGCTTTGGGGTTGGTGACGCTGCGTACTGCCGCATCGAAGTCGATGCAGCCGTCGAAGACGGGTGATGTACGCAACCACGCATTAAACTGCTGACGCATTTTTTCGCGATCTTCATTGTAGGTGCGCCAACCATAGATGGGCAGCAGGGTACCGCTCCACACCTTCAGTCCCATTGCCTTGGCGGGCTTTACGTAGATGTCCTCCACGCCGTGCTCCATGTCCTCCACCGTGGGCAGGTCGCTCCACGGGCGGAAGGGGTTGACATCGGTACCTACCGGGTGGATGATGTCGTTGATGCCGTGCTGGATGATGACGTCCGTAGCCCCAGCCACATTCATCTCTATGGGGAAACGCGTGGCACCTTTCAGTCCGTAGGCTTGATAGGTGATGCAGTCATACTGCCTCAGTATGCGTGTGCCGCTGACAGCACGGCGTATAATGGCGGCATTGGTGCCGAAGGCCAGCCGTGCCATGTAGTCGGGCCACGACTGTGCGGTAATGGAGTCGCCGTAGCACACGATGGCATGGTTGTCTGCCGACGTCAGCACATCGATGGTGTTCAGGAAGTAGAACCAGTTGGTGTGGCGCGTCAAGTCAAGGGGTAGCTCGTCGGCCTCGGCATAGTCGCCGTAAGCATAGTAACCCTTAGAGAGCGGCCCGGTGACGAGCGTTCCGCTGTTCATCTGGGTGTAGTCCGCCAGATAGAAACTCACTTCTATGGTGTCGCCACGACTGATGTCATAGTTGATGGCGTCGCTTTCCGTCTCCCTGCCGGGCATGAGCGTCACGCTGGTATCGCCGCCGAATGTAATAGGGGTATGGCCGACAAAGACCTTGTTGAGCGTGACGGGTTCTGTTCCAGTCAGGTTAGAGAAACGGAAGCGTAGCATGCTACCACTAAAGCACATCCTGATAGGATAGCGCAGCGTGAGGTTTTTAGCATATATGGCCTCACGCCGGTTGGTGATGGAGGTAGCATTGCCCCAGCACGCCACCCATTTGCTGTTGTTCATCATGTGTTGTTTTCTTTCTGTTAAGTGTCACCTACTCCTCTACCTTGACATAGACAGCTTCGAAGGTGGTGTTAGCGCCAAAGCAACTGAAGGTGTCGTAGTCGGTAGTGGAACTGATGACCAGGTACTTGTCGTAAATCTGGCACTTGAAACCATAGCCACACTCGTTGACGTTGTCGTATGTGAAACTGTTGCCATGAAGCACGGCAGGGCGGTCGGAACTACTCTTGCCCTCGGCTATGTTGCCAGGAGAGTTGCAGATAGTGAAATGAACCTGATTCTTGCCGGCAGCGTGGAACGTTACGTCACCGCCCATATAGTCGCCATAGCCATCGTTCCATTGTTTGTAGCTGTAATGCTTGCCGACATGATCTGGATCGGCACGCTGTAATGCCGGATGGTCAAACCATTCGGGGGTGTAGGTTGTGCCATGGTCATACTTGTAGGAATGCATGTCTTTGATGTCGAAAGACTTGCCGGTTTTGGGATTTGTCCATTCACCCTCGGCAATGTAAGGGCCGTCAGCACGCTCAAAGCCGTCAACTTTCAGAGAAAGGGTACCTGAGATGGTGCCGTCAGGCTGATACTCGTTGAAGACAAATACATTTTCTCCCTGAAGATAGTCGCCCACGATGAGGATAGGGGCGGGATTCTTGGCCTTGGGATAGTAGATGTAGCCGGCAGGACTTGTCTCGTTGTCAACATGATAATCAAAGGCAATGACAACACTGTTGTTTTCTCCCATCTTACCACTGAAGCAGAGCGTTTCAAAACCATCGGTGTCCGCTTTCGGCGCACCGTCCTTAACCAGTTCCATCATAAGCGCTTTGATGCGCGATAGTCCGTCGCCGTCAGGACTGGCATTATTGCCGTGTGACGAAATCATGCTGCCGTCAGAGAAAACGGCATTAAAATGCCACATCGAGCCGTCGTTGACGTTAGTCAAAGGCTCATACGACTCCTTGTAGGCGTACATCCGTTCCTCCTCGATAATTTGGCGGAACTTCTTCATCACCTCGGCATCGATGCGATTTTCAAACAACGGTCCGTATTCCTCTTTCATGGCAGAAAGTACGAATACACCAGTAGAATCTTGCTCCACACGCCCTTCAAACTGGTTGTCTGCCGTCATCTCGTTTCGGGTAAACGACAATTTGACCAGTTCTCCGGCAGGCATCGATTTCTTGGGCGTACAGCCCACAAGGCTCAGCAGGCCGCCCACCAAACATGCAAAGATACCTTTCTTCATCATACAGACTACTTCGCCTTCTTTGCCAATTTCTCCGCCTTTTCCTGAGCCTTTGTCGCTTTGGCAAGAGCCTTTTCAGCGGCAGCTTTCTTCTTCGGGTCTGCAGGATCCATTGCAGCCTTCTCAGCAGCCTTCTGGGCTTTCTCTGAAGCCTTCTCGGCATCCTTCTGGGCCTTCTTGGCGCGCTTGACAGCCTCGTTGTGCTTCTTGACAGCCTTCTCCTCCTTCTTGGCCTTCTTCTCTGCCTTCTTCTGGGCTTTCTGCTGTTTCTCCAAAGCCTTAGCCTGTTTCTTGGCTTCCTTCTGAGCCTGCAGGGTGGCCTTGTCGACAACCTGCTGTTGTGTAGCTGTTACAACTTCCTGTGCCTGAGCGACACTTACCGAACACCAGCTGGCTAATACTATTACGGCCAGCATCATGAGCATTTTCTTCATAATCGTCTTTGTTTTTTGATTTGATATTAATATGTCACTTTTATTTTCTGCAAAAATAGGCATTTTCTGTCAAATCACCAAATATTTTTACCAATGTTTCGTAGAATCAGAGTCAAAGGTACTTTGACGTTCGAGAAAACTCAAAATTCTTTTGGTTTTCTTCTCGCTTATTCGTAATTTTGTAGCCAAATGGCAAGTAACTTAGACTTTGTACAGTATGTCGCCGACCAGTGCAGTCTGGCGGGGGAGATTGTTACCAAGAAGATGTTTGGTGACTATGGTATTTATTGTGATGGGAAAATCTTCGGACTCATCTGCGACGATTGCTTCTATTTGAAGCCAACAGAGGCCGGGCGTAAACTGTTGCGTACTTTCGACCCCCGTCCGCCTTACGAAGGAGCGAAGGACTATTTCTATATTGCCGATGTCGATGACCGCGACTATCTCTCGATGCTTGTCCGCGAGACATGTAAGGCGTTGCCGATGCCTAAACCGAAGAGAAAATGAACGCTCAGGAGATCATCACCTATATGGAGTCGCTGCGTCATGACGAGCAGCGCAAGATACTGATGGGTTTCTTCAAGACAGCCCCCGGCGAGTATGGCTATGGCGACGAGTTCTTAGGGCTGAAGGTGCCGCAGACCCGCGAGGTAGTCCGCCTTGCAGGTCAGGACTTCCCTTTGGGCGAAGTCCCTACGCTGTTGATGAACCGCTGGCACGAGGTGAGGCTTTGCGGTTTCCTGATTCTCGTGGCGAAGTTCGAGAAACTGTCCACCAAGCGTTTAGTGCATCATGCCGATGCCATCAGACAGCGCGACGAGATAGTGACGATGTATCTGCAATATGCCGAGCAGGCCAACAACTGGGACTTGGTCGACCTCTCCGCGCCTAAGATTCTCGGCCACTGGCTGCTGTTGCCGTCGAATCTGGGCGACAAGGATTATAAGATTAAGGTATTAGACGGACTCGCTGCCAGCCCCTGCCTTTGGAAACAGCGCATGAGCATTGTCTCTTCGTGGAAGACCTCACAGGCCGGCGACCCCTCATGGTGCCTCCGCTATGCCGAGATGCACCTCCATCATCCCCACGACCTGATGCATAAAGCTACTGGCTGGATGCTGAGAGAGATGGGCAAGCGCGTCTCGATGAATCTACTCCGCGACTTCCTCCGTCAGCATGCTCACGAGATGCCTCGCACTATGCTGCGCTACGCCATTGAAAAGATGTCCGAGCAGGAGCGTCAAGAGTGGATGAGCACTAAACAACAATAATACAAAGCCAACAATATGGAAAATGGCATTAATACGTATAAGATTGTCGTAGCAATAGATTCATTCAAAGGCTGTCTGACCTCTCAGGAGGCGAATCAGGCAGCAGCGGAGGGCATTAGGAAGGTTTCCCCTGACGCTGAGGTTGTGCAGGTGCCCGTCAGCGATGGTGGCGAGGGTTTCATGGAGGCCTTCTATGCGGCTATCGGTGGCACACTCGTCAAGGTTCCTGTGAGAGATCCGCTGATGCGCCCTATGATGGCGAAGTATCTGCTTCATGCTGAGACGGCAGTCATTGAGATGGCTCAAGCCAGCGGACTGACGCTGTTGACAATGGAGGAGCGTAATCCAATAGTGGCTACGACGTATGGCACGGGACAACTGGTGGCCGACGCTGTGCGCAAAGGAGCCAAACACATCATCGTCGGACTTGGTGGCAGTGCCACGAGTGATGCCGGCATAGGCATGCTGCGAGCCTTGACTGATGCCTTTGCCAAAGGAGGCTCATGGGATGATATTCAGGAATTGAAGCCTGTCCGTTTTACCATTGCCTCTGATGTCAAGAACCCGCTTTGTGGGGAAAACGGTGCTGCCCACGTCTTTGGGATTCAAAAGTTTTCCACCGTCAAAGGATACACATCAGAAGACATCTTGGCTTTGGACGAAAGAGCCCGTAAGTTTGCTGAGGTCTCTGCCAGACATTTCGGCTATGATCGTTCAGAGATGGCGGGAGCAGGTGCCGCCGGTGGTCTCGGCTATGCCTTCCTGCAATATCTGGATGCAGATTGTAAGCCTGGTATACAACTCTTGCTTGATACCATCCGCTTCGACGAAATCATCAAGGATGCCAACCTCATCATCACAGGCGAAGGCTCTGCTGACCGCCAGACGCTGATGGGTAAGCTCCCTATGGGAATCCTCGCACAGTCGGCAGGTGTCCCCGTCTGTCTGATAGCAGGCCGCATCGGCGACCGCGAAGAGCTCCTGAAGGCAGGCTTCGCCCATGTGGCATGCATCAATCCTGCTGGTATCACCCTTGAGGAAGCCATGCGCAAGGAAGTCGCCACGCAGAATATCGCTCATACCGTCAGCCTCATCAGCCACAGTTATTGACGAACAAGTAAGCGACATACAAAATGGAATCAGAGTCTCAAATCAGTTCTGAATAGATGTCAATTTTCCATTCTCAAAGTATAAGTAGCAGCCATCCTTGTACACCCACTGCTCATGTACTCCCCATGAACCTGTTGTAGTGTTTATATCATCTGGTTCTCCCCACGCTTCTTTACACATAGTTTTAGAGAATCCAATACGAACCTTTCCATCAAAAATTAGTTGGCCATTTTTTTGACCGTATTTTGCCATGAGTTGTTTCTTCCTCTGCTGGTCTGCCTTTTGTTCTTCTAAATATTTGTCGTATGTGATAAAATGATTTCTGATGCCATCTTCTTTCACGTAGAAATCACCATAAGTATCATTATGAAGAATGCATACCATTGAATATTTATCATCCTCTACGAAAGTAACGTCTCTGCATTCAAATATAGTTTTAACGGGGATTTCTTGTTTCGCTTTTTTCCCATCTTGCAGCGATAAAAAAGGATAAGTGCTTATTGTTACCCAGCTTTTATTCTTATAGACGAGCTTATTACCTTTCAACAAGCTTTTCATCTTCTCATAATAACCCAGCACAACAAAGTTCTCAAATGAACGATATGCCCCCAATCGAGGAAATCTGTAATATACCGTGTCACCAGACTCCTTCTCTATCATTTTGAAGAAAACATAATCTTCATAATAACCTTTTTTCTCAAACATTTCAAGAACTTTGAAATATTTCGAATTGGCACTATAACTAACGGCAGGAGAACCGAAAGAGTATGTCTTCATATAGTAGGATGCTGGATTATCAGCACTTGGACTTGTCAATAAGTCCAAATACAAATAATAGCCCTTTTTTCGTGCTTCAGCAATTGGCCGTAAAAAAAGCGTTTGACCTATGAGTGCCTTGTAATTATACCCCGAAATGTTTTCAAGACTATCGTATGGAGCCGCAGCCGTACTCACTTGCACTTCTTTTGGCGCAATTTTAATGCTGCTGATTTGTGCGTACGATGTTATTGCTATCATCGTAACTGTTGTCAAAAAGAAAATTCTCATATTATTTAAACTTTTAGACGTATTTTCTGTTTTAGTTGATTGCATCCTGCACCACCAAGCTTGCTAACATAAAGCCGAAGATGGCGGTGATGTGGGCAATGGTGCCGTTGCCTTTGTCATTGGGGTCAACAGGTTTCTTGTTCTGCAACAGTTCGTCAGAATAGACGCACTGGAATTTTCGCTTAGGGAATGTCTTGTCGCGCTTGAAGCGGTTGCGGAGGGCGCGGGCTAGGGGGTCGCCAGTTACTTTCCAAAACTCGGCAATACGGATGCGCGTGGGGTCGAGCTTGAGGGCGGCACCCATCGACGAGAAGAGCTTGGGATACTTTCTGTCTTCCCCTGTTGAGGGGAAGGATGTCGCCATGAGGATGAGCAGCGCCTTGTCCTTCAGCGAGTCGATAGCATCGATGATGTAGTCGTAAGTGTCGAGTTGGAAACACTCGGCGGTCTCTGCGGTAAAGACCTGTTGCAGAGCGGTAATCTCCGCCAAGGGATTGATGGTGAGCAGACGCTCCTTGAGGACATCGACCTTCGGCTGACCTACGGTTTCCGTCGTCGCCATCAGCTGGCGGTTGATGTTGGTGATAGCTACACGGTCGGAGTCGACGATGGTCAACCGACGGATGCCGCTGCGCACCAGGCTCTCGGCACACCACGAGCCGACGCCGCCAACGCCGATGATGATGACACGTTTTTCAGCGATGCGTGCCATCGCCTCGTCGCCTAACAGGAGTTCTGCCCTGCGGAATATGAGTTGTTCTGTTGACATCGTTAATAAAGATGAATAGTTTATCGCTTGCAAAGATAGTGAATAAAATTCAAATGTTGATGCTCCGCAGCAGAATTCTTACCAACATGCCAATAATATGCTACTGCAATTATTCTATTTGCATGATTCTGTTTGCATTTTGATTTCAATTCTTTCTTCTCCTTCTACTAAATAGACGGTATTCACCTGCTAAAATGCTGATTTTAAATAGTTTCTGCAAATAATCCATTAAATATTTACTTCTACTTTACTTCTACTTTACTTCTATTTTACCTCTACTTTGCCTCTACTAACCTTCTACCTTGTCTCTACAAACGAAACATGCAATTGTTAACCTCTGGCTCAGCATGCATTCCCATGGCGGGAATGTCTTGTTTGCTCCAAGCAAACACAATGTTCCCATGGTGGGAATAATTCATTCCCTTAATGGGAATATCGAATCCTCTTAATGAAAACATTACCGCGCCTTCTATCTATTGTGTAAATGTGTAGATGAATAATAGATGCAAAGTAGAAGGTTAGTAGAGGCAAAGTAGAAGCAAAATAGATGCGGAAATGTACGCAAGTGCACTAATAAACAGTACTTTACGTGCTTTTAGTAGAGGCAAATTATTCCATAACAACTTTACGGCCATCTATGATATTAACACCTTTTCTCGGTTTGGTGAGTTTCTGACCCAGGAGATTATAACGTGCGCCATCCTTGATGATAACGACACGGCCATTGCTGAGGTACTTGCGAATGCCCTTGTCAACGAGAGAACTGCTGACCACCGGGGTAATGCCGGTGGCGGCAGAAGAACGCTCGTAAGGACCGAGGTCGCGAGCAGTGCCTGTGATGTTACGTTTCAAAAAGGGGAAGTCTTCAACGAGCTGTTTCCACACCTTGCCGACATTGCTGGTGACATCGTCTTCAAAAGAAGCATTGCCCTGGTCAATCATCTTACTATCTGATGCCAGACGCGCAAACTTACGGGGCAGACCGCCATAGATGTCACGAGGCAGCATGGCATCGTCCTCGTCGAGCGAGAGATAGTCGTCAGCGCCCACACCTGTCGTGAGATGATTGGTCCAGCCATTCTTCTGCATGGGAGAGGTAATACCATTGTAGTCATCATAGCCAACGTCGATCTCCTGCTTACCAAGACAAACATTATTATAATACTTGCTATTGGCATCAGAGCCGCCACTTTCAAACATATAGTCGTAGCTGTTGTCGAAAGCCAGACAACCTACCAGCACATGACCGCCCTTATGGTTGTTACAGTCGAAGCCCTTGACGGAGCTGCCCTGATTGTGACTGAAGGCGATGCAGTTAAAGACATAATGGATGCCCTTGGAAGAACCTCCAGTGCCGTTGCCGCCCAGCTTGATGCCATTGCCGTTGCCTGAGAACGACATAGAGCCGCTCTTGGTGATATAGTCCTTCACCCACAGGTGGTCGGAGGCAATACCGGCACTCCATGCCCAGCACTCAGCCAATACGACATCGTAATCAGTCTCGAAGAGATCCCAAGAATCATCGCTGTTATGCCAGGCACGACAGCGGATGAAGCGGTTGCCGATACCATTGTGCATCTTGCAGGCAAAGCCGTCTGCATCACTACCGTAGTTGGCGTCGTAGTCGCAGTTGTGGTGCGAGTCACAGTCGATGATGTCGTTATAGGCACAGTAGCTGCCATCGTTCTGGCTGACACCGGGAAAGGTGTCGCTGAAGTTATGGCCAAAACCCAATTGGATGCCAGTATCGAGGTTATAGGAGAACTCGCAACGCTCAATGCGGTTGTGTGAGCCTTCCAGCTTGATGCCGTTATCAGCTGCATGGGTGATGTGCAAGCCAAAGAGCCACCAATAGTTACCCGTCATCGTGATGCCACGGTCACCAACCATCTGGTCGTACAACTGATTGACAAAGTCGAAGACAGGCTTCTCACCATCATAGCAACGAATGATGATGGGTTGTTCTGCCGTGCCACTATGCTTGATGCGGACAGTATATTTGCCGTCGCTTTGCTTCTTGGGATAGTACGTGCCGCCACGGCAGATGATATGGGTGCCCGGCGTTGCAGCATTGACGGCTGTCTGCAGGTCGTTCCAAGGACGTTCAAATGTGCCGTCGCCATTAGGGTCGCCATCGGGAGCAATATAGATTTCCTTGGTGGCTGTGGGGAAAGGCTTAGTAGGAACCCAAGCACCTTCGGTGATATAGGTAGGGTCATCAACAGGAGGTTCGACAGTGGCTGACTTAATCACGACCTTAGAGATATAAGTATTGCTGGAGCTGCCCACGAAACGGAAACGGACGTTGGTTGTACCGTCAAGATTGGTCTTGGCGCTGTAGCTTTTGGCACCCGAGCCACCAGAACTCTGCTGGGTAAGCTCTTGCCATGTGCCACCGTCAATAGAGTAACTGATAGTCAGTTTGTTGTTGCCGCCAGAGCCCCAGTTGACAGCAATCTTGCCAGGGTCATCAATAGCAGGAGTGATGAGATAAGAAGAACTGCCGCTGGTGAAGGTAAACTGCTTCACGCCACTATTCTCCTTGAGTTCCATCTTCAACGCCTTCCACTCACCAGAAGGGAGCGTCACTGACTGTTCACTGCTGGCGCCATACTTGGCCTTGGCCAGTGTGCTGAAGTCTTCTGTGACATCTGCTGCATGGACCACGAAGGCACAGAGCAACAGGGTGATACACGATATTATCTTTTTCATCATTTGAATGCTATAAGATTAGTAAAGTTTCTGACCCTGGAGATTGTAGCGCTGGCCATCCTTGATGATAACGACACGGCCATTCTCCATCATTTTCTCAGTGTGTTCGTTGCTGTTGCCTGTCTTCACCGTCGTGATTTTGGTAGTAGAGGTATCAGGTACACGGACATACATGTCGTAAACCCGGGCACCGCCACCAGAGGCTGCATTCAACAGTTCGACGGTACGAATCTGTTTGGCCACATCTTCACTGATGCCAGCCACCTCAATGAGATCCCACTCCAACAGGGTGGTCTTTTTCAGTTTATCAGTAGAGTGAGTTCCTGACTGACCATTGGCCAGCGTCCACTTGATATTAAAGGTACGGTCACCAGTAAAGTGGAGGTTAATCTTCAGTTGCAGCACGCCATCAGTCAGATTCCAACGGATACCGCCATTGTTCTTGCCAATATCAAAACCGCCTTGGGTGCATCCGCCGGGAACGCTACCGTCGCTCTCTGTCTTCTCAGGATCGTAAGACGTAGTATTGCTGCTGCCAGGAATTATCTCCAGCACGCCCTGCAGGTCGACAGGCAATGCATCCCAGGCATCCTGGAAGTGATACCAGTCACCCGTAAGCACCTTGAAGGGAGTTACCAGAACAATGCTACCCGTAGTGGTGTAGGGCTTTACGCCTCCTGCCTCATTACCTGTGGCGGTAAGCCTGAAGGTACATCCTGTAGCTGGTGTACCACTGATGGTCACCGTATGGCTGGCTGCATCGAAGACGTAAGAAAGTCCTGCGCTAAGTCCCTCAACGACAGCATTGGTTGCTACATCGTTCAGTTCGTAGACAATGTCGGCAATTGGCTGACCTTCGACTATCTCCTGTGAGGAGTTGGCGGTCTTGCACTTCACCTCAATCTTGTCGGGAATGACGAACGGGAATGGCATGCCGTCCAGCTCGAAGGCTCCGAACTCGGGAGCGTCATCATTATAAGGAATATAGATGTCATCTGCCGTAATATATTCGTTCAGGCCTTCGATATAAGAAAGACATTCTGCTTCTGTCATCTTGCGGGCAGGAGTAAAGCCGATAACAGGCATGCCTTTATCCTTGAAGATGCTGCCGGGCTTCAGACGGGCAAAGTTATTGTCGGGCAACGAGCCGTCGGGTTCACGGTCGGCCATGAAGTCAGCAACAGACAATGACAGGAACTCGCCGCTGTGGTCTTGCGTAGCAGGGGTATAGTCGCCACCGTCAGGCTTGTAGCTTTCCTTGATAGGACTACAGCCGTCTATCTCAATCCAGGAATTGTAGGTCGTACCGGCAGTAGGATCCTGATAGCCGGCTTTGTCAGGCGACAGGAACTCGTGGTTACCAATCTTCCTGCCACTCTTCTCTGCCGTGGCGCCCCAACCTATACAGTTGTGGATATCCATCGTGCCGTATTTGAACTCTGTGGGGAAGCGATAGTTGAACTCATTGCCCCAGGCTACGCAGTTGAAGATATACATGCCCTCATAGGCATTGTTCTGGTCGAAACCCTTGTGCAGATTCTCGAAAGCTACACAATTGGTAAGCACATGGGCACCCACCGAATGGTCGAAGTTGGCACCTCCGGCAGAGCCACCGCCACCGAGTTTGAAACCATTGCCGTTCTTGCCCTCGCTGCCATTAGGCAGATAACCGGCATGCCATGCCCAGCAGTGGTCGATGACTACAGGATGATAAGTCATGTAGAGGTCCCAGTTGTCATCGGAATTGGTCCAGGCACGACAGCCATGAAACTCTGTGCCAGGACCTGGGAAAAGCTTCACGGCAAAGCCGTCGGCATCACCGCCATCATCACTGCCGCTATAGGACTTCGTATCAGCATTCTCGTACGAGTCACAGTTGATGACCTTGTTATACCGGCAATAGCTGAAATTGGGGTTAAAGGCTGGTTTTCCACTGATGGGAAACGACTTGGTCTCCTCAATGGAGAAGTCCTTGAACATACCAATTTGCAGACCTGTGTCGTTATTCCAACGGAAAGTACAACGCTCCACGATGTTATAAGAGCCTTCTATCTTCATGCCATTGTCCTTGGCATTCTGCAGCACCAAGCCGTAGAAGGTCCAATAGTTGGCCTCGTGGTTGACATAGATACAACGTGACTGTTTGAATTCTATCTCTGACGAAGGATTCATGTTTGTGCCATCGATGATTACCTTGCCAACGGCATCCTCAGGCCAGGCACGCAGTTCACAACGGAGGTCAGGATTGGTGTTCAGTGCGGGTATTTTGATACGCTTGGTAATCATATAGGTACCCTCATGTACCAGGATGCGGTCGCCAGGCTGCACGATTTCCATAGCCTTATCGATGGTTTGCAACGGAGCATCCATCGTACCCTCATTATTGTTGTCGCCATTAGTGGCTACATGGATATCATTTGCCGAAACGGGCATCACGGTCAATGCCCACACACACAGAAGGGCAGCTGTTTTCTTAATTAAATGTAGTTTTTCCATCATTTGTAGTTCTTGTTTCTGCCCACAAAAGTACATATTTCTTATCTTCCATGTCCCCCTCAATCTGTTTTTTAATACTCAAACGTTTACGTAAATAACTTTGGTGCAAAGGAAGCAGATAATCATTTATTTTTCGTATCTTTGCATATTACATATACTTAAATTTTCTGAGATAATTTAAACCGCTTTCCCCGTCGAGCGTCATATTAACAAACTATTTAAAGACAAACATGAAGAAGATTCTATTGATGTTGCTGGCACTCGTACTGACCATCGGTGCAGAGGCACAGCGAGGAGACAGAAGACTATCGTTATTGCCGTGTCCCATCCTCGGTGGCGAGTTGAGTAATTCTGCCGCTACGTCGGTGGAGGACATTGACGAGGTGTTGCCACGGATGAAGACATTAGGATTGAACACAGTGCTTGTACCGGCCTATTGGGAACTAATGGAGCCTGCGGAGGGAAGGTTTGATTTCACACTGATTGACCGTACAATCGACGTGGCACGACGGGAGCAGCTGCATGTCGTATTCCTTTGGTTCGGCGCGTGGAAAAACTCGATGTCGTGCTATACACCAAGCTGGTTTAAACAGGACACAAAGCGGTTTCCACGGGCGATGACTAAAGAGGGGAAGCAGATGGAGATAGCATCGTGCTTCAGCGACAACGTATTGCAGGCCGACCTGAAAGCATTCTCCGCACTGATGCGGCATATCAAGGAACGCGACCCACAGCGCGAGGTGGTCGTCATGATGCAGATAGAAAACGAAATCGGCATGCTGGAGTCGGCACGCGACCATTCGCCGTTGGCTGAAAAGGTCTATAATAAAGAAAGGTGGGCAGAGCGTTACGGCACCGACGAATATGCCGACGAGAAGTTTATGGCACTGAGCTATGCCCGCTATGTGGAGCATTTGGCCAAGGCAGCCCGCGAGATCCATGATATGCCACTTTATGTGAATGCTGCGATGAATAGTCGCGGACGTCGACCTGGCGAATATCCCTCTGCAGGGCCGTTGGCGCACCTCATTGATTTCTGGCACGAGGGTGCACCGAGCATCGACCTGCTAGCCCCCGACATCTACGACACTGGCTTCAAGTCGTGGTGTGCGCAGTATGCAATGCCATTGCGTCCGCAGGATGGAGGAAAAATCAAAAATCGCCTTTTCATCCCTGAGAGCCGATGCTGCGAGAATAGCGGAGTCCGTGCCCTTTATGCCTTTGGCGAGCATCAGGCTTTGGGTTTCTCGCCCTTCGCCATCGACCAAGCCAGCTCAAAGGAAACGGAATCCGTGACTCAGGCCTACGCTCTCATAAAACAGTTGGCAGCAGCCCTACGAGCTTGCTCGCTCATTCCTTCAGGTGTGAGAAATTCTTCGCTCTTCACTCTTCACTCTTCACTTAAGACTTGGGGATTTCTCTTCGACCAGAATGACCAAGAGCGCATCATTGACGATGACGGTGTAGTGATGACCTGCCGCCATTACTTCACCCTTCCTTGGGATCCCCGTGCTACCGACGGCACTACATGGCCAGAGGGCGGTGCCATGCTCATCCGTCTCGGCAAATTCGACTACCTGTTGGCTGGCAGCGGCGTAGTCATCGACTTCAAGACTCCTACAGAGAAGCAACAAGAGCAGCAAAAGACATTAGGCGAGGATGGCTTTGCAGAATCTGGCGGAGCAATGACCAATGGTAAATGGTCAATGTTCAATGGAAAACGCCTCGGTCTCCTTTCCGTCGATGAAGTATCAATCGCTGATGACGGTACGATGCAGTACCTCCGACGTCATAACGGTGACCAAACCCATCAAGGCCGTCACGCCCGCATCTGTGTTGGTGAGTGGAAACTATTACACGTTAAAATCTACGAATATTAACCGTCATGCTAAAACAATACCAAAAGAAATGAATATGGATTATACAGCACATTATGATTCTCCCCTGGGCGGTATAACATTGGCGTCAGACGGAAAGAGGCTCGCAGGACTTTGGTTCGACGATCAGAAATACTTCGCTGAAGTGCTCGACAAAGAACATGAAGAAAAGCCAGATATAGATGTATTTGACAAAACCCGGAGATGGCTTGATGAGTATTTTTGTGGACGTGAGCCACAGTTTACTCCGCCGCTTGTTTTTCGTGGTAGCGACTTCCGTAAACGGGTGTGGCAGCGGCTGATGCAGATTCCCTACGGACACACGGAAACTTACGGTGACATCGCCCGGAGTCTTGGCTGTCATTCAGCGCAGGCTGTTGGTGGGGCCGTTGGCCATAACCCGCTGACGCTTATTGCTCCATGCCATCGAGTAATGGGCAGTGACGGTTCACTGACAGGCTATGCCGGCGGTATTGACAAGAAAATCCGCCTGTTGCAGTTGGAGGGTGGCAAGGAACCTGTGGAAATGACTCCCGGCATCGTCATGAGCTTCAAACCCGGTAATACACAAAATATCATAAATCCCAAGGCGTAATCAATATGCTTTGGGATTTTATTCGTATATTTGCGCCATAGTTTCACAAACTAAACAAATACGATTATGAATGATTCGATTAAGAGAGAGCAGAGTGATGCCAGCATCGACTCTGCCGAACGTGAGAATTATCGCACGAAGTGCAAGATTCTGATTTTACAAGGCTCTCCAAGAGCTAACGGGAACACCGCATGGATGGCGGAGGAGTACAGAAAAGTTGCCGAGGCTGCTGGTCATGAGGTAACATTGGTGAATGTGGCTAAGAAGAAGATTGCAGGTTGCTTGGCCTGTGAGTATTGTCACAATAAGGGCAACGGTGCCTGCATCCAGAAGGACGATATGCAGGAACTCTATCCTTTGATGAACGAAGCTGAGGTGCTGGTACTGGCTGCGCCCATCTACTACTTTACGCTCTGTGCCCAGATTCAGTCACCCATTCAGCGCATGTACTGCGTCAATAAACCCATTAACGTCAAGAAAATGGCTTTGCTGATGTCATCCTATTCGCCTAACGTATATGACGGAGCCACAGCTGAGTTCCGTGACATCTGCAACTACTGGGAGGTAGAAAATATGGGCTTTGTCTCTGCCAAGATCGACGAACAGAAGACGGAGGAAACCAAGCAAAAGGTGATAGCACTCGCAAACAAATTGTAGGTAGATTATGTTAGGAAACTTTTTCTTACTACAATCCCCTTGTGGGCTCCGTTGAGCCATGTGGCGAACACTCTCCGAAAGAGCCCCGACCTGCAGAAATGCAAGCCGGGGTTTCTTGACCTTTGGTCGAGACTGCTCACGCTCGGAAATCTAAGCAAACTTGGTTTCCCTCGCTTAATCACAGCCTTGAATTATATAGAATGGCAAACAGTTACGCCACGAAGTGCTTGATGTTGCGGGCTGAAGTCTTGTTGGCATCGTAGCGGATAGTCAACTCACGAGTGCGGGGATTCCAGTTGGTGTCCATCACGCCCTTCATGTTCTCGACCTTGGCAATGACTTTCTTGTGAGAGTCGTGACGGCTTACCTTGATGGTAGTAGTCTTCACGTCAGGACGATAAGCGTGAGTCTTGTGAACATCGTTATGAGAGAGTGCCTTGTCTACCTTGTCAAAGTGGGACTCAGACTTGTGGTTATTCACTACAACGGCCTTGTCGTTCTTGCCATTGTGATGGTTCTTGTTACCTGCCATTGCCGGCATTGCTGTTGTGATTGCCATTAACATCATGGCTGCGATCACCTTATTAAACTTCTTCATAATCTTCATTTTTTATAAGTTAAACTTCTGTTCTTCGAAAGGCTTTACTAACCTTTTCACGATGCAAAGATAGGGAGAATCTATGGCATTTGAAAATGAAAATTCCTATAATGAAGGGTCGAGATTCCTAAAACTACGTAGGGATTTCCCCTTAACGAAAAAGAGCAGCATCACTGGAGGCATCCCCATGCCACCACCAGGCTCCTTGGTCATCCTAACCCTCTTGGGTCTCATTACTCTCGACTCCTGTCCGTCAGGTTGACTCTCTTGACTTTGTCGAATTCCGTCATGACTCGGCCATTCAAGCGAGCTTGATGGCTCTCGCTGTTCCGTCATTTGTGCCATTGCCGAGTCGTGACGGAAGTCGACAAGGTCAATTTGACCAGGAAGACGGACTGTTCAAGTTTGAAAAGAGAATGGCGGATTAACAATTATTATGTCCTAAAATTGGGCAGTTTGGAATATTTTTCGTATATTTGTACCATAAATATCCCAATAACAGATGAAGCTAAAGGATTTTTTTGCTTTTAAGGACTGGCTATCGTATCGTCAGAAGGTTGGTTTGCTGGTGATTGCGGGCGTCGTATGCGGCCTCGGCGGATTATTTATGTATCTGCTCAGGGCGCATACTTATTTTATAGGCGATGACCCGTCGGCATGCGTCAACTGCCACATCATGACACCTTACTACGCCACATGGAGCCACTCCTCGCACGGACGTATCGACCAACAGTCGAACGGTGCCACCTGCAACGACTGTCATGTGCCCCATCAGAATTTAGCATTGAAGTATGGTTTCAAGGCGATGGACGGACTGAAGCATACGGCGTATTTCGTGATGCACTCAGAGCGTCAGGCTCCGATGGCTGAGACGCTGACGGGGCAGGTGGTAATGGACAATTGTATTCGCTGCCACACACAGCTAAACACAGAGTTTGTAAAGACGGGCCGCATGGGCTATATGCAGCAGCAGGCTCAGGGCGGCAAAGTGTGCTGGGACTGCCATCGCAACGTGCCCCACGGCGGCATGAACTCGCTGATGGCGACACCGAATGCAGAGGGCGTAACGCCACTACCACCATCGCCTGTACCGGAGTGGCTGCAAAACATGATAAACTAAACCACGAATTACTCTAATTTCACGAATTAATAAAAAACGAAATATTATGGCAAAGCAATTAAAACAATGGCAAGGTTGGGTACTCTTCGGAGGCTCAATGGCTTTGGTCTTTATCCTTGGACTGCTCGTTTCGTCGCTGATGGAGCGCAGAGCCGAGGTGGCCAGTGTGTTTAACAACAAGCGTACCGTGTTCGAAGACTCGATTGTGGCTCAGAACGAGAAGTTCAAGGCCGACTATCCGCGTGAGTACGAGACGTGGGCGATGACGGAGGACACCACATTCCGTTCAATGTTCAACGGCTCTCAGGAAACAGATGAGTTGGCCGACCGTCCAGAGATGGTCATCCTGTGGGCTGGCT
>JAEEGG010009478.1_pt1 | contig 21785 bp, 18 predicted proteins | sample 9134161 | NCBI WGS metagenome assembly JAEEGG01 (sample SAMN16246543, study PRJNA631951) | gut metagenome | biome: gut microbiome; feature: rumen; material: CR-attached | host: Bos | place: Iran: Karaj | collected 2018-10
CAAGAGATCTAACGCTCATCCCCGTGATGCTCTGCTTCTTTGCAATGGGCTTCGTGGATCTGGTGGGTATTGCTTCTAACTACGTAAAAGAAGACCTGCAGTTGACCGATTCTGTGGCCAACATCTTTCCCTCCCTCGTTTTTTTCTGGTTTCTGATCTTCAGCGTACCGACGGGTATGCTGATGAACAAACTCGGACGGAAGAACACGGTGATGCTCTCCCTCATCGTGACCATTCTGTCTTTGCTGATTCCACTCTTCGGTGAGAGTTTCACCACGATGCTGATAGCCTTCTCGCTACTCGGCATCGGTAACGCTTTGATGCAGACCTCGCTCAACCCGTTGGTAGCTACGGTGATGGACAGTGGACGGTCACAAGACAATCATCTGGCTTCCACCCTGACTTTCGGACAGTTTATCAAGGCCATCGCCTCGTTTCTCGCCCCTTATTTGGCCATGTGGGGTGCCACCCATGTGATTCCAACTTTCGGTTTCGACTGGCGCATCCTCTTCGGCATCTATTTCTTGGTGGGTATCATGGCAGCCGTAATGTTGGGAGTAACCCCTATCCTGGAGGACGTAAACCCGCTTACCGGTCTGCAAAAATCTGTCGCAGAGCAGTTTACAGACTGTTTCAAACTCTTAGGCACCCCCATCGTACTACTCACCTTCTTCGGTATCATCTGTCATGTAGGTATCGATGTAGGTACGAACACCACGGCCCCTAAGATCCTGATGGAGCGCCTCGGCATGAGTCTGAACGATGCCGCCTTTGCCACGAGTCTCTATTTCATCTTCCGTACCATCGGCTGTCTGTCGGGTTCGTTCTTCCTACGCATCCTTCCCAGCCGTACGTTCTTCATTATCAGCGTGTTGATGATGGCGCTCTCGATGTGCGGTCTGTTCTTCGGCACGGAGGCATGGATGCTCTACACAGCTATTGCCCTGGTGGGGTTCGGCAACTCCAATATCTTCTCCATCTGCTTTGCCCAGGCACTCACCTCAGTACCTGAGAAACAAAACGAGGTCAGCGGTCTGATGATCATGGGCCTTTTCGGCGGTACGATCTTCCCGCTGCTCATGGGCTTTGCCAGCGATGCCGTCGGACAGGCAGGCGCCGTGATAGTCATGGCCATCGGCGTGGTTTATCTCTTCACCTATACCAAGCAAGTGAATTGATATGTCGGAGTGGCAAAAGTGCTACTTCGGCATCTAATTTTATATACTTTAACGCTAAAAGAATCTTCTTTGTGCAAAAAAACTCTTAACTCTGCACGATTAACTCTTAACTTTTTTGTATCTTTGCAGCGGTTTTTCAAAAACCAACTGATAACAAGGATAATATTCACAACTTAAATAAAAAGATTAGTAATATGGCAAAGTTAGATTTGACTCAGTATGGCATCACCGGTTCTACCGTGATTGCTCACAATCCTTCGTATGAGTACCTCTTTGAAGAGGAAACAAAAGCAGGACTCGAGGGTTTCGACAAGGGCGTAAACACCGAGCTCAACGCTGTAAACGTTATGACCGGTATCTACACTGGTCGTTCACCTAAGGACAAGTACATCGTAAAGGATGCCCAGAGCCAGGATAAGGTTTGGTGGACATCTGAGGAATATAAGAACGACAACCACCCCATGAGCGAGGAGGTTTGGGCCAAGGTTAAGGACATCGCCATCAAGGAGCTCTGCAACAAGGATCTTTATGTTGTTGACGCTTTCTGCGGTGCCAACGAGGCTACCCGTCTGCGCGTTCGTTTCATTGTGGAGGTGGCTTGGCAGGCTCACTTCGTAAAGAACATGTTCATCCAGCCTACTGCTGAGGAACTGGAGAAGTTCGAGCCTAATTTCGTCATCTACAACGCTTCTAAGGCAAAGGTTGAGAACTACAAGGAGCTGGGTCTGAACTCGGAGACTTGTGTTGCCTTCAACACCACTAGCCGTGAGCAGTGCATCATCAACACCTGGTACGGTGGTGAGATGAAGAAGGGTATGTTCTCAATGATGAACTACTATCTGCCCCTGCAGGGTATCGCTTCTATGCACTGCTCTGCTAACACCGATATGGAGGGTAAGAACACCGCTATCTTCTTCGGTCTGTCTGGTACAGGTAAGACCACTCTTTCTACCGATCCGAAGCGTCTGCTGATTGGTGACGACGAGCACGGATGGGACGACGAGGGTGTGTTCAACTTCGAGGGTGGTTGCTACGCTAAGGTTATCAACCTCTCTAAGGAGAACGAGCCTGACATCTATGGTGCTATCAAGCGCGATGCTCTGCTCGAGAACGTTACTGTTGACGCTAACGGCAAGATCGATTTCGCAGACAAGAGCGTTACTGAGAATACTCGTGTATCTTATCCTATCAACCACATCGAGAAGATTGCCCAGAAGGTAAATGGCAAGAGTGCAGGTCCTGAAGCTAAGAACGTTATCTTCCTCTCTGCTGATGCATTCGGCGTACTGCCCCCAGTATCTATCCTGACTCCTGAGCAGACCAAGTACTACTTCCTCTCTGGTTTCACCGCTAAGCTGGCAGGTACAGAGCGTGGTATTACTGAGCCCACTCCTACCTTCTCTGCTTGCTTCGGTCAGGCATTCCTCGAGCTGCACCCCACAAAGTATGCTGAGGAGCTGGTTAAGAAGATGGAGAAGAGCGGTGCTAAGGCTTATCTCGTAAACACTGGTTGGAACGGTACTGGCAAGCGTATCTCTATCCCCGATACACGTGGTATCATCGACGCTATTCTCGATGGCAGCATCCTGAAGGCTGAGACCAAGAAGATTCCTTATTTCGACTTCGAGGTTCCCACAGCTCTGCCCAATGTGAACCCTGCAATCCTCGATCCTCGTGACACTTACGCAGACGCTGCTGAGTGGAACAAGAAAGCTGAGGATCTGGCCGCTCGCTTCATCAAGAATTTCAAGAAGTACGAGGGTAATGAGGCTGGTAAGGCACTCGTTGCTGCTGGTCCAAAGCTCTAATTCGAATTTAGAATTGACAATTCATCATAAAGGCTGCGTCATTTGGCGCAGCCTTTTTTGATTATCTTTTTGGGATAATTATTTGTTTTTCCATAAAAAATTATTATCTTTGCGGTCGTAAAGGTTCTTGATAACCTTATAAGAACTATAAATTATGACAGAATCCCCTTTATAACCTATGAACCATCAACAAATAGCCTATCTTTGCGGATATTTTACCCGATGCAATGATATATGTGACGAACAACTGCTGAAGCAGGGTTGGCAACGAGAAGTGCTGGAAACTGGCAAGATCGAAGGCTGTAAACGCGTATTCTATCCAGAATTCGTGGATTTCTGCTATGGTGGCGAGGTAGGATGTACTGCCTATACCCTACCCGTCAACAAACAGCAAACCCTTGAGTTCCATGGTCAGAAATACGATTATCAGCTGCTGGAACTGGCACTCTACCTCATGCCTCAGCAAATGGTACTCTTCTCCGTAAAGATTAGTCAAGAAGCTGACGACCTGAATGCTTTTACAGCAACCCTGTTCTCATTGCGAGCCATTGACTACTACGCACCAGACGTACACCAGTCATTCATCGATGCTGCCATCAATCCCTTGAAAGCTGCCTACCAACAGCTGACAGGCAATACACCAGACAGTCTCTCTGCCCTCGTGGAGAATGGCAACAAGCTACGCGTCTATCAGGTCATCAATACCACCGACGTAACCCTACGTCCTGAGAGCGATGAAGTCCGCTCTACCATGCTTTATCAGTTGGGCACGCTCTCGAAAGTCACCAAGGACAAAGAGACTGACGAATACAGTGTGGCACCGGAATACCTGCAGCGCATCATGGAAGAGAACCGCATCTCGGTATTCCTCAACTGGGATGCCCTTGCCTTGATGGATACCTTCACCATGCATGCCTACGGAGCCTCTCCTGGCATCATCGACAATTGGCAGGGCACCTATTTTCGCATGATCTACTTGCATGCCCTGTTCCAGAAGTGTTATCTCTTCAACCTCAACGCTCGTTTCCGTCAGTCGCTTCGCAAAACTTTGTCTCCCTTTGCCCGTCTGCGCGGACTCCTCAATGCCAGCAATTCTGAGATTGGCGAGTTGACAGAAGAGTACGAACAGTTTGAGCGCTGGTGCTGCTTCCATAAGATTTCATATAATTTCCTGCCTTTGGAGCTCAACGAAGCCATGGACAAAGGGTTGGAGATTCATGAGGAACAAGAGCTGTTGTTTACTATCCTTGAGAAGGAGAAGAACCGTCGTGATGCAGCTAATGACAAGATGGTCAACACGTTATTATTCTGTCTGTCTGTACTCACGCTGGCTTCCGCCATATGGGATCTCACCTGTCTATTAGACCAAATGTACCCCTACTCCGACTATCTGGGTAGCACCATTCTCGGCTACCGCACAGTAACCTTGTTGGTACTCCTCCTTCTGGGTGGTGTATTATACCTGCTGTTTCACCGAAAGAAAAAGTAAGCCATGCTACTCAACGACTATAACGTCCAAGACGCCGAGTGTTACGAAGCGGTAATCGCCAATGCCGTTGACCATCTGCCTTTCACCCTGTCGTACCCCATCCGCCAGCAACAGCAAGCAGTGAAAGACCGGCGCTATGGGCAGGCCATGAACCACCTGCTCGATTTCTTCGAGATATCTACACCGTTCTGTTCCTTCCTCTTCCTACGACTGCTACAGGGAGAAATGGACACGAAACCAACCATACGACCCGTGCTGGAAACCTTCGTTAACCGTATCGACCAGAAACGTCCCTTGTCGTTTGGCGACTGGCAGAACGACTTGCTGACGCCTCTGATGGCTGCTGCACAGAAGTCATTAGAAGACCATCCGCTGACCAAGAGTTTTTCGGCACATATCTACGTCAAGCGCAAAAACATCCTGCTGGGTAGCAAGTCTGAGCCTAGCATCGTACAGATACGCAACGAATACAGAGGACACAGCACCACACTGTCGGAGGAAATCTATGCCGAAGTGGTACGCTTGCTGGAGCCCCGTATGCTCCACATGCTACAAGCCCTGGAACCGTTATGTCATTGTCGATATGACATCCGCGAAGGGTGTTATGGTATTCAGGGAGACCATATCGACGTCGACCTCTTCCCACTGGTTTTCGTCAACAGTAAGGACTACCGTTACGTCTTCCATACCCTGAAGGACGAGCAAGCCTGCTATCTCTCGTCGAACGAGAATGCGCTGTCCTACATCTCGTACGACATGAACAGTGCCATAGACCACGACCTACAACACATCGTACCATCGTTCGATATTGCTAAAGATTTGAATTGGAACGAGATACGCCAATACATGCAGCGTCAGTCGGCCATCTACCTGCAACGTGTCTATGCTGAAAAAAAATACAATCAGGAGCTCTTCGTCGAACGCCAGCAGTTAACCGACGTGCTTCATCGCTTCTGGGAAAGTTCATCAACGCTTTTCCCCCTTGTGGGTGAAGCCGGTCAAGGCAAAACCAATCAGCTCTCCTACTGGACCGAACAACTCATCGCTACCGATGAGCCAGTACTCATCTTCAATGCTTCTGACTTTGTGGCAGCCACCCTTGACAACACCCTGAAACTTCTTTTCGGCTATAACCTGCGCAAGGACATCACCAGGCTGACAGACAATATCCATGCCAAGGCCGAAGAGGCTGGACACGATGTTTACATCTTCTTCGATGCGCTGAACGAGTGTCTAAAATATGCCGATGAAGATACTTCGGCAGAAGGACCACTGGCCCTCTACCAAGCCCTCTGCCGCATTTTTATCAACGAGCGTTATCCACGTTTCAAGGTGTTATTTACATGTCGCGTCTTCACATGGAAAAATGTTGTATTACCGATGGTAGGCGAAGAGCGCATACTATCCTTCAATACCGACTCAGAAGATGCCAAAGTACGAGGTTTCAACCAGGAAGAAACGCGACGCGCCTACGAAATCTACCAACAGCTCTACCAGATGCATACGCCGTTCAGTGAACTGGACCGTCGCGTAACACTACGTCTGAAAGACCCCCTGACACTAAAATTCACGGCAGGTATCTTCCTCGGACGTAACCTCGATAGCAGTCCCAATAGCTATACATCACTAGCTCTTTACCAACAAATTGCCGAAGGTATCAGCAACTCCTACGCAGGGAACCGCCAGAACGACATCATCGGGATGGTGGGTGACTACCTGTTGGACAGTTACCTGCGAGGCGAAGCCATCGACGGCATAGCCGTAGCGGAACTGAAAGGAGCGCTCGACGACCCATCATCGGCACTATATCCGCTAGCCTCGCTCATCTACAAGAAAGATGGCATTAGTATCGCTTTTGCCGAATTGCTAAACAAAGCCGAGCGACCAATCCTCAAAGAGGTCGCACGACGGACCATCCGTGGCGAAGAGCACTACATACAGTTCATCTACGAGCGCTACCTGGAATATGTACTTAGCTGTGCCTTCCTGCGTCGTCAGCAAAGCAACACCATCAACGCCCAGACATTTGTCGACGCCCTACATCAGGGAACAAGCAATGTTGTCTTCATCGGCACAATGCGCAATGCCCTTCTACAACACTGTCTAAAAACAGGATCGTTTGACATCATCATAGAGCTGGAGGCACAGTGGGGTGAGGACTATGCCGTAATGTCGTTAGTCAACGAAAGCATCAACACCCTGATTACAGAGAACTATGAAGATGAGTTGTTTGCCTTCATGAACCATATCATGGAGATTCAGGACGACAATGAAACCTGCATCCTACGCTTGCGCAAACTGGCGGCGGTAAGTATTGTGAACGGCATACTGCTGACTGACTACTTCAACGAGCAACTCTACCACCACGATGCACTGGCATTACTGTGGAAGATTATGGCAGACCCCATTTACGATGTACGCAACGATGCCTGCATGTATTCATACTACCTGTCGAACAACCACCACACATTGGAATATACCCCTCTTCGCGAGAACCTTACCGTTCGTATTGTCAAGGAGATGTATGCCAATATCAAGCGACACAACCTTATCTACAACATGGTGTCGAAGAAAGCCCGAACACTGGCGCTGTTCAATATAGAGACGGCATCGCGTCTGGCCGTACTGATGATTATCGACAGTACACTACGACGTAAGAAAGAAGGCGACGACGGCATCGTCAGCGATATGATGGCAGAGATACGCTCCATCTTCAACTACATGACTGCCAACCTCATGCTGATACGTTTATTCATGCCACTATTCCAGATTGCCATGCGCCGACAGGTCACTTTCCAGTCGGACTATGTCAACAACGCCATGGAATACCAGACATTCTGGCAACCAGACACTTTCAGCAACCACGAATACCAAGGTTGTAAGTGGCAACCTGCTATGGTCAAGGAGGCCATGAGTTTTTGCCACCATCATGCACGATACGGCAGTGATAACTCGTCAGCAGAATGCAAAGCAGAGGAAGAACGTTGGCGCCAGTTGCACCCCTTTGTATTGTCAGCGTACAAGACTGGCGACTCATTCAGCCTCTTCGTCCTTGAGCGTATGATGATTATCATGGGCGTCTCCGACTGGAAGAACATAGAGCCTATCGTCACCACGTTCTTCTCGGATGAGTTCCGCCAGACACATTGGTTTGACTACTGTCGCATGTCGATGCTCTATGTGCTCTACCAACTTGCCTCACAGAAACGTATTGTCAACAGGCAACTCCTCGACATCTATGCTCGTGAGGCCGAAGAGTGGACACAAACATGTCGCGGACTCTTTATCGGACGTCGCAGCAAGGAAGCCAATGCTACAGGCAAGTACAAGCGTAACATCATGAGTTGGTATGCTGCCGTATATGTCGCCTACGCTGGCGACGGACAGACATTGGAGGGTGATGAGCGTGCCGTTCCCGTTTTCTACCAACTCATTGAGAAAGCTTTTGACGACCACGACAAAGAACTGCTCATCCACTTGATAGAAAACATCCAGGAACTGATTGCAGACATGGGCTACATACAAACCGCACTACCCCTGCTGAAAAACATCCTTGAACGGCTGGACACGCAAGCGACTATCGACGCTATCGATGCCATCAGCTTGGACCGTGGAGGTGTATATCAGTACGACATCGTCAAACTGATAGGTAATGTGCTGAGTACTGCCAAGCACTATTTCCCTACAGAGATAGACACATTCATCCAGAAGGAGGTCGTCGGTCTCAGTTTCCCTGGTGCCAAGACCTATCGTGAGGATGTGTTGAACTACCACCCCAGCGGCGAATCGTTGCAGGACGTGCTGACCCATAAGTTCGGCAACTTCCTAATATACTCCCTACTCAACGTAGAAGCCATTGACGACTTCGCCGTCGAGGCCATCGAGGCATCGACAAGCGCCAACAACTCGTTTGCATGGTATGAGCAGTGTGTCAGGGTACTTGTCAAACATCTCTTCAACAAAAAGCTATGATGAAAAAAATACTCATATATACTGTTTGCGCACTGGTGACTGTAATACTCTACCTGCTGAGCCCCTTCATCCCTGCATTTTTCTATTCCCAACAATATGCAACAAATAATACAGACCATATGATTATCATCGGACATCGCGGAGGTGCTTCACTAGCACCCGAAAACACGCTCGCCTGCTATCGGAAAGGCATCGAGGCTGGAGCAGACATGATAGAGATTGACATCCACCTGACTCGCGACGGACACGTCGTGGTGTGTCACGACGAAAGTGTAGACAGAACCACTGACGGCAAAGGGCTCATCCGAGAACTGACGCTCGACGAGATACGCAAGCTACATATTGTCGACCGCAACGGTCAGCAGACCAATGAGCGCATACCCACCTTAGAGGAGGTCTTTCAACTGTTCCAAGAGGTGCGCAGCAATGGCAATCCATGCAAGTTGCTCATCGAGATTAAGCGCACACGTAACATCTATCAAGGGCTGGAGGAGAAACTGTTGGAGCAAATATACCAGAACAAAGCCAGCGAATGGGTCACTGTACAGTCGTTCAACGACTTTGCCCTAGAACACATCCACGAGCTAGACCCTTGCATACGCCTGGAGAAATTGCTTTTTTGCAAACTTCCCCTGCTGCCATTTATCATTGATGGCTATCACATTAGCCGTTTCTCCTACGAGAAATACAGTTATGTCCGCTCCTTCAATTTCCATTATCATGGCATCTGGTACTCCCTGCTCAACGATATCCATGCCCACAATAAAGAGGTGAAGATATGGACACTTGAAGACCTCAACGCCCCAGCTCTCAATGTTGACGGTATCATCACCAACCGTCCCGACATCTGGGTAGAGCACCGGAAAAACAACTGATTCCTCGCTTTATTGCTGCACTTTCACGTGCAGCCTTTTTTGATGCAGGTCAATAAAAAACGAATAAATTGCAGATTATTATGCATAATGAATTCTTAATGATGCATTATTCTGTACCTTTGCACTTGCAATCGCGACGATTGTATTTTTGTTTCATTAGGTTAGTAGTTAAATTGATTTTAAGGTAAAGATTATGTTATTAGATTTTCAAACGACGATGTTATTGGCCTTGGTGGCTGCTGCCACTATACTAAGCGTCATTACGCTGGTCAATACCAACATACGTTAAGAAAGGAAAATGCACGGGGTGAGCGATTCATACCGTGCTTTTTTGTTTATAAAACATAAAATCGGTGGATTATTGATATATTTAACTTAATAAAAGGTAGAAAAATGCTCAAAATTCGGGAAATGTGCGTAACTTTGCACGGAATTTTGAAAAAAAGTCACATATTGATGAAACAGATAAAGACCACATACCTGCTGATAGCCATACTCTTAGGAAGTCTGGCTGCATGTAGCAAGATGAGCGAGACGGAGACCGAGCTCTATGATGATGCTGCCATCACCTCATTCGTATTAGGCACGATGAACCGCTATGTGAATGGTGTGAAGAGCACCTATACAGGTAGCGAATACCTTTTCCATATCAATCAGGCCAATCGTACTGTCTATAATACCGACTCACTACCTATGGGGACGGATGTTGCCCACGTTGTCTGTGGCATATCCACATATAACAACAGTATGGCTTATCTCGTTAGCCTCGATGGTACCTATATGACCTATCACATCTCTTCGGACAGCGTTGATTTCACGACCCCACGAACATTCCGTGTTTTCTCCAGCAGTGACGTTGGCTACACCGACTACACCGTCAAGGTCAACGTACACAAGGAGGACCCTGACTCGTTCGTCTGGAAGAAGATGGCCAACATTCCCGTTATGACAGGTCTTCGCACCCTCATGTTCAACGACCAAATCTATGTGTTCGGTAATGAGGGTGGAACAACTAAAGCATACGTGACAGACTTCGGTGACGGATGGACCCCCGTTGCACTGCCAACTATGGTTGATGCCGACACCTGGAAAAACACGGTAGCAACTGCAGATTCGCTCTATATCATGGGTGGCAAGAAGATTTATCGCACCAAGGATTTAACTACATGGGATGAGGACAAGAGCGACATCATGGAAGCCACTAGCATAGACCAGCTGATTGGTGCTAGCGACCAAGAAATTTACGCATTGGCTAATAGTATGCTGATGACAAAATATAGCGGCAATCTTAGCTTAGACACGTGGGTTCCCGCCGATTTCGAGACCGATTTCAACAAGGAAAACCTGCCCACCACTGACTATACCTTCACCTGCTATCCAATGGCCTGGTCAGACAGTACTGACTACGTTATGATGGGCGGTACCAAACAAACCGACGGTGTATGGCATGGACATGCATGGCGCCGCATCGTGGACTATAGTGAATTGGGAATCCTGAGTGAACTGAAAAAGCTTATCGAAGAGGCTATGTCGGGCAGCGAGACGGTCAATCCTTCATGGATACGTCAATGGACCTACATCGACCGTTCCAGCAACCGTCTTTATGAACTTCCTGCACTGAAGAGTCTGCAGATTCTCTATTATGGTGATGAACTGCTGGCTTTTGGTTGCCAGTCATATCAGAACAACATCGCACCACTGGCAGCCTTCTGGCGCAGTCGCGACAACGGAATCACTTGGAAACAAGACGTCAGATACACGATGCCTCCGAAGGATGGTACAACCAAATTCAATAATGCTGCCACCAGCATTTCGGCAGTCGTTGACAATGCGAATAACATCTGGATTGTCAGCGCTGGCACTGGAGAAGTTTGGCGCGGCAGACTGAACAGAGTGGCTTGGGAGAATTAAAAAGTAAAAAGTAAGAATTGAGAATTAAGAATTGAGAAACGTTGCCTTTGCCATCCTGCTAATGCTGGCTGTAGGGACCCATGCCCAAACAGAGCCGGAATACCGACTGGAAGTCGGCGGGGGCGTTGGAATGGTTTCCTATCAGGGCGATTTCAACGGCAATATCTTCAAGAATATGCAGCCAATGTTCTCGCTGTTGGCCAAATATAAATTCAACCCACGCGTGGCAATAGCCATGAACATCAGCTACGGCAAGCTGAAAGGCTCGGCAAAGGACGTAACGTCACACGTGCCGGAACAGTGGGCCGACTACTCCTTCAAAAGGAAAATCGGCGATGTGGGTGTACGTATGGAATACAACTTCTGGCCTTATGGCACCGGAATGGAATATCGTGGAGCCCAACGGCTTACACCTTATATATTTATAGGTCTGGGGACTACTGTCTACAAGACTGACAAACCACAGTTGGCGATGAACATGCCCTTAGGACTGGGTGTAAAGTATAAAGCCGCCGACCGTGTAAATATGGCACTGGAATGGGCGATGCACTTCAGTAGCAGCGACCGTCTGGATGGTGCCAGCAACCCCTTGGGTATCAAGAGCTCTGGGCTCTTCAAGAATACCGACTGCTACAGTCAACTGCGACTGTCAGTGACCTACGATTTATGGGCGAAATGTAAAACATGTCACAATGATAGAGACTAATAACATCCCCCAGCACATCGCCATCATCATGGACGGCAACGGACGCTGGGCCACCGAACGAGGTAAAGAACGCAGCTTTGGTCACCAGGCTGGCGTAGAAGCTGTGCGCAAGATAACGGCTGAGTGTACCCGTCTGGGTGTCAAATACCTGACACTCTACACATTCTCCACCGAAAACTGGGGACGTCCTGCTGACGAGGTTGCCGCCCTGATGGGACTGGTACTGAGTTCGCTGGAAGACGAGATATTCATGAAAAATAATGTGCGTTTCCGCGTCATCGGCGACATCAAGCGTCTGCCCGATAACGTACAGCAGAAATTGCGTGAGACGGAAGAGCATACAGCAAAGAACGACGCCATGACCATGGTAGTAGCATTAAGCTACAGTAGCCGTTGGGAGATTACCGAGGCGGTTCGACAGATTACAGCAGAGGGCATTCAGGACATCACTGAAGAAACCATCAGCAAGCATCTGACAACCAGTTTTATGCCCGATCCTGACCTGTTGATTCGTACGGGAGGTGAATTGCGCATCTCGAACTACCTGCTGTGGCAGATAGCCTATTCGGAGCTGTATTTCTGCGACACCTACTGGCCCGACTTCGATGAAGCCGCACTACACAAGGCCATTGAGAGTTACCAGAAGCGTCAACGCCGTTACGGAAAAACTGAAGAACAAGTAGAAAACGAACAATAGAAGATGAATTCAATGAAGCATATTGCCGTACTGCTGTTGGCACTGATAAGTGCCTGTGTGCAGACGAGCGCCCAAGACGTCATCATCAATCCCGACATCTCTTATGCCGGCACACCACGCCGCTGCGAGATTGGAGGACTGACCGTCAAGGGTGTAGAAGGCTACGAAGATTATGTGCTTACTGGACTGTCAGGACTGGCTGTGGGACAGCTTATTGACGTACCTGGTACAGAGATTACCGAAGCTGTCAAGCGTTATTGGAAGCACGGTCTTTTCTCAAAGGTGTCAATTTCTGCCGATTCCATCGTTGGCGGAAAGGTCTATCTCTGCATCAATTTGGCCACCCGTCCCCGCGTCAGTACCATCAACTACTATGGTCTGAAGAAAAGCGAGAAGGAGGACATGGAGGCTAAGTTGGGCATCATGAAAGGCAGTCAGATTACACCCAACATGATTGACCGTGCCAAGGTTCTTGCCAAGAAATACTTCGATGAAAAGGGCTATAATAATGCCGAGATAGACATTACCCAACGCGATGATGTAACAGGTAAGAACGAAGTCATTCTTGACGTTTCCATCGACAAAAAGTCGAAGATGAAGGTTCGTGAGATTCTCTTCGTTGGCAACGAGAAACTGTCGCACAGCAAGATTACAGGTACCCTGTTCAAAAAAGGTGCTTTCGGTAAGATTAACGAGGCTGGAAAGTTCAAGAACATGTTCAAGGCCAAGAAATTCACCCCTGAGCGTTACGACGAAGCCAAGTCATTACTCATCGAGAAATATAATGAGCTGGGATATCGTGATGCCACCATTCTGGAAGACTCCGTATGGACTGTTGATGACAATCACGTTAATGTCTATGTGAAAGTTGATGAAGGTGAGCAATACTACATCCGTAACATCACATGGGTAGGTAATACCGTCGTGACCACTGACTACCTGAACAGAGCATTGGGCATGCAGAAAGGCGATGTCTATAACCAAAAGTTGATGAACAAACGACTGAAGGAGGACGAAGATGCCGTCGGCAACTACTATTGGAACAACGGTTATCTGTTCTATCAGTTAGAGCCTACCGAAGTGAACATCGTAGGAGACAGCATCGATTTGGAAATGCGAATCCAGGAGGGAACACAGGCTCATATCAGTCATGTTCGCATCTTCGGTAACGACCGTCTCTACGAAGAAGTTGTGCGCCGTGAGCTGCGTACCAAGCCTGGTGACCTGTTCTCAAAGGATGCTATCCAGCGTTCTGCTCGAGAAATTGCCTCAACGGGATTCTTCGACCCAGAGAAGGTGAACCCCGACATCAAACCAAACTACGACGATGGTTCTGTTGACATCAACTGGGAACTGGAGCAGAAATCCAACGACCAGCTGGAGTTCTCACTGGGTTGGGGACAGACTGGTGTTATCGGACGTATTGGTGTCAAATTGAACAACTTCTCCATGCGTAACCTTTTCGGTAAGAACAAGATGCACCGTGGTCTCATGCCTATCGGTGATGGTGAACAAGTGTCGCTGTCGTTCCAGTCGAACGGTACCTACTATAGTTCGGTATCAGCAGGCTACTCAACGGGATGGTTTGGTGGTAAGCGTCCTAATGCATTAAGCATCAGTGCTTTCTATTCAAAACAGAGTGACATCTCTAGCACCTATCGTAACTCAGCATGGATGAACAACTATTACAACTACTACGGAGGTTACGGTTCATACAACAGCGGTTACTACGACTACACGTCCTACATGGATGAAGACAAATACATCAAACTGTTTGGTGTAAGCCTTGGTTGGGGTAAGCGACTGCGCTGGCCTGACGACTACTTCCAGTTGTCCACACAGTTGGCCTACACCCGCTATATGCTGCGTGACTGGAGCTATTTCCTGATCTCCAATGGTAACTGTAACAACATCAACCTGGGTATCACACTGTCGCGTACCTCAACAGATAACCAGCTATTCCCACGTCGCGGTTCAGAATTCATGTTCTCAGTAACCCTGACACCACCCTGGTCACTTTTCAATGGCAAGGACTACGAACATCTGGCCACTTCAGAAACTTATCAGAAGAATATCGACCAGTATAATGCAGAACTTCAGGAGAAATACCGCTGGATAGAATACCACAAGTGGAAGTTCAAGACCAGAACCTTCACCGCCCTGACGGAAGGTCAGAAGTGTCTGGTGCTGATGACCCGCGTGGAACTGGGTATTCTGGGCTCATACAATAAATACAACAAGTCACCGTTTGAGACCTTCTACGTTGGTGGTGACGGTATGAGCGGCTACAGCTCCAGCTATGCTGAGGAAACTATCGGTCTGCGTGGTTACGAGAACGGTTCACTGACCCCGTATCGCGCTGAGGGTTATGCCTACGACCGCTTCACACTGGAGTTGCGCTATCCTATCCTGTTGGGCAATACAACCATCTACGGACTGGGCTTCCTGGAAGGTGGTAATGCTTGGACAGAGGCAAAGAACTTCAACCCCTTCGACATCAAGCGTTCTGCTGGTATTGGTTTACGTATCTTCCTGCCAATGGTGGGTATGATGGGTATCGACTGGGCCTACGGTTTCGACAAGCCATACATCACATCAACCAAGCAAGGTGGCAGTCAGTTCCACTTCATTTTGGGACAGGAGTTCTAAACGGGTAAAGGCCTAATTGATAATTGAAAATTAAGAGTTATGAAGAAACTGATTATATTTGCAATCTGCGCAATCTGTGGTCTCACATCGGCCTCAGCACAGAAGTTCGCTCTCGTTGACATGGACTATATCTTCAAGAACATCCCTGCTTACGAGCGTGCCAATGAGCAACTGAACCAGATATCAAAGAAATGGCAGGCTGAGGTGGAGGCTATCCAGATAGAGGCACAGACGCTGTACAAGAACTATCAGAACGAGGTGGTATTCCTCTCACAGGAGCAGAAGAAGGCCAAACAGGATGCTATCGTCGCCAAAGAAAAGGAAGCCGCTGACCTGAAGAAGAAATACTTCGGACCAGAGGGTGAACTCTTCAAGAAGCGCACCGCACTGATAACACCTATTCAAGAAGAGGTGTACAACGCCGTCAAGGATATTGCCGACCTGCGTGGCTACCAGCTCATTCTGGATCGCGCCAGCGACAGCGGCATCATCTTCGGTTCCCCGAAGGTGGACATCAGCAACGAGGTGCTCTCGAAATTGGGATATTCAAACTAATATCGTAATAACGTCATCACGTTATAACGTAATAACGAAAATAAGTATTAACAATAAAAAAAGAAAACAATGAAGAAACTATTCATCATGATGCTGATGCTGGCACCTATGGCCGCATTCGCACAGAAATTCGGCCACGTCAACTCTCAGGAGGTCATTCAGGCTATGCCAGAGTTTGCCAAGGCACGTACTGAAATTGAGGCACTTACCAAACAGTATGAAGCTGACCTGAAGAGCATGTACGAGGAACTGCAGAAGAAGGGTGAGGCCTACGAGAAGGAGCAGGCTACACTGCCCGCTAACATCAAGGAGCGCCGTGAGAAGGAGCTTGCAGAAATGCAGCAGAAGATTCAGCAGAGCTATCAGGACAACCAGCAGGCATTGGCTCAGGCTCAGCAGGAGAAGATGAACGCCATTACTACAAAGGTGCTTGAAGCCATCAAAGCCATCGGTCAGGCAGGTGGTTACGTCTATATCATGGATGTTACCGGTGGTATTCCTTACATCTCTACGACACTGTCTACCGACGTTACTGCAGAAGTTAAGAAGAAACTCGGCATCTAATAGGCTATGAAGAAACTCATCCTTTTCTTCCTTCTGCTGGCATCAGTGCCTGCACTTGCCCAGAGCGAACTGAAGTTCGGTTATCTGAGCTACAACGCTGTGCTGCAAGCCATGCCGGAATATACTGCCATGCAGAACGATCTGGCTCAACTGCGCGAGAAGTATGAGGCTGAGCAGAAGCGTGTAGAGAACGACTTCAACAAGAAGTACGAGGAGTTCCTGGATGGTCAGAAGAGTTTTCCGAAGACCATCCTGCAGAAGCGCCAGAGTGAGTTGCAGGAGATGCTTGACAAGAGCGTCGCTTTCAAGAAAGAGAGTCAGCGCCTGCTGAAACAGGCAGAAGAGGATGCAATGGCACCCGTCATGGTTCGTCTGGCAGAGACACTCGACACCATTGGTAAAGCACGTGGCTATGCCTTCATCGTTAATATCGACGAGAAAGTGGCTCTCTGGCTGAATCCTTCACAGGGTGAGGACATCACCGCCACCGTTATAGAACAGCTGAAGAAATAATGCTTAGCAAAGCGCCAGGACCCATTGGCATCTTCGACAGCGGATATGGCGGTCTAACCATCCTGCATGGCATCCGTCAGTTGCTTCCTGAGTACGATTACTTGTACTTAGGTGACAATGCCCGCACACCATACGGTACACGTTCGTTCGAAGTGGTCTATGAGTTCACGCGTCAGGCTGTGGAAAAGCTCTTTGAGATGGGGTGTCACCTCGTCATTCTGGGTTGTAACACCGCCTCAGCGAAAGCATTACGTTCGATACAACAAAATGACCTGCCCAAGCTCGACCCCAACCGTCGAGTCTTGGGCGTCATTCGTCCTACAGCAGAAGTCATCGGTTCCTTGACCCACAACCGCCACGTAGGCATCTTTGCCACTGAGGGAACCATCAAGAGTGAATCATACAATTTGGAGATTCACAAACTCTTTCCTGACATACAAGTCACTGGTGTTGCCTGTCCGTTCTGGGTACCCTTGGTGGAGTATAATGAGGCAGACTCCCCAGGTGCCGACTACTTCGTCAAGAAGCGCATTGACCAGATGCTGCGTCTTGACCCTCAGATAGACACCATCATCCTGGGTTGTACGCACTACCCGCTCCTACTGCCCAAAATTCATAAATTCATGCCTCGTGGCATCCGTATCATCGCCCAAGGAGAATATGTAGCGTGTTCGCTACAAAGCTATTTCTTGCGCCATCCTGATATGGAACAACGATGCACCAAGAACGGTCAGACCCGTTATCTGACCACCGAGAATCCAGAAAGGTTTAAGGAACAGGCCCAAATCTTCCTCCACGAAGACATCGAGGTGGAGAATGTAGTGCTTGCTTAACGGTTAACGGTTATTGTTTATCGCAGCAGTCTGCGAGAGAAATAGCGTACGGGATACCATACGCTAAGGAATCCTACAGCAATGACCGTAAAGAAGACAATAACCACATCCCAGGGGTGCACACTCACGGGATAAGCATCGATGACAAAGGAGCCCTCGCTGTCACCCAAACGTACCAGTCCATATTGCTGCTGTAGCCAGCATAGGAGCAGTCCTAACAGGATGCCAATGACGGCACCCATCAAAGATATCATACGCCCCTCAAAGAGGAAAATACGCGTAATCTGGTGGTCACTGGCACCCAGATTGCGCAAGGTGACAACATCGTTGCGCTTGTCAATGATAAGCATTGACAACGAACCAATAATGTTAAAGCAGGCAATAACGAGGATGAACGTCAGGAAAATGTAAGCAATAAACTTTTCCACCTTCATAATGCGGAAGGTGTCGTCCTGCTGCTCATAGCGGTCTTGCACCAAGAAACGGCCGTCAGCCAACTGTATCATCTGTTCTTTCACCGCCTCAAAGTCACTACCAGGACGCAGGCGCAGTTCCAACGACGTCAAACGATTGGCTTGGTCAAAGATGTTACGTGCAAATGCCAGCGAGGTTAAGATATACTGTTTGTCATACTTCGACTGCTTGATGCAGAAGATGACACCTGGTGAATAGAGGTCATCCTCGACGAAGCCATCGGTAGGATTGGCCATATTCAGCTGACCTTCACGACGAGGTGCATAGATTTTCAGTGGCTGCTGGTACGTATAACCCAGTCCCAACTGGTAGGCAATACCCAACCCAGGAATACCATAGTGCATATCAGCAGCATGCAACTCGAACTCGCCATCACCTTCCAGCACCTCACGGATATGCGTCAGTGAGTCAAAGTTATCTTCCACACCCTTGATCTTGACCATCATCTGGCGATTACCATATACGGCCAATGCCTGGTCTTCCAAACACTCGGTAGCCACCTCCACCTGTGGCAAGTGACGAATCTTCGTTAGAATAGGATCAGTAGCCAAGGCGGTCTTGCCCTTGATGGGGGTAACCTTCAACTGAGGATCCATCTGCGTAAAGAACGACGCCACCATATCGTGGAATCCGTTGAACACCGACAGCGTAACAACCAGCGCCATTGCAGCTACAGCGACACCTACTACAGAGATGCCGCTGATGATGTTAATGGCGTTCGTTGACTTCTTTGAAAAGAGGTAGCGCCGTGCGATGTAGAACGGGAAATTCACTTCTTGAGCAACTCGTCAATACGTTCGATATAGTCCAGACTGTCGTCAATGAAGAAGCGGAGTTCTGGGACGATACGCATCTGATGACGGATGCGTGTGCCTAACTCATAGCGTATCTGCTTCTCATTACGGGTAATGTTCTGCAGCAGTTCCTCACCACGCTCAGAAGGGAAGATGCTCAGATAGGCCGTACAGATGCTCAAATCAGGTGAAATCTTGGTACGTGTCACACTGACCATCACACCATGCATAGCACGCGTCTGCTCCTGAAAGATCATAGAGAGTTCTTTCTGAAGCAGGCGGGCTATCTTGTTTTGTCTTGTTTCTTGCATGTTTTATTTCTTTTCTTCTTTTTTCTGTTCCTCAATAGAAAGAACCTCTACGTCGAAGACCAGTGTGCTATAGGCAGGAATCTGTCCGGTAGCACGAGAACCATAGGCCAGCTCCTGCGGGATATATAGCTGCCACTTGGAACCGACAGGCATCATGCAGAGTGCCTCAGTCCAACCCTTAATCACCTGATTGGGTGCGAAGGTGGCAGGCTCACCGCCATGTTTCTCGGTAGAATCGAAGACGGTACCATCGGTAAGACGTCCTTCATACAGAACCTTTACCTTGTCGTTAGCCTTGGCAATGGCACCATCACCCTGCTTCAGCACTTTGTACTGTAAGCCACTGGGCAGTACGATGACACCCTCCTTCTTGGCATTCTCCTCCAGGAAGTCCTTACCAGCCTTCTTTAACTTCTCTTCCTTGGCCTTGCGAACAGCTGACACACGGTCACCCAGGAATTTCTCAGCAGGTTGGGGCTTGAATAGTGCAGTGTCACCACGCAGGGCATCAAACAAACCCTGATAGGCTATGTACAACTGCAGCGAGTCTGGAGTATCCTTGACCTCTTTACCCAAACCAGCGAGGAAACGGTCACGTACGATGTCAGCCAGCACATAGCCTGCCGTATAGCTCAGTGAGTCACTACCCGTAACCAACTGGATGTTAGGCTTGGGAGCCTTTTTATTCTTCTTGCCTGCCTGAATAGTAGACAAAGAGGCACCCGCTACGAAAGCGAGTGCCACTATGATTAGTTTTTTCATTACTTCTTAGAATCTACTTCCAGCAGTTCAATCTTGAAGATAAGCATTGAGAAGGGCTTGATGTCAGCACCCTGCTGACGCTCACCATAAGCCAGCTCCTGAGGAATGTAAATCTCCCAGGTAGAACCAGCAGGCATGTGAGTCAGAGCGTCTGTCCAACCCTTTATAACCTGGTTAGCACGGAAGTCGGTAGCCTGACCACGCTTGTAGCTGCTGTCAAAGACCTTACCCTCCAGGGTACGACCCTCGTAGTTGACCTTCACGCGAGAGGTATCAGCAGGGATAGCACCCTTACCCTCAACCAAAACCTTGTACTGAACGCCGCTGGGCAGAGTAACAACACCCTCCTTCTTAGCATTCTCCTTCAGGAAGTCTTCACCAGCTTTCTTGTTGGGGCCGAACTCCTTCTCCAGTACCTTAGCCTTGATGCTGCGCATCATATTCTGAGCAACAACAGAAGCAGAGTCAACAGTCATCAAACCGTCCTTGCCAGTAGTACCGGCAACGAAACCTGCCATGAAGTTCTTCAGAGAGATGGTCTTGGTAGAGTCGTCACCAAACAGCTCGTGGTTGATACCCTTAACCATCTGACCAGAAATCTGCTGACCAATCTGGATACCAGCATAGTAAGCAGCCTTCTTCTTGTCGTCACCAGCATTAGCGCCTTCGTTCAGACCTTTGACGAACTCCTCGATGTAGGCAGTATCAACGCCCAGACGACCTACGAGATAATCCTTCAGACCCTGAGTCTGAGCCATACCAATGGCATAGCTGACTGTGTCAATGTCACTCTTCAGGTTTGCCTTTGGAGTGCCGTTGCCGCATGAAGAAATCATAACGGCTGCAACTGCTGCAATAGCAGCAAAAGTAAACTTTTTCATTGTTTGTGTTTAATATTTTTTGTTATTACGTTACTTCGTTATTACGTTATTACGACGTTTTACATGACATTGATGAGTTCCACGTCGAAGATGAGTGCAGCATAGGGAGGAATAGAGCCACCAGCACCACCCTCGCCATAAGCCAGACGATAGGGGATGAAGAAACGATACTTAGCACCCTCCTGCATCAACTGCAGACCCTCAGTCCAACCAGCGATAACCTGCTGCAAGCCGAAGACTGCGGGCTCACCACGCTGTACACTGCTATCGAAAACAGTACCATCGATAAGGAAGCCCTCATAGTGACACTTCACAGAGTCCTTGGCAGAAGGTTTCTTACCGTTACCTTCCTTCAACACCTGATACTGCAGACCGCTGGGGAGTACAACGACACCCTCTTTCTTGGCATTCTCTGCAAGATACTTCTCACCAGCCTCCTTGGCCAGCTTACCGGCTTCCTGACGCTGTTTGCTAATCTTAGCCTCCTGAGCGGCAAAGAACTCCTGTACAATCTGCTGAGCCTCACTGCTCTTTATTTTCAGCTCCTGGCCACCAAGAACGTCCTTGACAGCCTGAGCAAAATCATCGATATTCAACTCCTGGCCACCCATATTTGCCAATTGGTGACCGATACCAATACCTAAAGCGTAACTTACTTTATCCATGTCTATATATACCTTATTATTATAAAATCGGCTGCAAAGGTACAAATAATTCATAATTCATAATTCATAATTCATAATTATTTTCTATCTTTGCATCATATTTAACAATATTTTTGCAGCTTATGAAAAAGATTGTCGTATTAACAGG
>JAEEGG010009480.1_pt1 | contig 21783 bp, 16 predicted proteins | sample 9134161 | NCBI WGS metagenome assembly JAEEGG01 (sample SAMN16246543, study PRJNA631951) | gut metagenome | biome: gut microbiome; feature: rumen; material: CR-attached | host: Bos | place: Iran: Karaj | collected 2018-10
CTCCGGCCGGCCCGCCCGCCTCCCGCCGGCCGCCGCGCGGCCAGCGGAAAAGTTTTCCAATGATTGGAAAATTTTTTTCCAATGGTTGGAAAAATTCGGCGTAATTTTCCAATGATTTGAAAAAATCTTGGCATGTTTTCCAATGATTGGAAAACTTTTCCGCCAAAGTCTTCTGGCGAAGGGCGTGGTTCTTTTGAGCTTTTGGAGCGGTTTGCGCAATGGCGTGCCCGCGCGCATGCACAGTCCCTTGCATGGGGCCCACTGGGAGCACGGGCAGCTTGCCCGTGCCATGGTTCCGGGGTGGGGCGGGCTCTCCGAGCGGGCAGCTCCACCCCCCCCTGTGCGGCTCGCACGGAGTGCTCGTCCATGCCACGGGGGGCACACTATTTTGAAAACCGCTCTGGTACAGTGTACGGCATTATATTTCGGTTTTATCCGGGCGGGACGCGCTCCGTCGCCGCCACGTGGAAAATCACCAATAGATCCTTATCTGGGAGTTGTCAGGCGAAAACCTTCCGATTTCCCGTGCATCGGCGTGGTAGGGGCCGACCTCCGGGCGGCCCGATCCAGTCAATCCAAACAAACGTGCGGCCCGCCCGGAGGTCGGGCCCTACCGGCCTGCCAATCAAACGGGAAGTTTCTCGCCTGACAACTCCCTGGTGAGTTCAACGGAATCATCCCGGACGGAGCCGGGCCCTCCAAGCGGAATCAACATATCCGAAATCTTATTCAGGACTGTGCACCAGGGCAAAGCCGCCCCGGCGGGCAGGGCGGGCAGGAAGTCGCCGACGGGCAACGCCGGGATGCCGTCCCGGGCAAAGGATTCCTTCCCCCGGTACGACAGGACGGCCTTCGCTTCGGGGTAGTCCTCGCGGAACGCCTTGAGCCCCCAGAAATCCCCGGGGTTGCAGAGGCATTGCACGGTCCGGCCCGCAAGCAGGGGGGAGAAAGGCAGATGGCCAGTATTTCCACCTCCGATGGAAAATCCATGCCGTTTTTTACGGTAGAGATGGAAAAATCTGCAATTTACGGGCGTCCATGAGCTCCGTCCTGTCCACGGTCACTTGCAAGGAGCCCCCATCTTGCACGTTCCCACGGGACAGAGTGGTGGCGAGACGCCACCTGGCAACCCGGCCCGGCCATATCCATGCGGCTCGCACGGATTGTTTGCCCCACCTTTTTGCGTTCCAAGCTGCGCAGGGGCGAGATTCGTGCATTTTCACTTGTTCTTGCCGCAGATGGTCGCCTCATCCGGCGTGATAGTAAGCGCGGTACCATTCCACGAAGCGGCCGAGGCCGACGTCCAGCGGCGTCTCCGGGGCGAAGCCGACATCGCGCCGCAGGTCTTCGACGTCGGCGCAGGTGGACAGGACGTCGCCGGGTTGCATGGGCATGTTCCGGCGGATGGCCTTCTTCCCGAGGTGTTTTTCGATCAGGCCGATGAAGGTGTCGAGCTCGACGGGGGAATGGTTGCCGATGTTGTAGACGCGGTAGGGGGCGCGCGCCGTCCCCGGATCGGGGTGTGCGGGATCCCAATCGGGGTTGGGGGCTGCAATGCGGTCGGATGTCCGCACGACGCCCTGGACGATGTCGTCGATGTAGGTGAAGTCGCGTTGCATGCGCCCACCGTTGAAGACCTTGATCGGCTTCCCTTCCAGGATTGCCTTCGTGAACAGGAAATACGCCATGTCCGGCCGCCCCCAGGGCCCGTACACCGTGAAAAACCGCAATCCCGTCGTCGGCAACCCGTACAAATGGGAATAGGCGTGCGCCATCAGCTCGTTCGCCTTCTTCGTCGCCGCGTAGAGCGAAACCGGATGGTCCACGTTGTCGTGCACCGAAAACGGCTGTTTGGAGTTCAGTCCGTACACGGAGCTGCTGGAGGCGTATGTCAGGTGCGGCGTCCGGGCGTGGCGGCAGCATTCGAGGAGGTTGGCGAACCCCACCAGATTGCTCTGCACGTAGGCATCCGGGTTCGTGAGCGAGTAGCGGACGCCGGCCTGGGCCGCCAAGTGAACCACCCGGTCGAAGGAATGACTCCCGAAGAGGGCGTCCAGCTCCGTCCTGTCTTCCATCGCCCCGCGCACGAACGAAAAATCCCCGGCCAGGGCCCGGAGCCGTTCCAGACGCGCCTCCTTGAGGAAAACGTCATAGTAGTCGTTGAGGTTGTCGAACCCCACCACCGCATCGCCGCGCCGCAACAGGGCGTCACACAAATGATAGCCGATGAAACCGGCTGCACCCGTCACAAGCACTTTCACGGCGACCCTCCCGGGAGCGTGCCCTTGGGCCCGCAGCATGGCATTTTTGTAAACATGCCTAGACTAAAGCATTTCTCCGTCCTTCCCGCAAGTCCGCATGACGGCCCCCGACCGATGCCCGGGAGGGGGGGGAGTGGCCCCGGCAGGCTCGAGGGGGCAAACAGGACCGGACTACGGAATGTCTGCGGAACATACGTGCGGTCATCCCCTCTTGGAAACGAAACCAAATGCATTGACGGAAGCGGGCGGGGGGTGGTAAAAAAACAGCCAGAAGAAAGTGTGTACACCACCAGGAGGTCCTCCCCATGAGAAAACTGTTGAAATCGCTAGCCTGTTTTGCCACGGCTGCCCTTGTGGGCGCCAGCGCATTCGCCAACTACGATTGGTATGACACCAGCATCGGAATCGGCGGCATCAAGAGCAATTTCCAGGACTGGTCTCGCGGCAATGGTGCGCCGGACACGGATTTGGGTGCGCTGACCAGCTTGACCCTTTCCAGCGTCGAAATGAATATCTGGGACGACGACGACGACCGCGGCGGCGTCAACATGTTCTTCCGGCTTTACGGCGACGATGGCCAGATTGGCGGCGACGTGGACGTTTGGCTGGGGGGCGCCGAACGCATCGAAGGGAGCCTCCATGACTACTCCGTTTCCTATACGGGCCCGTACGATTTGGCGGATGCGTTCGGCGTCACGCTGGAGGACGGCAAGACCTACTATCTGAACATGTGGGCCAAGTCCTACGGCGATGCCGGCGACCACTGGTACAGCGGCGACGGCGACAACTACCACACCAAGTTCGTCTATTGTGGCACGCCCAAGACCTACACGCTGGTCGAAAGCGCGGACGACCTCGTGGTGGGCGCCGATTACCTCGTCGTCTCCACCGTGGACGGCGCCTACAGCGCGATGAAGAACGCAGTCAACGGCACGGGCATCGGGTGTCTCGGCCTCGCCGATGACGCCATTTCCGGCAACACCATCTCCGCCGCCTCCGACGCCATCGTCTGGCAGATTGTTTCCGGTACGGCTCTGGGCCAGCGCGAGTTGTACAACGCGGCGGCAAACGTCTTTGCCGCCGATTCCGATGACCTCGCTGGCCGCGCCCAGCTGCTGGCCGACGGCACGGATGCCCTTGCCCAGTGGACAATCGATACCTCGGCCCTGCCGGCCGTCAAGTTTTACAGCGTGTCCTATCCCGACCGTTGCCTGCAGCGTGACAACTTCGCGGCAAACGAAAGGTTTGCCGCATACGACAGGGAGCATGTGGCTCCCTGCCTCTACCGGGACGACTCCACGGAAATCCAGACGGTGACGTTCGACCCGAACGGCGGGACCTATCCGGCGGACAAGCAGACGATGAAGTATGTCGTGGGGCGGGAGTATTGGGGAATTCACAAGCCCACTTTGGAAGGCCACGAGTTCCTGGGCTGGTACGATGCCCAAGGGAACCGCATCGCGAATTTCACGGAGGTGACCGGGGAATCCTCCCGTGCGATGACCGCGCGCTGGGGTAGGGGCAACCAGGCTGTCACATTGGATCCGGGCGAAGGGTCTTGCGCGACAACGTCCCTGACCTGCTCCGGGACCTACAAGGGCATCCCGAAACCCACCTGGGAGGGCCACGTGTTCCTGGGGTGGTTCGATGCCGATGGATCCCGCGCCCAGAACGGCATGCCGGTGACGGATGAAGCCGAACGGACGCTGACCGCGCTCTGGGGCGGAATTCAGACGGTTACGTTCGATGCGGGCGAAGGAAGTTGTTCCAAGACGTCCCTGACGTGCTCCGGAACCTATACGGGTATTCCGAAGGCCACATGGGCGGGCCACGAGTTCCTGGGCTGGTACGATGCGCAGGGAACCCGCGTCCAGAACGGCATGACGGTGACGGATGAAGCCGATCGGGCGCTGACCGCGCTGTGGGGCGGAACCCAGACGGTGACGCTCGATCCGGGCGAGGGAACTTGCCCGAAGACGACGGTGACCTGCTCCGGGACCTACAAGGGTCTTCCGAAGGCGACCTTGGACGGCTACGAATTCCGCGGCTGGTTCGATGAGGATGCCGGAATCCGCGTCATGAACGGCATGCCGGTGACTGGCGGCTCCGAGCTGACGCTTTGCGCCCGCTGGCTGGAAATCGTCCCCGCCGCGGCCGCCTCCGCCCTCTCCCGCGCTCCCAGCGCCAAGGCGGGCGCACGGGCTGCCTCGACGGTCACGGATACGATTACGGCGGGGATTCTTGCCGCGACGAGCACGACTTATACGGAGTTCAGTGGCGTCGACAAGACCAAGGATGGAATCAATTCCGATGCGGTTTATGCAGGCAAAAATTCGAAAAACAGCAACGGAGCCATGCAACTTCGTATTAGCGACAACTCGAGCGGCATCGTGACGACGGGAAGCGGTGGCGCGGCCAAGTCCGTGACGGTTGTATGGCAGACGACACCGGGTTCCGATTCTGGCTTGTATGTTTACGGCAAGACATCGAGTTACTCTGCGGCTACGGATTTGTATGATAGCACCAAACAGGGAACGCTCCTCGGTACCATCACTAGTGGAACGGCCTTCGAGATTACCGGGGATTACACCTACATCGGCTTGAAGAGCAAAAAAGGAACGATATATCCCTCCTCGATTGCGATTGAATGGACCGTGGCCTCGTCCGACCAGTCCGTGACCCTGAGCCCGGCCGGGCCGATCGAAGCCGAGATTGGCGATGAGGTGATCATCACCGCGACCGCGGATGGCTTCAGCGGCGACGTGACCTGGTCGTGGACCGGGAGCGGCACGCCGGACGGCAACAGGTTCACGGTGGACACGTCGTCGGCGGTCGAGGCCTCCACCGTCACTGCGACGGCGACTTACGGTACCGAGACGGCCTCGCAATCCGTGACCGTCACGGTCACCGCGCCCAAGCATGCCATCACGATTGACGGCGCCATCCAGAACGGGACGGTGACGACGGATCCGGAGGACGAAGCCGCCGAAGGCGCCACCGTGACGGTCAACGCCAGCCCCGACTCCGGCTACAAGCTCGGTTCCATCTTGGTCAACGATGTCGCCCTTGCTGCGGGCGTCAACACCTTCACGATGCCTTCCCAGGACGTGACGGTTTCCGCGACCTTCGTGGAGCTCTCCGGCGATGTGCTGACACGGGAAACTACGGGCGTGTCGTCGGGGGCTGGGTACTCGAGCTGGACCGCCACGGGCGCGTCTGGTACGACGTATGCCGGAACCTCGGCAGGGGGCAATGATTCGATCCAGCTGAATGCCTCGAGCAGCACAAGCAAACGGGGTATCGTGATTACGGGGTCGACTGGCCGCGATGTTGCGTCCGTCACGGTGGAATGGAATAGTTCCTCCTCGTCCTCCCGCTCGATTGCAATCTACGGGAGCGCGACGGCATATACCGGTCCTGCCGACCTCTCCGATGCCGACACCCGGGGCACCTCGCTGGGTTCACTCACCCCGGGCCAGACGGCGCTTGCGGTGCCGGCAGGCTATCCCTACATCGGCATTTACGCTCCTGACGGGGTAATCTACCTGGACAGCGTGACCATCGAGTTCGCGCCCGTCGCGGTCGTTCCGACCGTGACCGTGACCGCGAGCGAGACGGAAGTCCTTGTCAACACCGAGGTGACGTTTACCGCCACGGCGGAGAACTTCGACGCGCCCGCCAGTGACCTGATTTGGGAATGGAAAGTGGATGAAACGGTGGATCCGACCCAGGAGGGCACGACGTTCACCTGGACCCCGTCTGCCGCGGGCACGTATACAGTGACCGCGACGGCGACCGATGGCGACAATATCGACGACGACTCGGTGACCGTCACGGTCAACGCTCCGCCCTCTCTCCACGACGTCGTGGTCATGACGGACGGCAACGGCACGGCCGAAGCCGATGTCGACGAGGCCCTCCCGGGCACGACGATCACGGTGACGGCGACCCCGAACGCGGATTACCGGCTGGACACCATCACGGTCAACGACGAAGCCATCACCGGCACCTCGTTCGAGATGCCGAACGAAGATGCCCTCGTGTATGTCACGTTCGAAGGCAAGCACGACATCGAGGTCTTCGCGGGCGACCACGGCCAGGCCTCTGCGGACAAGGACAAGGCCTACGCGGGCGAGACGGTGACGCTGACGGTGACGCCGGACGCCGGCTACGCGAAGGACACCATCAAAGTCAACGACGAAGTCATTTCCGGCACGTCGTTCGAGATGCCGGCCGAGGACGCCCTCGTGGAGGTCACCTTCAAGGAAGCCGTGACGTACACGTTGGTCGAAAGCGCGGACGACTTCGTGGTGGGTGCCGATTACGTCATCGTGGCCTCCGGCAACGGTTTCACCGAGGCTCTGAAGAATGCGGCCAATGGCACCCGCATCGGCACCGAAGCGGTCACCGTTTCCGGAAAGACCATCGAAAATCCTTCCGCCGATGTCATCTGGCAGGTGGTTTCCGGCACGGCCCTGGGCCAGCGCGAGCTGTTCAACGCGGCGGCGAACGTCTTTGCCGCGGCCCCCGGCACCGCGGGCAACAATGCCCAGCTCCTTGCCGACGGCACGGATGACCTTGCGCAGTGGACGATTGACCTCGCGGCACTGCCGGAAGTCAAGATTTACAGCGTGTCCTATGATGACCGCTACCTGCAACGGAACAACACCGCCGGAAACCACTATTTCGCCACCTACAGCAGCTCCCAAGCGACGCCCAGTCTCTACCGGGCCGATTCGACGGTCATCCAAACGGTGACCTTCGACGCGAACGGCGGGGAGTACCCGGCGGACAAGGCGACGATGAAGTACGTCGTCGGACGGGAGTATTGGGGAATTTGGAAGCCCACGTTCGATGGGCACGAATTCCTGGGATGGTACGATGAGCAAGGGAACCGCGTCGTGAATTACACGCCGGTGACCGAAGAAACCAGCCGTGCGCTCACCGCGCGCTGGGGTGGAGCTTCCCAGACGGTCACGCTGGACGCGAAAGGCGGTACGTGCACTCCCGAGTCGCTGACGTGCTCCGGGACTTACAAGGGGCTTCCAAAGCCCACCAAGGACGGCTACGAGTTCTTGGGCTGGTTCGACGACGAGGAAGCCGGAACCCGCATCCAGAACGGCATGGCGGTGAGCGATGCCGCCACGCTGACGCTGTACGCCCGCTGGGGTGCTGCCGCCCAGACGGTCACGCTGGACCCCCAGGGCGGAACTTGCTCGAAGACGTCGTTGACGTGCTCCGGGACCTACAAGGGTCTTCCGAAGCCCACCAAGGACGGTTGCGAGTTTCTGGGCTGGTTCGACGACGCGGAAGCCGGAACCCGCATCCAGAACGGCATGACGGTGAGCGATGCCGCCACGCTGACGCTGTATGCGCGCTGGGGTGTTGGCGCCCAGACGGTCACGTTGGATGCGAACGGCGGGCAATGCTCGAAGACGACGTTGACCTGCTCCGGGACCTACAAGGGGCTTCCGAAGGCCACGCTGGACAACTACGAGTTCGCCGGTTGGTTCGACGAGGACACCGGAAGCCGCGTCATGAACGGCATGCCGGTGGCCGGCGGCTCCGAGCGGACGCTTGTCGCCCACTGGAAAGAGCTGGTGATTTCGGGCCTCTCGATGAAGAAGAGCGCCAGCATCGCCGCGCGCGGCAACCGCGAAACGGCGGATGGCGTCCTGACCTTCGATGCCGTGGCCGGAAGCGTGTACGAGGTCCTCTGGACGCCCGCCTTGGGCGGTGAATGGACGGTGCTGAAGACCGTGACCGCCGAAGAGGATGGCTCAATGGCCGTCTCGGTGGAGCTCCCGGCGGATTCCGTCACCGGCTTCTTCCGCCTGCGCGTGATTGCCGCGGACTGATTAAGATTCCGTCATCCCATCATGCCGTGCACGGCCGCGTTCCTACGCGGCCGTGCACTTTTTTGCTTGGAACAGTCCCCAACCAACGCCCCCCAGCCATGCATCCATGACAAACACCGATTGCAAACCGCCATGGCAGACGGTCCGGCATAAAGTTGTGCATTCGTTTATGTCCGGCACTGGGGGGACGGGCGCCTCGCCCGTCCATTTGCGGTTGGAAATGCCGGACCGTGTGCCGGGGGGCGTGCATGTCCGGTCCGCCCTGGCCATGTCCGACCAAGGCGGCCTGACGGAATCACTGTCCTTGTCCCTTCAAGGCATTCAACAGGTATGCCTTGGATTCACCGATTCGGGCATCCAGTTTTGCGTTGACGCGGGCATAATCAACGGGGGCCAAGGCCTCTTCCGGTGTCATCCCCTTTCGGAACACCCGGTTTTCCAAGCCCAGTTCTTCCAACAATCCCGCCAGACGCTCGTCTTTTCCGGAATCACCGGTCAAGAAGCAGACGAATGGCTTGTTGAAAACCAGTGAGAAGGCCAGGCAGTGGAAGGAAGCGGTGACGACCAAATCCGCGTATTTGACGTTGGCCAAAAAATCCACCGGCGACATGGCGTACTTGACTTGCACGCCGCGCCTCAAAAAGTCGCCGGGGGTCGTCTGGCGCGCGAGTTTGTGCAAATCCCGGCCTTTCAAGACATTCCCCGCCGTTTCCAGAAAGGCCTCGAGTTGACCTCCACGGTTGGTGTAGCTGAAGACGAACGGGCGTGCCGCGGGGGGACGGGAGGGAATCAACCGCTCCCAGGCATCGCGCCCGGGGAGGAATACGGGATCGACCACCATGGGCACGTCGCGCCCCGTCAGCTCCTTGACCAAACGGCAACCCGCGCGTTCCCGCACGCCGATGGAACCGATGTGCCGCAAACAGTGCGCATACGGGGCCTTCAACTCCTCCGGGATGGAATCCGTCCCGAAACTCGAGGCGTATGCCACCTTTCTGGAATCCTCCTCCACGAAATCCAGAAGGAATGCGGTGTCGGAACCATTGTTTTCCGGACACCACACTTGGTCGCTGCCAATCACGAACTTGTCGTATTGCCCCGCCAGGGCGCGCAATTCGGCGGATGACCGGCATTCCCGTGCACTGATTTTCAGGAAATCCCTGCGGAACGCCGCGAACCTGCGTTTCCTCAGGGCCATGAACGGCGTTCCCGCCAGGTATTTGAGTGTTTCCGCCAGATGCCCGTGCAACAGGCTGTGCAGTGCATGATACCCCATGTCGTATTGGTGGCGGCGCGTCGCGTTGCGGTAGTTCAAATACTCGCAATCGAATCCCTCCGAAGCCAGACAGGCCTGCAAGGCGTATGCCTGGAGCGCCGCTCCGTAGTTGGCCGCGTCGTGGAAGGTCAACAATCCCAGTTTCATTTGCCGCTCCCGAGGATGGACGAGTAAAGATCCTTGTATTTTTGGGCAATTCGCGGCCAAGAGAAATCACGCTCCAAGTCCAAATCGGCCACGCGTTTTGCAAATCCGCCGTAGTCTTTCAAAACCGACTCGATCTTGTCGGCGATTCCGGCAGGATTCCGGGGGTTGACGGGCCACCCCACCGCACCGTCTTCGTAGTATCCGTCGAAACCTTCATTTTGGGAGTAGATGATGGGCAAGCCCTGGCTCATGGCTTCAATGTACACGAGGCCGAACGATTCGGGAGACGATGGCATCACGAAAACATCGTTTTCCCGCAATTCGTCCACCAGTTGCCCATGGGGCATGTGGTCCTTCAACGCCACCCAAGGGCGCCCGGCGGCAAGGGCTTCGACCTTGGCGATGTAGGGTCGGTCGTGGGGACGCTGTGGCAATCCCCGCCCGATGGCTGTCAGTTCAATTTCAACGCCCCGGTCGCGGAGCGTGTCCGCGGCTTGAATCGTTTCCAGCAGACCCTTCCCTTCGTAGAAGGCCCCTACAAACACCAGTCTGGCGGGAGCATGGGGCATCATGCCATGGCAATGGCGGTGTTTCAAAAAAACGGGGTCGATGCCAGAAGGGATGATGCTGGAGTTCCGGAGGATTTTTTCGCGGAACCGGGAGCTGGATGCGTACTCCGCGAGTTTGCGGCGGTATTTCGGCCCCAGGAACACCACATGGGCCGCCGAACCAAGGGTTTGCAAAAATTGGCCGCGTTCCCACGGAAACCACTTGAAATAGGAGTTCAAATCCGTGTTCCGGACAGTGGTCACATAGGGCTTCGAATGGCGTTCGGCCAGTTTCCGGGCCACGGATCCATCCACGCACAGCATGTGGGCATGGATGATGTCGACCTTGGACATGTCAATGGTGTCTTCCACCGCACCGAGAATGGCCTTGATCTTTTGGCGGAAACAAAACTTGTGCCACCACTTCAGCCGTGTGGAATAATGCAGGGCGGAGCCCGCGACGGAGAAATCGATGGCCTGCTTCCCGATCCTGTCGTGGTTGCGGCTGTTCAACGGAACGAAAACCTGCTGACGGCAACCCAAAGAGTCCAGTCCGGCAAACAAACGCCTGTAGACTTCGGTTCCGCCGTAGCTGTTGGCAATGTGCAGGATGTTCATGGCATCATTCGAAAACCCGTATTTCCAATTCGCATTCTTGGCCCAACATCCGGTGGGCCCGTTGCATTTTTCCGACCAGTTTTTTGAAATCCGACAGTGTCCCGGCGCCGTGGTTGCCAATCCAATTGGACGTTTTCCGGGAAAAGGCAAGAGCCCCGCTGCGGGGATGCAGCCAGCGGAAGGCGCGGAAAACGAACTTGTTCCCCCGCTTGAACACGGAGCCGCAACTTGGAAGGCCCGCATCCAGCCACTTGCGGCTCGTTTCCAGGCGTTCCTGGATTTTGCGCTCCGTTTCGTCCGGGGACTGGGGCGACAGGCGGAGGATTGCGCCCAAAACCAGGCAGGATCGCGTCTGGTAGGGGGACGTCCGGTAGCCGAAAGCCGACGGGGTTGCGGCTTCCCGGTGGATTTCCCCGGTGTCCAACTCCAGAATGTCGACGGCTTCCAGGTGATTGGCAATGGATTGCCCCAAACCGCGCCCCCGGCCGGCATTCATGTAAACGCACCCTCCCACACTGGCCGGAAGCGAAAAGAGGTATTCCAAGCCGCCGTAACCGCATTTTTGGGCAAAGCGGACAAGGCGCTGGATCCGAACGGAACAACCCGCGTGGAACCGTCCGCCTCCCAGATTGGACAAGGAGTCGTCCACATGCATCAAATCCACGATGGGGGATTCCACCCGTTCGGCAAAGACGACATTGCTTCCGGCCCCCAGCCAATGGCAGGTTTTCCGTCCGGACGCCATCCGGAGGGCCAATTCCCTCAATTCTTCCACGCTTTCGGGTTCATGGACTTCGGCGCCGACCGCCTGCAAGCGCATCGTGCTGTAGGGGACCAGCGACCTGTCCCGGTATGTTTTCATCGGTCGCCATCCTCACGTTCGCAAGCCGACAAAGCGGCCAGTTTTTCGCGCAGGAAGCGCGTTTTCGGGGTTTCCCGTCCCAGTGCCTTGAAAGAGGCGCCCCAAAGCGCCCACCGGATTTGGCCCCGCAATGCCTTCCAGAATCGTGCGGCGGGAATTCCGTGCCGTCTGCACCAATCCGCACGGACTTTCCATTGACGCACGGTGGAGGCGATGCTCGACTCCCGCTGGTCGGTCAGATGCCGGTAACTCATGTTCCAATCGCACGCGATTTTCCCCCCGCCGGCGCGCATGCGGTGGTGGATGTCCCGTTCTTCCCCGTACATGAATACCGTTTCGTCGAAAAGCCCGGCGGCTTCGAACGCGCTTTTCCGCAGGGCGAAACAGGACCCCTGGATGCACTCCCACCGCGGGAAGTACATCCCGGTACGGTTGCTCCAGGCCACCAAGGCATTGCCGAAACAAGAGGGCGGAAGTCCCCCGGACCAGAGGAAACTCCTCCCCCGTTCCCCGTTTCCCAGCAGTTGGCGCATGCCCAGCAAAACGAGGGACTCGTCGTTGTCGAATGCCTTGCATATCTGTCCGGGGGTGGCGCCCGTCAGGCGGACGTCCGGATTCATGACCAGGATGACGGGGGCACTGGCCGCACGGATTCCGACATTGTTTCCCTGCCCGTATCCGCCGTTGTGCGTATTGCAGAGATACTTCAGGGAAAGAGCCGGGAATTGCGCCGCCAACGAAGCGTGCCGTTCACCGCTTCCCGCCGCTTCGTTGTCGACAACGATTGCCTCCAAGCCATTCCCGATGTCGTTGCGGGCCTGCAAGGTTTCAAGACATGGCACGATGTGCCTGTCGGAACGGTATGTCACGATGACGGCGGACAACATGGTTTTCATGGGTCAACCACGGGCCTCCGGAAGGGAATTCCTTTCCTTGAAATACATCCGGGTGACGACCAAAAGGCAAAAAACGAGGGTCATCATCCTCGGGCGGACATTGTACCAGTATGAGATGTTGCCCCACAAGGGGATGATCGCCATGGCATACATCAACAAGACACCGGAAAAGTTCATTTCATGCTTCACGACCCTGTTCAACACGGACTTGAACAAAAAGTGCAGGCACAAAACCATCGATATCATGCCAATCAGCCCCAAATCGGCATAGAAGACCCCCAAGACGCTTGTGAACACGTTTGTCGCGATTCCGGTTTGCAAAAAGTAGTGCCATTGCAACGTGTCCCCATTCGGCAAAATTGGAGAATAAAACAGCGGGAAAATCCTGTAAAAAGAATAAACGGGCGGGTAATTGTGGTAATAATGGCAGAAGTGGACAAAAGGCTGCCCGGCATAGGCAATGAGGCCGCCGGAAGTGCCCGTCGAGCGGAAATGGAATCTGGCAACCGTTACGGCCGCGAAATAGGCCACCAGCAAATAGGCCAATGTGGATCCAGCAATGAACAACACGCGCTTTTGCTTCTTCGAAAAATACGGACGGAAAAAGAGCACGGAAAATGCCGCCATGTAGATCCAAAACAGGGGGCGGGAGCGGTCCACGCTCAGCAGCGAAATGAACACGCGCATCAGCGTCGTGCAGAAGAGAAGCAAATTGAAGAGAAAGTGGCGGTGCAAAAAGCACAAACTGAAAAAGAAGAACGGCAACATGAAGAACGAGAAATCGGCAAAATAATTCAGGAAGGAGGCAGCGCCTCCCCTGGTTGTCGCGGCGACGCCGTCGGCTGTCCGGGATTCGATTTTCATTTCCTGCAAATCGCTGTGCAAGACGGTCGACACACCCCTGAACATGAGCAGAACCGTGACAACCAGCAATGCCATGTACGCGAAACAGATGAGGTTGAAAAAGCGCTCGTCTTTCAGGACGATTTGCCTCGGTGGATTCCTTGCGACTTTTTGGAACGGGAGAATCAGCAACGTGATCAACGCGCAATAGAGGAATGTCGGCATGAACGTCACGTCGTCCGCCGATGCGCTCACGTTGATTCCATAAAAATCGTTGACATCGATCAGAATGGAAAAGAACCCGGAAATGGCGTACAGGAGGGCCATCAAGGAGGCAACGCCGAACGTGCGCGTTTGGCGCCACAGGAGACAGGCCAGGATTGAAAAGTAGATGAATGGAACGGCGACCATCGGTGTTTTCCCGCTACATGAGAGACTTGATTTTTTCCGCAAACGATTCGAAACACGCCGTTGCAATGTCCCGCGCTTTTGTGCGGGCCTTTCCAACGGGAACGGGATTGGCCAGCGCCGCCTGGAATTGTGCCAGCGCTTTTTGGCCGTCATTTCCGGACAAGCCCAACGTCTGGATGTCCACGGAAGCCTCTCCCAATCCCAGGACCTCCAGCAACCCTGTCATTTTGTGTTCATAGGACAAGGAAATGAAGGGGACCGCGTTGTTGATGGCAAAGACGATGCTGTGGTAGCGTGCCCCGACGACCAGGTGGGCTTTGGCAACGATGGCTTGTTGCACGTCGGAGCTGAGGGTGTCAGGCAAAACCAGGATGCGTTCCGGTTGGGAATGGCGTTCCCGCAAGCGGAGGAAGTACGCGTGGTCGCCCCCGTTGCCGCGCCCATAGAGCTGGGGCAAGAGGACAATCCTGGCGTTTGGGAAGCGTTTGGACAACAAGTCCATGACGCGAAAATAAAATCCGTCTATGACCTCTTGGGAGGCATTTCGGTAGGCGACGTGCCATGTCAAGGAATTTGGGACAAACACCACATACCGGTTGCCCAGCTTCCCGGCCACTTCGGCGGGAATTGGCTCTGCGGGGGAATCCAGAAAAGCCGAGTCAATCGACGGAACATAGCTCAAGCCCATCTTGTCCGCGAACGCCATGGTTTTGGCATCGCGGATGGACAGGAAGTCGAAGCGACCCAACACGTTGGCGCATTCGCGCCAGAAGAGGCGGTCGCCTTTTTGGCCTTCGGGTGCCGGGCCGAACGAAGGGGAATAATAGGCGAAAGGTTTCTTTTCCTGGAGGACCATCCAGTCCACCAGCAACATGTACCAGCTGCGGAACGGGCCCAGGCAAATGCCGCTGGGCGCGGAAATGACCAAGTCGGCATTCCTGATCCGCCGGCGCAAGAGGCGATATCCGGGACGGATATGGGTCAGCAACCAGCGGAAATGGAAAAGGAATGCCCATTTCGCGAGTGTTTGAAGGTGGCGGATCGGGATGTTTTCGTAGACGACGTTGGGGGCCTTGACCTGCACCCCTCCAAAACCGGATGAAGAAACACCCATGAAGACGATGCGGATGGCGGCGTCCGGGTAGCGCTTGGACAACGCCCGGACCAACGCGCGGTGCGCGGCTTCGTCGCCGCGGTTGCCGGTGGGTTGGTTGACGATGAGGATGTTCATAGTTTGAGCCTCGACAACAGCTTGGAGTGAAGTTTCAGTATTGTTGGTGAAGAAAAAACCACAGTTCTGTACCAAGACCAATGCTGGAGCTTCAAAAGCCATTTCCTCCTGAAGGGGTGGGTTGCATATCCTTCCTTTCGGAGAATGGTTTCGCGTTGTGATTGGAATGCCTTTTCGTCCCCGATTTGGACAAGGGAACACACTGTGGATTCTTCGAGGATTTTTTCGCCGAGAGGCGTCCGGGCGACGACAAGTGATTCGCCACTCGTTTCGGTGTGCCTGAATTCCGGCAACCAGGGGTCGGCCAGTGAAATGTCGGCATTCTTGTTGAGCGTATCCTGGCAGTACAAGCACCTCTTCGGGCTGCACAGACGCGAATGAAAGACATCCGACCATAAACTGGCGTTGTTTTTCACGAAAACGGAGTTGCCATTTTTCAGCGCAATCTGGATGCCACTTGGCCAACCGTTTCCACGGTAACGCAAGGTGGAGACATCCTCCTTTCGTATGTGCAACAATTTAAGCAAGCACTCCGTTGCAAGCATGGATTGTTGGGAAGAACAGGTCAATCCAAGCAGGAAGCACGCATGTCCTGCGCGTTCCAGGAGGATGCGGATCGAAGCCGTCTGGCACGGAAGGCAAAAACACGCAAAAGTCCCCTTGATTTCCGAAACATGAGACCGTATGAAGCCAACCAGGTCCATGTCTTGGTAAATCGACCCCGTGGGATGGTAATCCTCCCATTTGTAAATCAAACGCGGAGCATATCGCAGGGTGTTTGGGTCAAATTCAAACGTAAGGGAAGTATTGACTTGGCCGCTCGAAAAGAGATGCCCCAAAAGAGCCGATCCGACGCCACCCGAAGTGGCCGCATAGCGCAAATTGGAATCGATTGCATGGCCGACGAACGTTTTCACGTGAAAGTTCTCCTTCCCCTCCAGAGAACTTTCCATCCCGTCAGCAAGGCATTTCCCTGGAGGAGAAAAATCCGGTGATAGGGGGGGATTGCCAGATTGGCCAGCCACCCAGTCACTGCGACGGTCGCCAAGGTGACCCAAGCCGCGCCGAGGACGCCAAACCTTGGAAGGACAACCCAATTCAAGGCAACACATACCACACATCCCAACAAGTTGCGGATGACGGCCCATTTTTGGATGCCTTCGATGATGATGATGCTTCCGGCAGAAGCGGAAAGGGCCATGCCGACGGTCTTCCAGATCAAAACCTGCAAAATGGGAACGGCCGGGGCGTATTTCGCTCCGTATGTCCAGCCAACCAGCCAAGGCGCGCAAAGCGAAACCCCCAAGGAAACAAGAGCGGCAAGCCAAGTCACGCCTCCGACTACATCAAGCGCTTTCCTCTTGTAGGCTGCGGGGTTGTTCTGGCGGAGTTGGACCAGGAGGGGCGTCACGGTCTGGACAAGCACGGTGGGGAGGAAAAGGACGACGTTGAGAAACATGCCCGCGGTGGCGAAGTAGCCGACGCCCTCCTTGTTGACCAAGTGCTTGATCATGACCTGGTCGATGCGCTGGTAGACGATGACGGCGGCCCCGGACAGGAGAAGGGGGAAGGATTCCGCAAGCAGGAAGGGGATGCGGCGGGAATCGAAGCGCCAGTCGCGGAAACGGCCGACCTGGGTTTGGTAGGCGCGGGCATAGCCCGCGGCGAGGAGGTAGAAGTCAAATCCCGTTGCGAGGATGAACCACGTCAGGGACATCTTCCGCCAGAGGAGAACGATTTTGATTCCCGCCCCCAGGAGGGTGCGCAGGATCTGGGATTTGACGACATACTCGTTTTTGACGATGGACGTGAAATAATTCCGCGTGACATTGAAAGGAAAGGCGAAAAGGCAGAGCCCGTACGCCGCAATGACCTTGCGGGTGTACGCGTCGTCTTCCGTGGCCGCGACGATGATCAAAAGGAGGATGTAGGCGAGAACGGCAAATCCCATGCGCAATGCAAAGCAAGTTCCCATGATGGCATCGCGGGATTCGGGTTCCTTGGCCAATTCGCGGATTTCGATGTTGCCGAGGCCGAATTCCGAAGCGACCTCAAAGAGGGCGACGAAACTGATGACGTAGTTCATCAGACCGTACTTTTCGGGGCCGAGATAACGTCCGACGAGGATGCCGACGAAAAGGACGCCGACCATGCTCACCGCCTTGCCGAGCATGGCCCACGCTACATTGCTGGCGACCTTGCGTCGGTTTTCGGAAAGAGAGTTCCAGCGCTGGCGTAAATTCAAGGGCATGCGGCACGCTCGTACATGATTTTTTTCAGGAGTCCGTATCCCATGTTCCGGCAAGCAAGCCACAAGGCGAGAGGGGGGGGCTTCCCGTCGCAGCCATGGAAAAGGGCGTAATGGCTCGCGAACTTTTTGGAGAACTTGTCGTGGCTGATGGAACGGCCGCGGATCCTGTAGGTGGCCAAGTTTTCCGGGAGCAGGACGCAGCGGACGCCTTCGTGCTTGAACAATTGGAGACGCAACGCGTAATCGTTGTTTTTCGGGATGTCGCGGATCTGCACCAAGCCGAATGCCCTGGCGCTGTACATCATGGTCAGGTGCCCGATGTAATCGTAGCGGTAAATCATTGAGCGGGTCACCACCCGCGGACCGGACACCAAGCGGTTTTGGGCCGGGTCGTCCGCATTCGACTTGAGGTATTCATGGTAGGAGAAAACGTGTCCGCCCTCCTTCATAAACGCCAGCTGCCGTTCCAATTTTCCAGGGGACCAGAAGTCGTCCGAATCGAGGAAGGCCATCCATTCGCCCCGGGCTTCCCGGAGGGCCCGGTTCCGAGTCAGCGCCGCCCCGACATTGCGAGGGTTCTTGAGATACTTGATGCGGGAATCGCGGAACGACGCGACAACTTCATCGGTGTTGTCGGTCGAACCGTCATCCACGATGATCAGTTCCCATTGATCATAGGTTTGGTCCAAGACGGACTGGATGGATTCCGCGATGAAAGCGGCGGTGTTCCACGAAGGCATGACGATGGAGACGAGCCCGTCAACCAGGGGTGGCCTTTCGTCATGCATAGTCTTTCCCCAACACCGCCAAGAGAGTCCTGAACATGGTTGCGGTTTCACCGAAAAAAGAGAAACGGGAGATGGCATCGAGATTCCATTTCATTTTTTCGGGAAGGACTGTGTCCATGTAAACTGCGTCCGGATCGCTGGCCTTCGCGAGGAGCTTGGCTTCATCCTTGTAGCGGATGGAGGCTTCGGAAGTGATGCCGGCGGGCAGGAGAAGGGTGGCACGGTACTCGGGGCGGTAGGCGCCGACGTATTTGACGGCTTCGGGACGCGTGCCGACGAAAGACATATTGCCGGACAGGACATCGATGAGTTGGGGAAGTTCATCGAGGCGGTATTTGCGGAGAAATTTTCCGACCGCCGTGATGCGGGGGTCGGCATCGACCGTGACGGCGGTTCCAAGGCGTTCGGCATTGGCGACCATGGTGCGGAATTTGTGGATGCGGAAGAGTTTTCCGTTGGTGGTGACCCTTTCCTGGCGGTAGAAAACGGGCCCCGTGGACGTGGTCTTGACCAGGATGGCGACGAGCGCGATGGGCAATGCCAAAACGAGGAGCAAAACCGCGGCGGCCGAATAATCGAACACGCGTTTCAAGGCCAGTTGTCCGCGCCGGGCGTCCAGGATGCGCCAATAGGGTTCCACTTCGGGGAGCTGCATGGACGGGGGGAGGTCTTGCCAGCGTTTCAGCATGGGGAGGGCCGATGGGGGTTGGCAGTTGACCACTTCACTTCAGCTTTCCCGGGGAATCACAGTCTCCACCACAGCACATCCGATGCTTTCAGCTCGTTGACGCCATACAGGCCTTTGACATCAATCAGCACTTTCCCTTTCGCACCACCGAGCATTTTCAGGATGCCGGGAAGACCCAACTCCCTGAATTCCTTGTGGGCGACCGCCACGATGACGCAATCCGCATTTTGCGCGTCGGAGAAATCCGCGAGCTTGACGCCATATTCCTTTTCCGCAACCGCCGGGTCCGCCCAAGGGTCGACCACAATCGGGGCGATGCCGAACTTGGCGAGGTGGGAAAGGATGTCGGCAACCTTGCTGTTGCGGACGTCCGGGCAGTTTTCCTTGAATGTGAGGCCCAAGACAACCACCTTGCTGAACTTGGGGGCCTGGCCGGCCTCGATCATCTTGCGGATGGCGGCGTCGGCGATGAAGGTTCCCATGCCGTCGTTCACGATGCGGCCATTCAGGATGATCTGGCTGTGGTAGCCGAGTTTTTCGGCTTCGTGGGTGAAGTAGTAGGGGTCCACGCCGATGCAGTGGCCCCCGACGAGGCCGGGGCGGAAGCCGAGGGCGTTCCACTTGGTGTTCATGCCGTCGACGACTTCGTTTGTGTCGATGTCCATGCGGTCGAACACCATGGCAAGTTCGTTCATGAAGGCGATGTTGATGTCGCGCTGGCTGTTTTCGACGACTTTGACGGCTTCGGCCGTGCGCAAGTTGGAGACCGGGTGGGTCCCGACTTCGATGACCAGGTCGTAGACGGCCTTGATTTGCGCAAGGCTTTCGGCATCGATGCCGGAGACGATCTTGTGGATGTTTTCGAGGCGGTGGACCTTGTCGCCCGGGTTGATGCGTTCGGGGCTGTAGCCGACCTTGAAGTCGACGCCGCAACGGAGGCCGCTCTGCTTTTCGAGGATGGGAATGCAGACGTCTTCGGTGCAACCGGGATAGACGGTGGATTCGTAGACCACGATGGAGCCGGGCAGGAGATTGCGCCCGACGATTTCGGAAGCCCCGATGACGGGTGTGAGGTCCGGGGTATGGTCGGTGTTGACGGGGGTGGGGACGGCCACGATGATGAACTTGGCGTTTCGGAGTTCCGTTTCGTCGGCGGTGAAGCGGACGGTGGTTTGGCGGATGGCCTCGTCGCCGACTTCGAGGGTGGGGTCCTTTCCGGATTTGTAGAGGTCAATCTTGGCCTTGTTCAGGTCGAAGCCAATGACACGGAGGCCCTTTTTCGCAAATGCGAGGGCGATGGGCATTCCGACATAGCCGAGGCCGACAAGAGCAAGAGATTCATTTCCTGCAATCAATCGTTGATATAAATCCATTTTTACATCTTTTCCTTTGATGACGATACGTACTTTGTGGGTGGCGCGGTGACGGGAATACGGGTTAGGGTTCCCCTGGACAATAGGTTTGCAAAGAAGATTGGAGCGCATCGCAGACGAAGGCGACGTCGTCGTCGGAGAGGAGGGTGTGGAGCGGGAGGGAGAGGAGGTTGCGGTAGTAGTCGAAGGCGTTCGGGAAGGCGGCGATATCCCAGCCGAGGGCATGGTAGGCGGTGAGAAGGGGCAGGGGTTTGTAGTGGACGTTGGCGGAAACCCCCGCTTCGGCCAGACGCTCGATGAGGGCGTTGCGCTGTTCCGTGGAAAAACCGGGAACCCGGATGAGGTTGAGGTGTCTGGAACTCTCCATGAGGGAAGTGCGGTGGTTGAGATGCGACAGGCCCAAGCCGTCGCAGCAGGCATGGTAGCGGGTCAGGATTTCGGCCCGGCGGGCGAGCAGGGAGGGATAGCGGTCGAGCTGGCGGAGGCCGATGGCGGCGGCGATGTCGGTCATGTTGCATTTGTACCAGGGGCCGATGATGTCGTATTCCCAAGCACCGGCCTTGGTTTTCGCGAGGGCGTCCTTGTTCTGGCCGTGGAGGGAAAGGAGCTGGTAGAAGCGGTAGATTTCAGCGTTGTCGATGCCGGACAGGGGGCGCCAGGTCGCGGCGCCGCCTTCCCCGGTGGTGAAGTTCTTGACGGCGTGGAACGAGAACGAGGAGAAGTCGGCGATGGCCCCGCAATTGAGCCGGGTGCCGGCGACGGCACGGGAGGCTCCGAGGGCGTGGGCGCAATCGGCAACGACGGCGACCCGTCCGAGCGCGGTTTGGATGCGGCTGGAAAGGTCCCCGAGGGGCGTGCCGTCGGAGGGGCGGGGGGAGAAGAGGGGGGCCTTGGCGGCAACGGCGGCGAAGATGCGGTCGTAGTCGCAAACGCATCCGGCGATGTCGACGGGGACGACAGCCTTGGTGCGGGGCGTGATGGCGGCTTCCAATGCGTCGTAGTCCATTTCTGGGGCATGGCTGTCCAGGGCGCCGTCCTTTTGGGAATCGACAAAGACAACGGTGGCCCCGCAGTGGATGGCGGCGGAGGCAGTGGCGGTGTAGGTGTAGGCGGGGACGATGACTTCGTCGCCGGGCCCCACTCCGAGGATGCGGAGGTTGAGCTCCTCGGCAGCGGTTGCCGAATTGAGGACAACGACGCGGTTGGCCCAGCGGGAGGAGGCCGACTCCGTGTCCACGTCCACGCGCCCGGTTTCGATGTAGGCGGCCAGACGGCGTTCCAGAAGCTTGGTGCGCGGGCCGGTGGTGATCCACCCGCTGCGGAGGGCGTCTGCCACCTCGGCGATTTCGGCCTCCGAAATGTCGGGAGGGCTGAAGGGGATGAACCGGGCAGGGCTAGTCGAACTCATCTCAAGCTCCCGAAGGATGTGAAACAACAAAAACACGACCTCAACGCCCCGGACATCGCGGAGGACCGTTGCGGACTGTTCGCAAAACTCAATTGGTGCAGGAAAGCGGACATATGATACCACCAACACAACCAGTCTTTATCCTAACAAGAGACAGCCTAGGGGACAAGGAGAAAGGCGCAATCGCCGCTTTGAAGAGGTGGGTAAGAGGGCACTGCAGCAGAGGGGCTAGGAGGCATGGAAGACAATGTTGCGTGGAGGCAACAGAAGGGAATGGGAAACGCTGTTTCCGCCGCGAAGGGGGCTCAGGGGCGCGGCCAGTAT
>JAEEGG010009483.1_pt1 | contig 21779 bp, 16 predicted proteins | sample 9134161 | NCBI WGS metagenome assembly JAEEGG01 (sample SAMN16246543, study PRJNA631951) | gut metagenome | biome: gut microbiome; feature: rumen; material: CR-attached | host: Bos | place: Iran: Karaj | collected 2018-10
CCGTCTTTGTAGTGGCTGAGGTTGGGAATCTCGATGCGGTCGGCATCTTGTGTGTTGAGCAACACGTGGCAAACCTCTTCCAGCGTTGTCCACGCTTCGGGATGGGCTTCGTTGTCGAGTTCAAAGTAGGGAATCTGTTGTTCCACTTGGGTTAGGTCAAAGAGGTCGCCGTCGGGGCGTGTGTTGTAGGGTCGATTGTGCTTGAAAACGGCGGGCGTGGCCAGTCGCTCAATGCGGTAGGCTACATCCACCTGTTGGGGCACGCCGCTGAGGTTGGTGGCCTTGAGGCTATACGATGAGGCTGCCTCGTCGGCGCAGATCTGCTGCGGCAGGTCGAGGTCGAGCAGCAGGTTCTTCTGTCCCACGCAGACGGTGGCGTTCTCATGGTGCGTTTCGCCGTTGAGGTCGGTGACGGTGGCCGACATTTGGTAGTGGTAAACGGGAGCGTAGGCGGGATTGTCGGTGGGGTTGGCGCTGGCTGTAAAGGTGAAGGTAAACTGGCCGTTGGCGTCGGTTGTGGTCTCGCCCTGGGCAATTTCTTGTCCCGGCGACGATGGCAGCGGCCGCCACCACCATTTCCAGTAGGGATAGGAGGCCATCCTCACTACCCTGTATCGCACTGTGGCCCCGTCGATGGGATAGCCGGCGTAGGCCATAGCCTTGCCAACCATATTTATTTCATCTCCAATACGATAGGTGTCGGTGGGCTTCTCAATCGTCACTTCAAATTGGGGTCGCTTGTACTCTTCCACTCTGAAACTGTGACTGCCCAATCCCTTGCAGAAGATGGTGAAATTGCCGGTCCGTGTGTTTTCGGGCAGCTGGAACTCACCCGACACGGAGCCATAGTGGTTGGTGATAAGTGTCTGTTTGTCAATTTCCTTCCAGTTGGCATCGCGGAGTATGATTTCCACTTCCTTGTCGGCCACGGTGTAGTTGTTCTTGTAGGAAGATTTGACCATAATACACTTGAAATGAACCGTTTGCCCAGGTCGGTAGATGGCCCTGTCGGTGAAATAGTGCATCCGGGTGGTGGCGTTGTTGTCATCATCAACATCTTCGTCTAATTCGCGCCACCAGTGCCACTCGTCGGCGGTAATGGCATCTTGGCCTTCGGCCAGTTTGCAGACAATCTCAAAGTCTTTGCGGGCAGGTATGCGCACCATGCCGCGTTCGTCGGTTTTGCGGGTGGTAACGCCCGTCTTGTCTTTACTGTTTCTTGTGTACCAGGTGGTTACGCTGCGATGCGCCAGCGGCTCGCCCGTCGAGCGGCGGAAAAAGAGGAATTCGGCATAGTGTTCGCTGTCGTTGTAGCGACTGGTGTAGTCCAAGTCGGTCACTTGAAACCAGTCGCTGGAGATACCTTCAGCATTTGAGCTGCTAAAGGGTGTGGGCGACACGAGGAGAACGTACGAGCCAATAGGCAGGGCGGGCAGCACGTCGGGTTGCACCACTGTGCGATAGTCGTCGTGAGTCCGGGCATTGACGGTCCACTCTTTGATGAAGTGCTTGCTTATTAAGTCGTTATAGTTTTGTTTTCCAACACTTATAGGAGTTTTGAAAGGAATGATTCTACAATAAAGTTTATTACAATTCTTGTACTCGTAAGTGATGAGGTTGGGCTGATTGGGCAGAAGGTGACTGGCGTTATAGAATGTTACGCTTGGCTGTTGAATGCTGGCTTTGAGTAATTTAGCATTATTGGCGGCAATGGAGTTGGAAGCTGCCTGTATGGCCTTGTTGCACCACTCGATGGCTGTTTTGTTGTCGTCGAAGCCTTCGGGATGGGTGTCGCGGTCGTAGAGGTCGGCGCGTTGGTAATAGCGGTTGGCCAGGGCATAGCAGATATCTTCATAGCCCGCTTTGCCTGTCCAGGCTTGCGCCATTTGTTCTAACGTGTTGATTAACAATTCTTCTTTGTTTCCGATGGCGCAGTGTTCAAACGCATATTGCAGTCGCTCGCAGGTAATGACGGCGAGGGCTTTGGTATGGCCGCTCTGCAGGTGAAAGCGGGTCAGTTCCTGATATTGTAGCAGTGATTGATATTCAAACGATAGCGAGTCGGTCGAGCTGAGGTGCAGGTTGGTGAAGGTGACATTGTCGACCAGCAGTTCTGGCTGATCGCAGTGGAAGGGAGTCAGGGGCTGGGGCAGTTCCCAGGAGGTTTGCTTGAGAAACGCCAGGAAGTCGCGCACCAGAAAGTCATACAGCGTCGGCTCGTAATCCTTTTGGTCGTTGCCCATCTTCAGCAGGTCGCCGTAATCGCTGAGAGGTATGTTTTGCAATATAATTTTGGAGACCAATGAGTTGTGATAATATTCCAAAATGGCTTCCACGATAGTCTGTGTATCCCAAGTGTTTATGTCGGCAGGGCGCTCGCCTTCGATAGGGGTGCGATCGGTGATAGCGTAATGATTTTCTTCCAGATAGCTGGCTAACAGGTTGGCCATACAGTTATTCCAAATGGCATGGTTGGCCCAAGCTTGATTGATGCGATAAGAATCCGACTGATACAATATCCACTTTGTATCAATGCGCAATTTCTTTTGGATAAAGGCATACGCCGAATCAAAGTAGTTATCCTCCCTTTCCCGCATTCTCTGCAGTTTCAGCAGGTCGTTATTAATCTCTTTAGGTGTTTCTTGGGCGAAAGAAGCTGATAATGTACTCATTATTAAAATAATAAGAAAAAAATATTTTTTCATACGCTATGTAATTAGAAGAACAAAGAACAAAGAACAAAGGAGTGGAGATTTGCTCTGTGGTTCTTTTGGATTTGTTTTTTGTTCTTATTTTTTCTTTTGTACCGAGAACCCAAATTTGCCCAATATCTTGCCGAGGCCGAAATATTGGCCGTGCGAGTAGGCGGCGAGGTTGGCTGTGTAGAGTTGTAGTTCGTCGGTTTTGCGGTCGAAGAGACGCTCGTCGGCGTGGATGGCCACCACTTCGGCAAGGAACATGTCGTGGGTGCCCAGCGGGATGATCTGTTTCACCTCACACTCGATGTTGACGGGGCACTCGTAGATGAGTGGCGCCTTGACTTTGCTGGCCTTCACGGGCGTCAGGTCGGTCTCGAGGAACTTGTTGTACTTCTTGCCTGAGCGCACGCCGCACCAGTCGGTGCGACTCACAAGGTCGGTGGTGACAAGGTTGATGACAAACTGGCCAGTCCGCTTGATGATGTCGTAGGAGTGGCGTTCAGGGCGCATGGAGATGTAGCACATCGGCGGGTTCGAGCAGACGGTGCCTGTCCACGCCACCGTGATGATATTGTACTCGTCCATGGTTTCGCCGCAGCTGACCATCACCACGGGCACGGGGTTCAGGATGGAACTGGGCTTGAGAGTGCGCTTGTTTTGAGGAGACTTCATGTGATTAGAGTTAAGAAGTTAAGAAGTTAAGGAGTTAAGAAGATGTCTTAGTTTCTTAGTTCCTTAGTTTCTTAACTATTTAGTTTTCAGTTTTCCACTTTCAGTTTTCAGTTTACTTCACCGTCTTCACAATGGCTTCCACCTCGCGGAGGTAGTCGCGTTTGGGTTCTTGCGGGGCATAGACGAAGCCGTCAACGGTGATGTTGTATTGTCCGTCGGCGGAAGGGAAGGTGAAGCTATAGAAGGGTCCGCCCATCTTGTCGTTCACGCTCTCCCACAGTCCGCGCATCTCCATGCCGTCCTTATTGCCTTTGCTTAAGGGTTTTACGATGGGGAATCCCAGTTTCTCGGCCACAATGGGATAAGCTCCTTTCACAGCCCCAGGCACATACTTCTGTGTCATCTCGTTGCGGGCGGCGATGAGGTTTTCCTGTGTCAACTCGGTGGCGGGCGTGCGGTAGATCATGATGAAGCGGTCGTTCTTTTCGGTGCGGAAGCGCAGCCAGAGGAAGTCCTCGTAGTCGGCGGCCACAAAGTAGTGGTTGGGCACTGTCAGTTGGATGTTGAACTTGCTCTTGATGAGTTTGGAGATGCTTTCTTCTTGAATGCGAGCGAAATAGGTCTGTGAGCGCTTCAGGTCGTTTTCGTAGAAGCGTTGCATGATCAGTGAGTCGTTGGCGCGGAACAGGGCCATGCAGGTGTCGGCGTTGTTGCCTTTGAAGTAGGCGTAAATCTGCGGCGACGACCAGTTGTTCTCGATAATCTGGAAGTGGTTAGCCGCGTAGTCGGGGTTGATATCGAAGCGGATGATATTGCGGTGCCGCTGGAAGTAAGCTGTGAAGTCGCGGTTGCTGAAGGTGAGGATGTCGAACATGGGCTCAATCTGGTTGATGGCCGGCTGTGGCTGGTTGAAAAACTGGTGCAGCTCGTCAATCTGGGCGGCTGTCCATTTCGAGGAGTCGAGCACGAGGATGATCTCGCCGGCCTTGCCGTTCGAGAAGTTGTCGCTCTTGACGGAGCCGAAGCTGCTGGTGCGCTTGCAGGAGCCGCCGATGAGGATGATGGCGGCCATCAAAAGGAAAAAGGATAATTTTCTCATGGTTTGTGATTTTTGTATAATTCAATGTTTGTTGCTTGTTTCTTGTCCGTGGGTGCGTAGCGCGCTACGCACCCACAAGTATAGACATCAATGAATGAATAATTCATTGTTTTTCCAAAAAAGCCTTGCAATAATAACGAAAAAAGTTGTGCCAAAATTATATTAAAAAAAATGTTTCTTGACTGCATTTCCTTTTTCTTTTTTCTTATTTTTGCAACATACTTTGCAGAAGTGAATATTGTCGTTAACTAATCATAATTCATTAAAAAATTAAGGAGGACCATACATTGTTAAAAGGCAGATGTTTAATTGATCCCGCGGACTTTACTCGTGAAGAATTTCGCGAACTGTTTGATTTGGCTCATCAGATTGTTGCCAATCCCGAAAAATACAGTAAGAGTTGTGAAGGTAAAATCTTGGCAACTCTTTTTTATGAACCGAGCACACGTACCCGTTTCAGCTTCGAGGCAGCCATGCTCCGTTTAGGTGGCAAGGTTATCGGCTTCTCGGAGCCCAACTCCAGCTCGGTGGCTAAAGGCGAGAGCGTTGCCGACACCATCCGCACCATCGAGTGCTACGCCGACATCGCTGTGATGCGCCACCCCAAGGAGGGCGCTCCGCGTGTGGCCAGCCAGTACCTGACCAGCATGCCGCTCATCAATGCCGGCGACGGCGGTCACCAGCACCCCACCCAGACGCTGACCGACATCCTGACCATTGAACGCCTGAAAGGGTCGGTGGAGAACAAGACCTACGGTTTCTGCGGTGACTTGAAATTCGGTCGTACCGTCCACTCACTCATCAAGTTCCTCAGCAACTACGAAGGGGTGAAGTTTATCCTCATCTCGCCCGAGGAGCTGCGCGTGCCTGAGTACATCCGCGAGGAGGTCATCCGCAAGAAAGGCATCCCCTTTGAGGAAGTGCAGCAGATTGAGCCCTATATGAACCAGCTCGACTTCTTGTATATGACTCGTGTTCAGCGAGAAAGATTCTTCAACGAAGAAGATTACATCCGCTTGAAAGACCGTTTCATCCTCGATGCCGAGAAGATGAAATATGCTCGCGAAGACACTTACATCCTGCACCCGCTGCCGCGTGTTAACGAGATTAGCATCGAAGTGGATAAAGACCCGCGTGCCCAGTATTTCGTTCAGGCCAAGAACGGTATGTATGTTCGTATGGCATTAATATTAAAACTTTTAGGAATTTACTAAGCATCAAAATATCATGTTAGAAGTTACCAGTATAGAAAAAGGCATTGTCATCGACCATATTAAGGCCGGCTATGGCATCCAGTTGTTCAACTACCTCAAATTGGATAAGGCAGAGTACAATGTTGCTCTGATTATCAATGCTTTCAGCCAAAAGCAAGGCAGAAAGGACATCATCAAAATCAATAATGAAATCGATATCGACTACACATTCCTCGGCTTGCTCGACCCCAACATTACCATCAATGTGATTGAGGATGGCAAGATCAAAGAGAAGGTGAAGTTGAATGTACCCAAGAGAGTGGTGAACATCATCAAGTGCAAGAACCCGCGCTGCATCACCTCCGTTGAAAGCTATTGCGACCATGTGTTCCATTTGGTTGACGAAGAGAAGAGAACCTATCGTTGCGAATATTGCGACGATATCGTTACCCCGCATATCAACCGATAAATTAGCTTCTTAGAGATAAAAAGACAACGCCGGCACAATTATTCCGTGCCGGCTGCGTTATTTCATTTTACGCTTTATTTAAACTTACCAAGATATGGAAGAAACCAAAAAAGAGTACAATTCTTTTAACCTTATTCTTTTTGCATGGAAATGGCGTAAACCGCTCATTATCGTTTGTTTAGCCGCTGCTATGCTCTCCTTCGGGTTCTCTACCCGCTGGTTCATACGTCCGCGTTTCAAATCGACGGCTATCATCTATGCTCCGCGTACCAATTCGCTCTCCAAGATTCTGTTGAACGAGGAGAACTACAACGAGCGTCTCGACATCAAGGCTTACGCCATTGAGGAGGAGACCGAGCAGATGATGCAGATTCTCAACTCGCGCGACATCAAAGATGCGCTGGTTAAGAAGTTTAATCTGATTGATTATTACGGCATTGACACCACCAAGAAGGCTTGGCGTTCGAAGTTGTATAAGACCATCGAGAACAATGTGGCTATCAAACGTACCGAGTTTGGCGCCATCGCCATCCATGTGGCTGCTTGGGAACCCGATATGGCTGCCAATATGGCCAATGAGATCACCGCTCAGCTCGACCTGACCAAGAACCGCATCGAGCACGAGCGCGCTGTTGCCGCCTACGAGATTCTGAAAAAGCAACTGAAAGAAATTGAGGACGAGTTGCTGCGTATCGACGACTCATTAGCTGTGGTCATGTCGCACGGCATCTTCGACTATGAAAGCCAGTCGGAGCGCGTGATGCAGCAATATGCCATTGCCGTGGCACAGGGCAACAATGCCGCTGTGCAACGTCTGGAGAAGGAACTGGAGAAGTTGGCCACCTGGGGTGCGCTCTATGTTGAGTTACGCGACCATCAGTACAACTTCCGCGAGTACGAGTTCCTCTGCAAGTCGAAGATGATGAACGCCAAGGTGGACATGGAAAGCAACATGCCTGTTAAGTTTATCGTCGAAAAGGCAGTGCCCGCCGACAAGAAAGCCTACCCCAAGAAGTCGATCATCACACTTGTATCGACCGTCTCCGCTTTCATTCTTGCCTTCATCATCCTTCTCATTATTGAAAACGTAAAGAACGCCGCCAAACCGAAAGAGGACGAATAACAGCTTAACAGGTGAAGATGATGAAAAACACAAAATACATCCTGTTGGGTTGTGCGGCCCTGTTTATTCTGGTTAACTGCTATGCCCTAACCAGGGAGTTTTTTATGGTGCCGCTGCTGTCGCTGGCAGCCCTGCTGGTCTATTTGTTGTTTTTCCATGCCGATACGTTAGTCTATCTGCTGGCGCTGAGCATTCCCTTCTCCATCGTTATCCGTAACGAAAAGGTCAATCTGGGCCTATCGGTGCCTTCCGAAATCATCATGGTGGCCCTCACTTTGCTCTTTCTCTGTCGCATCATCTATGACCTGTCGGTGGACCGCCGCATTGCGCGGCATCCCGTGTCGATAGCCATCTATGTCTATCTGCTGTGGATGTTCATCACCTGCATCACCAGCCAACTGCCTATCGTCTCCTTCAAGTTCCTGACATCCAAGATTTGGTTCATTGTATCGTCGTATTTTGTTATTATTCAACTTATTAAGAATAATTTGAAAAACTGGGTGCGCGTCTTCAACTGCTATGGTTTCAGCTTGGCGTGCGTGGTGATTATCACCACTATCCGCCACGCCATGACGGGCTTTGCCGAGCATGGCAGTCACTGGATTATGGCGCCCTTTTACAACGACCACACCGCCTACGGAGCCATCCTTGCCTTTTTCATTCCCATTACCATCAGCTTTCTGTTTTTGCCGAAGACCACCCGTTTGCAGCGTGCCGGCTACATTTCCATGCTGGTCGTTTTCTTGATTGGCTTCTACTTGTCGTTCAGTCGCGCTGCTTGGCTCAGTCTGATAGGCAGCGCTGCCGTCTTCATCATCCTCAAGCTGCGCATCAAGTTGTCGTGGGTAGTGGTGGGTGCTACCGTCATCTTTGGTACTTTCTACTATTTTGCCGACGACATTCTCTACAAGATGAGCCGCAACTCGCAGGACTCGTCGGGCAAGTTGGTGGAGCATCTGCAATCCATCTCCAACATCTCGACCGACGCTTCCAATGTGGAGCGCCTTAACCGCTGGGTGTCGGCCTTCGGCATGATCAAGGAGAAGCCGCTGGTGGGCTGGGGACCAGGTACTTATCAGTTTGAGTATGCGCCGTTCCAGAAGGGCAAGTATAAGACCATTATCAGCACCAATTTCGGCGACCGTGGCAATGCCCATAGTGAGTTCATCGGTCCGTGCGCCGAGTCGGGTTTCCCGGGCCTGTTGACGGTGCTGGTACTTATGGTGATGATAATCTATTATGGCATACACACTTACATACAGGCTCACAGTCGCACGGTGCGTACACTTACGCTCGGAGCGGTGCTGGCGCTCATTTCCTATTACATTCACGGCACGATGAACAATTTCCTCGATACAGAGAAGTTGTCGTTCCCGTTTTGGGCTGCCTTTGCCTTGATAGTGGTTTGCAATACATTGTATATCAATAAGAAGGAGGAAGAAGTGAACGGAGAGATGAGAGAGGAGAACGGAGAGATGAGAGTTAAGGAGTGAATAGTGAGGAGAGGGGAGAACTGAAAATTGAAAACTATTAATTATTAAGATATTACATTAGTCAGATGGAAAAATTATATAAGATTGGAATAACACAGGGTGATATTGGTGGTATCGGTTACGAGGTCATCATGAAAGCCTTGTCAGACAATAAGATGCTGGAGCTTTGCACGCCGTTGATTTACGGCTTGTCGAAGGTGGCTGCGCTGAACAAGAAGATGGTCGATGCTGGCGAGTTCAGTTACCAGTTGGTGCGGAGTGCCGACCAACTCACCATGAAGAAGACAAACCTTCTGAATATCAGCGAAAAGGAAGTGCAGTTTGAGTTTGGTATCAGCAATGAGATGGCTGGTCAGTTATCGGAATTGTCGTTGAATATGGCTTGCAAGGATTTGAAAGATAATAAGATAGATGCCATTGTAACGGCACCTATCAATAAGGACAACATCCAGTCGCCCACATTCAACTTCCATGGTCACACCGAGTATTTCGCCCATCAGTTTCATGCTTCCAATGTGATGATGATGATGGTGGCCGACGACTTGCGGTTGGCATTCGTTACGCATCATCTGCCGTTGCAGGAAGTGTCGGCGGCGCTCACTGTGGATTTGATTTACAACAAATTGTGTCTGTTGCAGAAGACACTGAAGACTGACTTTGCTTGTACCAATCCGCGCATCGCCGTGTTGGCACTCAATCCGCATGCTGGCGATAATGGTCTCATTGGCAAGGAGGAGCAGGAGGTGGTTCACCCCGCCATCCAGAAGGCGTTCGACAATAGGATCAACGCTTTCGGTCCTTTCCCCGCCGATGGTTTCTTCGCTGCCGAGAAGTACCGCCAGTTTGACGCCGTTTTGGCCATGTACCACGACCAGGGCATGATTCCCTTCAAGCTTCTGTCGCATGGCGAGGGTGTCAATTACACCGCTGGTCTGCCTATCGTGCGCACGTCGCCGGCTCACGGTACCGCCTACGATATTGCCGGTAAGAATATGGCTGACGGGCAGTCGTTCCGCAATGCTATCTATCTGGCTATAGATATTTTACACAATCGACAAAGACTTGCTGAAGAATAGAATAATATGTTCACCATTGGAGAAATAGCTTCCTATTTGGCTGATGCCCATTCTGTGCTGACGCACCCTGCCGACCGCATTGCCGAGTTGGCTTTCGACAGCCGGAGGGTTGCGTTGCCCGAGCAATCGCTTTTCTTTGCCATTCGCACCGAGAAGAACGACGGTCACCGCTACATTGCTTCGCTGGTTGATAAGGGAGTGCGCAATTTTATCATTACCAATCCGATAGAGCAATACGCCAATTTCACCGACTGTAATTTCATTCAGGTGAAGAATGCGGTGGAAGCGTTGCAGCACATTGCCGCTGAGCATCGTCGCCGCTTTACCATTCCCGTCATTGGCATTACGGGCAGCAACGGCAAGACCATCGTCAAGGAGTGGCTGTCGCTTATGCTGGCCGACGATTACCATGTGGTGAAGAATCCCAACAGTTACAATTCGCAGATTGGCGTGCCCTGCTCGGTATGGCAGATGAGACAGCACCACGATATGGCCATCTTCGAGGCGGGCATCTCCAAGCCCGGCGAGATGGCGCGACTGGAAGAGGTCATCCGTCCTACCATCGGCATCCTGACCAACATTGGCGCCGCCCATGCGCAGTATTTTGCCGATGATCATGAGAAGCTGGTCGAGAAGTTGAAGCTTTTTACTCATGCTGAACAATTGATATATTGTTGTGACAATCAATTAATTGAAGAAGAGATAAGCAAACCTGCCTATCAGCATTTGCAGAAAATATCGTGGGGAGTCTCGCCAAAGGCACACCATCAGATAAAGTCGCAGCATATAGAAGGAAACCATACGCTGGTGGAGATTGACGGTGAAACCTACCATATCCCGTTTACCGACAGTGCTTCGGTTGAGAATGCCTTGCAGACCGTTATGCTGATGCGGTTGCTCGATTTCTCGGCCGCCCAGATTAACCGCAAGCTGGCGCGACTCACCTCGTTGAGTATGCGTTTGGAAATAAAAGAGGCTATCAATCAGTCGATTATCATCAACGACACCTATAGTTTGGACCGCAACTCGCTCCATATTGCCCTCGACTTTCTCGCTTCACAGCGCCAGTATGCGCATCGCACGCTTTTCCTCTCCGACTTCGACCAGGCCGGCATCCTCACCCGTGAGAATTATGAGGAATTGAATAATCTTCTGATTAACAATCATATAACAAAGCTAATTGCGGTAGGTCCCGCCCTTTTTGAGCACCGTGCCGCATTTCATATCGACGAACAGCACTTCTTCCAAACTACCGAAGAGGCATTGCACCATCTGCCAGAGATTGTCTTCCAGCAGGAGGCCATTCTGATTAAGGGTGCGCGTAAGTTCCGTTTTGAGCAATTTGTTGATCAGCTGCATTTTAAGACGCATTGCACCGTATTGCAGGTCAACTTGCCCGCCATCATTCACAACCTCAACTACTATCGCAGTCTGTTGAAGCCAGAGACCAAGATGACTGCTATGGTCAAGGCACTCTCGTATGGTTTGGGCGATGCTGAGTTGATTAATGAATTGCAGTACCATAATATTGATTATCTGGCTGTTGCCTACACCGATGAAGGTGTTAATCTGCGCAAGCACAAAATCAAAAACCCGATTATTGTGCTGGGTGCCGAGGCGCACAGTTTCGAGATGATGATACATCACCGCCTGGAGCCCGAGATTTTCAATTTCCACTATTTGCACGAGTTGATTAACACGCTGGCTTTACATCCTGAAATAGAAGAATTTAAGATACATATCAAACTTGATACAGGCATGCACCGTTTGGGTTTTGTGGCTGAAGACATCGAGCCGCTGGCACAACTTATCAACGAGCATCCTGCCTTGAAGGTGGCGTCGGTATTCTCGCATTTAGCGGCTGCTGAGGACCCTGCCGAAGATGAGTTTACGCTGGCGCAGATCCACCGCTTTGATGAGATGTCGAAGCAGTTGGTTGCTCACTTCAACTATCCGATAATGAGGCATATACTCAACTCGGCTGGCATCTCAAGATTCTCGCAATACCAATTCGATATGGTGCGTTTAGGGTTGGGATTGTATGGCTTTTCGTATGTAGAGAAGGATTTGCCCTACTTGCAGAACACGGTATCTTTGCAGACGGTTGTGACTCAGATTAAGCGAATTCCCGCTGGTGATACGGTGGGCTACAATCGCACTTACCGTGCGGCGCACGACATGACCATCGGCATCATTCCCATCGGCTATGCCGACGGCTTCTTCCGCGAGTTCAGCAACGGTGTGGGCCATGTGTCGATACGAGGCCGTAAGGTGCCCATTATCGGCAAGATATGTATGGATATGTGCATGATTGACCTAACGGGCTTGGCAGTGGAAGAAGGGGAGCCTGTGGTGGTTTACGGTGATGAGAATCCCGTGTCGGAGATGGCCGCCGCTATTGGCAAGACGCCTTACGAGCTGCTGACCGCCATCTCGAAGCGGGTGCCGCGCATCTATATCAAAGACTAATGGACCATTTTCTGCCCATAACACAAAAGGAGTTCCAGCAGTTGGGCTGGACGCAAGCCGATGTCATTCTCATCAGCGGCGATGCATACGTAGACCATCCGTCGTTCTGCACGGCCGTCATTGGTCGCACGCTGGAGCGGCAGGGGCTGAAGGTGGCCATTCTGCCGCAACCCAACTGGCAGGATGATTTGCGCGACTTCAAGAAGTTGGGCAAGCCGCGGCTCTTCTTCGGCATCACGGCTGGCAATATGGACTCGATGGTGAACCACTATACCGCCAACCGCCGTCTTCGCAGCGATGATGCCTACACGCCAGGTGGCAAGGCGGGTTTCAGACCCGATTATGCTACGGTGGTCTATTCCAAGATTGTCCGCTCTCTCTATCCCGACGTGCCTATCATCATTGGTGGTGTGGAGGCCTCGATGCGTCGGTTGTCGCATTACGACTACTGGAGCGATACGCTCAAGCCCTCCATTTTGGTAGATAGTGGAGCCGATGTCCTGATTTACGGCATGGGTGAGCGACCTATTGTTGAGTTGGCGAGGGCTATTGAGGCTGGGAAGTGGCCGGACCGACGGAGCGAGATTCCGCAGATTGCCTATCTTGAAAACATAGAGAATCAAGATGTTAACAACAAGGATGTTTTGCTTTTGCACGCTTACGAGAAAGAACTCAAGGACAAAAGGTACTATGGCGAGAACTTTGTCGCTTTTGAGAAGGAGACCAACAAGCGGCAGCAACGCACGATGATTCAACCTTACGGTGACAATTGTGTGGTGATAAATCCGCCATTTCCACCTGCCACAACGGAGGAGATGGATAGGATGGCGTTGTTCAACGATATGATGTATCGTCCTCATCCCAAATATGATAAGAGAGGAGAAGTGCCTGCTTTCGAGATGATTAAGAACTCCATTAACATCCATCGCGGTTGTTTTGGTGGCTGCAGTTTCTGCGCCATTGCCGCCCATCAGGGCAAGTTCATCTGCTCGCGCTCTGAGCAGTCGGTGCTGGCCGAAGTTGAGCATCTGGTGCAACAGCCTTATTTCAAGGGACACATTTCCGATTTGGGCGGACCTTCGGCCAATATGTACAAGATGGGTGGCCGCGAGGAACGATTATGTGCTCGCTGCACGCGCCCGTCGTGCATCTTCCCAAATGTTTGCCGCAATCTCAACTTCTCGCATAAGCCTGTCACAGCTTTGTATAAGAAAGCGTTGCAAGTTGCTGGTGTAAAGCAAATTACCATTGGTAGCGGCATTCGCTACGACTTATTGCTCAACGATGACCCTGCAGTGGACCGGCAGAACGGCCTCACCGATTACTTGCGGCAGGTGGTCAATCACCATGTGTCGGGCCGCTTGAAAGTGGCACCCGAGCATACCGAAGCGGCGGTGCTCGACAAGATGCGCAAACCCCATTTCGACCGTTTCTTACTCTTTCTAAAGAGATTTAACGAGATGAACCGCCAGTCGGGCAAGAACCAACAGCTGATTCCCTATCTCATCTCTTCGCATCCGGGCTGCTCGCTCATCGATATGGGGCGCCTGGCTGTAGAGGCTAAGAAGTATCGCTTGCAAACTGATCAGGTACAAGACTTTACGCCTACACCCATGACTTACTCCACGGCCATGTACTACTTGGGTTACGATCCATATACGATGGAGAAAGTGGAGGTGGCTCGCAAGATTGAGGAGAAGAAAGCGCAGCATCTCTTGTTTTTCTATCATCATAAAGAAAATAAAGAATTGATTAGCAAAATGTTGCGACGCCATGGGGCTATGGGTATCGTGCGGCAGTTATATCCGCAAAGTTCTTTCAATCAGATAAAAAGGCATTCTTGATAAATATTAAGGATATGTTAATAAAAAATCAAAACTTTCTATATTTTCTTTGAAAAAAAGTTGTAGGTTTGCAATCATAATAGGGAAGTTTTCTTTTATTTGAATGTGGAAAAAATTGCGGGATAAAGGATATGGATTATGGTAAAGGAAGTATGGTACAGTCAGGAACTATAGATGTTGTTAATCAAAATATTCAACCGATCAGCATAGAGCCGCTTATTCGTTTAATTCGCGGACAGCAAGTGATATTGGATTCGGATCTTGCAATGTTATATGGTATCGAGACAAAACGTCTTAAAGAACAAGTTAATCGTAATATAGTAAGATTTCCGGATGATTTTATGTTTCAACTTACGGCTGATGAGTTTGCTGGTTTGAGGTCGCAAATTGCGACCTCAAACAGGCGCGGTGGAAGTCGCTATGCTCCATACGCATTTACGGAAAGTGGTGTTGCTATGCTTAGTAGCGTTTTACACACCGAAACAGCAATCTTGGCTAATATCCAGATTATGCGTGCGTTTACAGCGATGCGTCATATTATGGCTGCAAGTGTCCAAGTATTGGAGCGATTGTCGAATATTGAACATAATCAATTTGAATCAAATAAACGTATTGATGAAATTTTCCGTCGTTTAGATGACGGTGCAAAAGTCAAACAAGGTCTTTTTTTTGATGGACAAATTTTTGATGCTTACAAGTTTGTTTCCGGGCTTGTCAAATCGGCAAAGCAACGAGTAGTGTTGATTGATAATTATATTGATGAAACTATTTTAACATTACTAGACAAAAGAAGTGTAGGAGTGAAAGCTGTTGTTTACACAAGGCAACTTACGGCGCAGTTATCGCTGGATCTTGCACGTCATAATGCACAATACTCGCCAATTGACATTCTAGAATACAAACAATCACACGACCGTTTTTTGCTTATAGATGAAATGGTTTATCATATTGGTGCTTCTCTCAAGGATTTGGGTAAAAAACTTTTTGCTTTTTCAAAAATGGAGGTTTTATCGGCATCGCAATTGTTAGCTCATATTGCTACAGACTAAATGAATTTTATTATTGATACATTTTTATGATAAATATTATGGAACAGAAGATTGCAATCATCACAGGTGCCGACGGCGGCATGGGCACGGCTATCACTAAGACAGTGGTTAATGCTGGTTTTCACGTTGTTATGGCCTGTCGCAATATGGAGAAGGCAGCTAAAGTGAAAGACAAACTGGAAAAGGAGACGGGCGTCACCATCGACCTGCAGGAGTTGGACTTGGCTTCTGTCGCATCGGTGTTCCGTTTCGCCGACGAGATGAAAAGTCGCTATACGCGCATCGACTTGCTGCTCAACAATGCCGGCACGCTTTGTCATTTTCCGAAAGAGACCGTCGACCATCTGGAATATACCGTGGGGGTGAACTATTTTGGCCATTATGTGCTTTCGTATGAGCTGTTGCCGCTGATGGGCGAGGGAACGCGTGTGGTCAGCATGGTGTCGCTGACCTACCGTTTTGGTGTCATTCGCGACACGCTCTTCACGCCGCGTACCAAGGCCGATTTCAATAGGTTTACCACTTATTCTGATTCGAAGTTGGCGCTGCTCTATTTCACGCTGGATGCTGCCGAAGCATGGAGAGACAAGGGCATAAAGGTCAATTGTGCCGATCCGGGCATCGTGGATACTGAGATTATCACGATGGGCAACAAGGTGGTGGATACGATGTGCAACCTCTTGTTCCGTCCCATCATTCGCAAACCCTTGAAAGGAGCCGCCTCGCTGTTGCATTTGGCGCTGTCGGAGGAGACTAAAGACCTGACGGGCCAGTGCTTCGCCTCAAAGAAGCCCGTGACCATCTCGTCCAAAGTGCTGAACAACCCGCGGCGTCAGTGGTTGCACGAGAAAACCGAAGAACTGCTCGCTGAAATTAAGCGGACTTTGTAAACAGTTTAAACTTGCGTTTCAGGAAGTTGATAAGCCAATGCGGCAATATCAAGAAGAGGAAAATGAAGAGATAGTTGATACATCCTGGAACGTAGCATACCTTCCCTTTAAACAAAGCTTTAACGCCTTTGCGGGCAACGGCCTCTGGCGAAAGCATGACGCCCCAGCGGCGGCAGCGGCGTCGCACTTCGGGCGATAGATTGTAAAGTGCTGTGTCCACAGCTCCCGGGCAGACGGCGCAGACCTTGACGCCAAAGTCGTTGAGCTCATCGGCCAAAGAGCGGGAAAATGCTTTGATGTAGCGTTTTGAAGTGCCATAGACTGCCAATCCTGGAAAGGATTTCCATGCTGTAATTGACGATGCATTAAGGATATAGCCCTTTCCGTGCTTTTTCATCTCACTGCCAAAAAGAGCGCATAGCAGCGTGGGTGTAGTGATGTGCAGTTCCACCATGGCTGCGGTACGTGCCAGGGGTTGCTCTGTAATCAAGTCGAAATAGAACATACCCGCATTGTTGACCAGCACCTCTACTATCCACCCCTCACGTTGGCAGGTGTCGAAGAGTTGCTGAGCTGCCTTTTCGTGCGCCAAGTCGGCATAGAGGGCGTGTACTTCCACATGGTAAGAGTCGCGCAATTGTGCGGCTGCTTTCTCGTTTTCTTCTTCCTGGTTGCTGACAATGAGAATGTTATACCCTTTTTCGGCCAATACTGAAGCGTAAGCAAAGCCGATTCCCGAACATCCTCCCGTGACTAATGCGTAATCCATAACACGTTGTTTAAAATACAAAGATAGAGAAAAATTCAGAATTCAAAATTCAGAATTCAGAGATTCCTTCGACGGTGTTTTCGACAGGCTCAACCACCGCCTCGGAATGACACCAACAGCTCAACAACACTTAACTCCTTAGTTTCTTAACTTCTTAACTCCATTCCGCAAGCGTAGCGCAGCGGAATCTCCTCACTTTTCACTTCTCACTTCAAAATTTGTTGTACCTTTGCTAAATTGATTTAGACAAATATTTACAGAATAATTAACTGATATAGAATTGTTTATATGAAAAAGATTGCTTCTTTAATTATGGTTGTGATTTTGATTTCCTGTTGGTTGCCTGCATCGGCGCAGAGCAATTCGTGGAATATTTTGTTCAACAAGACGGTGCCGGCCTGCACTTCGCCTATGGGTATGACGGCAGGAGACACTTGTCTGTACACGGGCAGTGCATCGAAGGCGGTGTTGTTCCGTCTCAGTTTCGATTCGAGCAAAATAATAGATTCGGTGACGGTGAAGGGGCTTCCGAAGTCGTCGTTGGGCACCTATTTCTTGGGGTTTGCTTGGGACGGCACTTCGCTCTATGTGGCCAATGGTGATGCCGCTATCTATCATTTGAATGCTGCTATGAACGCTGTGGCTGACACGATAAAGTTGCCCACTGGTACGACAGCCGGCGCACTGGCTTACGATCCTACTGCCGACAATGGCAAAGGAGGTTTTTGGACGGTTTTGCAAAAGTCTGATATTAAGTTGTTTTCGCGCAAAGGCGAACTTCTCAACACCATCACAGCCGAGGATTTGAACTATGTTGGCGACTACTGGGGATTGGCTATCGACACGCTGACGGGCGATGGTGTGCGTCTGTACGCACTGGAACGTTATCCGCAGAATATCTTCCGCATCCATATTCCTACCAAAAAAATCGATGCGCCGTTGCACAATATCACCTCCGATTTTCCCACATGGGCGACCAAGTACGTCTATGGCCTCTACATTTCTGACAAGGTGGTTGCCGGCAAAACCACACTGGCAGCGTTCTACATGTCGCGCTATCATGTAGGCTACGACTTTGCCACGGTCAACCATCTCGATTCGGCCGGTGTACGCCTTGTGGGTAGCGATATGATTCCTTACCATCGTATCAATACGCCACTCAATGTCACCGCTCGCTTTGTATGCACCGCCGCCGAAGCGCTGACATCGGGCACGTTCAACTATAGTGTCAACGGTGGCGAACCTGTGACCGCCGCCTTTACGGGCAATTATCGCGACTATGTGGGTGGCTTTGCCCTGACGCACGGCGAGCCCTTTACGCCTACGGCTACTGGCGACTATACCATCAAACTATGGTTGTCGGATGTGAATGGCTATGAGGGACTTAACTCCGATACGCTGACACATACTTTCACGGTTTACGAACGTGGTGTGCAGCGCACGGTACTGCATGAGGGCTTCACTTCAGCCACGTGTAATCCCTGCAAAGCAGGCAATGCCATCCTGCAAGAGCTTCTTGAGACGCACAAGAATGTGACCTGTATCAAGTACCAGATGAACTTCCCCGGCGCCGGTGATCCCTACTATACCAGTGAAGGTGAAACGCGTCGCATATATTACAATGTGATGTCGGTGCCCTCTTTGCGTGTGGATGGTAACATCTTCAACGGTAACACGGGACAGTTCACCGCCGCTGCGCTTGAGCACGAGATAGCCCGTCCCGCACTGGTGGAGCTGGGTTCCACATTTAGATATAACGGCGATAAGAAATTCAATGTCTCCATTACCGCCCGCCCGCTGGAGGCAATCAACGGCAATATCCGTCTGTTTGCCGCCTTGGTGGAAAAAGAAACTTGCAAAAATATTGCAGATGAGTATCTTAGACAGTATGGAGAGCCGACATTCTCCTATAATTTCGATACCCTTTTCCATTATGTGATGAAGAAATTCCTCACCCCTGTAACTGGTACAGTTATTTCTTTGAATAATACAGAACAAACTGTGTCACAGAATTTTGAATTCCAATTTGTGGGTAATTACCGTCTTCCTAATGATGCTTCCAGCCCCATAGACTATACTAAGGAGCACTCGGTAGAGAACTTCAACAATGTGGCTGTTGTTTATTGGGTGCAGAACTACGCTACCAAAGAGGTGTTGCAAGCCGGCTATAACGAAGGTGGTGCCACGGGCATTAGCGAAGAACCGTCAACTTCTGATTTGAATTTCCGCATCTATCCCAATCCTGCCAATAATGTGTTGAATATCAGCACAGACCATACTATTAAGCATGTGGCTGTTTACAATATGTTCGGCCAGCAAGTGATGACTGCCAGTGGCACTTCGTTCGGTGTGGGCAGTCTGCCTGCAGGCGTCTATATTCTGAAGGCCGACACTGACGAAGGTATGATTACACGTAAATTTATCAAGAGATAAGATGCTTTATATCAGGAATAACAGCACCGATCCGCGTTTTAACCTCGCCGCCGAAGAGTATGTGCTAACGCATTTTCAGGATGAGGTTTTTATGCTGTGGCGTAATGCCCCATCCATCATCATTGGCCGTTACCAGAACACGCTGGCCGAAATCAATGCCGACTACGTGAAGGAGAACGGTATTGTGGTGGTGCGTCGTATGACGGGCGGTGGCGCTGTTTTCCATGATTTGGGTAATCTCAACTTCACCTTTGTCCAGAATGGCACGGAGGGTGATTTTCGCAGTTTTACCAAGCCGATATTAGAAGCCCTATGCGCTTTGGGTGTGGATGCTGAATTTCAGGGACGCAACGACCTGGCTATCAATGGACAGAAAATCTCTGGCAACGCCCAGTGTGTACATAATGGGCGGATGTTGCACCATGGCACGCTGCTCTTCTCGGTGATGATGAACAACCTGGCTGATGCCTTGAAAGTCAACCCGTTGAAATTCAGCGACAAGGCTGTCAAGTCGGTGCGCAAGCGCGTGACCAACATCAGTGAGCATCTGCCGCAGCCCATGACTATCGGCGAGTTCAGCGACTATCTCATGGACTTTGTGGTACAGCATGGCAGCCAAGGAGAGCAATATGACTTTGCAGAGGAGGATTTGCGAGCCATCAATGAACTGAAAACCAGCAAGTACGATACGTGGAACTGGAACTTCGGTGCCTCACCGCGCTATACCTATACCAACGAAGCCAAAACCAGTGGCGGCCATGTTCAGGTGTGTGTTAATGTGAGCAAAGGCGTGATTGATGAGGTGAAAATCTATGGCGACTTCTTTTCTCGCAGAAATATAGAAGAACTCGAAGCCCAACTGAAAGGAGTGCCTTATCGGCACGAAGCCATTGCTGCCGCCTTGCATAAGACTACCGTAAATGAATATATTTGTAATATGACTGAAGATGAGTTGGTTAGAATAATAATATAAATTCAGAATTCAAAGTAAAGACGGGGCGCGCCCCGTCCCTACAAGCTTCCAGTCTTAACTGCCCACTATTCACTTCTCACTCCTCAACTCTCAACTCTCCGTTTCCCATGCCTCTTCTACACATCATACAACACAAATCGAAACTGATGCCGGCGTTGCCGCATCGCATCCTTATCAACGACCAGCTGATAGGCATTACCAAATTGCCAGAGGTGACCTTGAAGATGCCTGCAGGAACCTTTAAGATAACGATACAGAGCATGTTTCCGTTTATCTATTCTTCCACTTTGGTCCATTTACAGGATGGGTTGGAGCACTATATGGTTTATAAAGACCGCGAGAAGTGGTGGGATATCCTTTTTGTCGTCGATATTATTCTTTGGTGTGCTGATTTCTTTTTTACGCTTCCACATCCGTATAATATTATTTATCAGATTTTTACTAATGGATATTTGGTGTTGTGGCTTTTGTACGAGTGGCTTATCAGGAAGAAGTATTTCAAGATAGAGCAGTATGACAAGCCTGCTCCGCCAGAGGAAGTGTCGGAGGAGGCTGCAGAATAATTTTGTCGGTTGCCGTTGATTCCAAAAATTGCCGTATTTTTGTCGCTCAAAACGGATGCAATCATGAAGATGTTGACAGTCATCGGGGCGCGTCCCCAGTTTATCAAGGCGGCGGCTGTGAGTCGTGTGCTGCAGACTTATCCTGACGTGGAGGAGGTTATCCTGCACACGGGACAGCACTATGATGCCGACATGTCGGATATCTTCTTTACGGAGATGGGCTTGCCCCAGCCCAAGTACAACATTCATGTCAATGGCTTGAATCATGGGGCGATGACAGGGCAGATGATGGAGAAGATAGAGGAGGTTTTGCTGGTCGAGAAACCCGATTGGGTGCTGGTATTCGGTGATACCAACTCTACACTGGCTGGTGCTTTGGCTGCCAAGAAGTTGCATATCAAAGTGGCGCATGTGGAGGCAGGGCTCCGCTCGTTCAACATGGCGATGCCCGAAGAGATTAACCGCCTGCTCACCGACCGCATTTCCGATATTCTGTTTTGTCCTACAGCCACGGCGATGGCCAATTTGGAGAAGGAGGGCTATGAGTCGTTCCCCATCGAGCGCATCAATATCGGTGATGTGATGTTGGATGCCGCTTTGATGTTCGAGCCACAGGCCAAGCAGCCGGCGGGGGAGATTCCCGACAATTTCATTCTGGCCACTGTACATCGTGCGCAGACTACTGACAATGCCAAGCATCTGAGCGAGATGTTCGAGGCGCTGGACACCATTGCTGCCGAGCAGCCTGTGGTGATGCCCCTGCATCCACGGACGCGTCGCAAGTTGGAAGAGCAGTCGTACAACTTTGCCAATTCGCCCATCCACTTCTTGCCGCCGGTGGGCTATCTTGAGATGTTGTGGCTTTTGTCGCACTGTTCGCTGGTGATGACCGACAGTGGCGGCTTGCAGAAAGAGGCCTATTTTTTCCGTAAGATGTGCATTACGTTGCGCGAAGAGACCGAGTG
>JAEEGG010009490.1_pt1 | contig 21770 bp, 9 predicted proteins | sample 9134161 | NCBI WGS metagenome assembly JAEEGG01 (sample SAMN16246543, study PRJNA631951) | gut metagenome | biome: gut microbiome; feature: rumen; material: CR-attached | host: Bos | place: Iran: Karaj | collected 2018-10
AAAATACGCATGCTCAAGTTCGATGCCGACCGCCTTGCTTCTGGCGAGCGAATGGGATATGGAGATATTGAAGTTGTAACGGAATAACGAATTATATGAAAAGAATCCTAATCATCGTATTGATAACATGCTCGGCCTCGATGGGATGGGCACAGACAGATCGTTTTTGCATTGCCAAGGATGGAAAGGCAGCAACAATTGTTGTAGATGAAAATGATTGGAAAGGTGTGATTCGCGCAGCCAATGATCTCGGCGATGATGTTCGGAAGGTGACAGGAATGGCTTCAAAGGTTGACATCCGTTCATCTGATGGGTTTCAGCCGTCTTCCATCCTCGTAGGCACCATCGGCAAGAGCCGTCCTATCAATCGGCTCATCAAGCAGAAGAAACTCGACGTAAAAAGAATCAAGGGTAAGTGGGAGGCATACCATATTGAAGTCATCGACGGAAATCTTGTAGTCGCAGGCAGCGACAAGCGAGGCACCATCTACGGCATCTACGAAATATCAAACCGCATCGGCGTCTCTCCTTGGTACTGGATGGCAGATGCGCCAGTCGAGCACAAGGACGAACTGTGGTGGAAAGCCTCCATCACAGAGCAATGGCCTGCGGTGAAATATCGCGGGATTTTCATCAACGACGAGTGGCCCTCGTTCGGCACGTGGTGCAAGAACCAATTCGGTGGCGTCAACTCTAAGGCCTACGAGCGCATTTTCGAGCTATTGCTGCGTCTGAAAGCAAACTATTTCTGGCCAGCTATGTGGGCAACAGCATTTAACGAGGATGACCCAGAGAATCCTCGATTGGCAGACGAGATGGGTATCGTGATGGGTACCAGCCACCATGAACCGATGATGCGCTCGCATCAGGAATACCTCCATCGCAAAGAGCAAGTAGGCCCGTGGGACTATGCCACAAACAAGGAGCGCATTGGCCAGTTCTTTCGTGAGGGCATGGAGCGCAACAGGAACTACGACAACCTTGTAACCATCGGCATGCGTGGCGATGGCGATGTAGCGATGGGCAAGGGCGACGACCAAGAGAACATGAAGACGCTGAGGAACGTCATCGAAGGTCAGCGCAAGATCATCAAGGACATCTATGGACATCCTGATGCAGTGCCGCAGCTATGGGCTATCTTCACAGAGGTGCAGCGCTACTACGACGCTGGATTCACCGTACCCGACGACGTGACCCTACTCTTCTGCGACAACAATTGGGGATACATCCGCCGCAAGGGGACCGAGGCAGAACGCAAGCGCAAGGGCGGACTCGGACTCTATTACCATATCGACATGAATGGCGGCCCGTGGAACGACCGCTGGGTGAACACCACCACTGTGCCAAAGTTGCGCGAGCAGTTGAACCTCGCCTACAAGAGTGTCATCGACCGCATCTGGATTATCAATGTAGGTGACTTGAAGCCGAAGGAGATACCCATCTCGTTCATCATGGACTACGCATGGAACCCCGCAGCCATTAAGCCAGGCGACGAGCAGACATGGCTCGAAAGCTTCACCCGCAGCATATTCGGCGACCCATACGCAAAGGAATGTGCCGACATCATCGCTTCCTACTCAAAGCTAAACCTCATGCGCAAGCCCGAGGTGCAAGTGCCTGGACTTTTTAACTACGAAGAGATGCTCCACCTCAACCACCAGTGGCAGTCGATAGTCGTCCGTTGTGAAAGTATCAGAGAACAGATACCAGCAGAGGCACAAGATGCTTTCTACCAGTTGGTTTACTATCCCGCCGTAGCGAGTGCAGGCGTCGCCATGATATACAATGCCGCAACAATGGGCGACCGAGAAACAGTCCTTCATCTCATGGAGAAAGACCAGCGCCTCACGGATTACTACAACAAGGAAATGGCCGGTGGAAAATGGAATGGAATGATGCTCGACAACCACATCGGATACACCCAGTGGAGCATCCCTAATAAAAACCGCAATCCGATGGACCTAAGATTCAGAGTGAATCACGACTTGAGCGCCTCTAAGAATACAAAGGAATACTCCATTCTAGCTAACGGCTATACGCGCATCAGCGAGGGGTGGATGTTTTTGCCTGACCTTGGGCGTGGCAACGGATGTATAGGTGCAACAGACGTGATGAAGGAATATCCCAATGGTGACGGACCTACACTTGAATACGAAGTAGATTTGGCAGAAGACGGAATGGTCGCTATCGGAATCCTACCCACACAGGACATCATGCCCGCTCGTGGACTGCGCTTGGGTGTACAACTTGATGATCAACCCGTGCAGACACTCGATGCCCGTCGAGGTCTTGTTGACACCTTTCAGGAATATACCCCACAGAACCTTGCACAGTCGAAGGTGTTGAAGCCCCTACCTCCACAAAGTCGTCTCTCATTGAGCGGATTTGTCAATGGTCATCAACTCATCCGTCGCAATGAGGTTTTTGATAATATTCGTTGGTTAGACGTCACCTTCAAGACAACTCCTGGTAAGCATGTGCTGAAGCTCATCATGATAGACCCCGAAATTGTTATCGAAAAGATTGTTGTCAATCCCGACGACAACCACTATAGCTATTTCGGAGCACCAAGCAGAAAACACGAATAACAGAATGATAGATGAGAACACTTGCATTAGTTGTTAAAACTGCTATTTTTTATTATTGGGTATTTCGTGTGCTCCCGACTTAGCTTAAGCAGCATAAACAATCAGATTGTTTTTCAAAAATCCAAAAGAAAACTCGTCAATTTGCAGATATTATACATATTGGCGAGTTTTCTAGTAAAAATATCGAGGTCAACTCATAATGTTGACTATTGATGTGTAAATGATAATTCGAGAAGAAACCAAATCATAAGGCTGAGTGTACCAATTCTATCAAGTACAACAATAATGGATTTTCGCTGTAGGGGTGGTCAGACTCATGCAACCGCTGAACACCGATTCTGCACTCTCCACCTCGCTCACGTCAAGTCCGTTGCAGGCCTGACATTTACTGTCAGTAAAAAGAAAATGGACGCATAGGGTGGTCCTTATGTGAAGAGGTCGTCAATAGTTACAACCTTCTGTATTTTTCCACTATGCTTTCCGTGAACAAGTCCGAAGGTGGTTACGAGAGTAATATGAACAGTTTGTTTGGAAGAAAGCGTATCCTTTAGCATCCCTGCGCGATGGAGCATCTTTGATTCTTCTTCCTTGTCAACAGTATAGAATGAACTGTAGAACTTCATCTCGCACATGTTTACAATATTGTCATCGCGTAGAATCAGAAAATCTATCTGTGCACCCTTCTTCTGCTCTACACCTGGCACGTTCCACGCAGAGATAGAAGTCCTGACCCCACCAATCTCCAATGCTCGCTTTATCTGGGATATATGCTGCCAACAAACCTGTTCAAAGGCAACACCTCGCCATGCTTTCATCACATCTGAGGTGAAATTGTCATTGATGAATGTGGAATTCTCCTGATTCTTCTCAACATACTTCAGCCAGAACAGGCAGAAGTTGTCGATGAGCTTGTAGTACTCGCCGGTTCCCTTTCCATAAGGGCTATAACGCAAAATGAAGTCGCTCTCTGCAAGTACAGACAGCGTTTCGCTGAGTCCACCTCCAAGTGGAAGCCCTGTGGCAGATGCTATCTCCTCGCGTGTAAAACCATAGTTACGGGTAGCCAGGAGACGAATGACTTTTTTGCAGTCGTCTGAATTTGTAAAGATAGCTCGGAAGAGGCGGTTGAACTCGTCTTTCAGTCTTGGCTTGCTGCCGAAGAGAATCATGTCTGTGTTTCTCTCAAAGCTGTAACCCTTTCGGAAATAACTGAGATAATAGGGTATTCCTCCAAAGACCATATGAGACTGGACAATATCGTAACGAGACATTTCTATGTTCTCGTGTTCAAAATAGTCCTCACACTCCTTGAGTGTGAAAGGATATACTTTGATTTCGTCTGTAAGTCGTCCATAAAGTCCTCCTTTGCTTCTCGACAGGTTGCTTAGCATCCATGATGTTGCGCTACCACAAACTACAAGCATCACATTTTCCCGGCCATTGCACCATCCATTCCAGAAACTCTCAAAGGCGGATAGGAATCGGCTTCGAGGTGTGTCCATCCAAGGAAGTTCATCTATGAAAATGACCATACGCTGGCCATTGTCCAGTTTCATGAGCAATTGTTCCAGTTGAAAAAAAGCCTCCATCCATGACTTTGGCTGCTTGAAGCCTTCAAGACCATGATTCAGCATGGAGTAGTAGAAACTCTCCAGCTGTGTCTTCATGCGGTTCTTCTCGTCTTCCTGATCAACAGGCGATACTCCTGTATGCTGAAAGGTGAACTTGTCTTTCAGTGCCTGTTTGATGAGGTATGTCTTACCTACTCGTCGCCTTCCATAGACTGCAACGAATTCTGGACGCTCACTATAGTAGAGTCGTTCCAACTCTTCTATCTCATGTTTTCTTCCGATAATTGTACTCATGATGATTATAATTTGCCGCAAAGATAGCAAAAATACAACAAACGGCAAAATAAAATATATTATATCCTGCCAATTTATTGGTGACTTAACATAATTGGCAGGTTTACAATACGATTGTATCAACTTGCGTGCGAGTAATTTGTCATGTTTTGTCAGAAGTTCAGTCAAAAGAGAAAGATTTTTGGGAAACAATGAACTGTTACACTCGATGAAGTTTAGGTTTACGTTTATCCATGTATATATACATGCACTTATAAACTTAAAGATTAAACCGTCAATGTTCTTATTCGGGTTTACTACTACTTAATTATATATAAGAACATTTAAACTTAAACCTAAACTTTCGACATTGAAACCCATCCGTTTTTCTTTTTTTTGAAGCAAGAATTTAGAGATTTGAGGTCAATTTCACCTATTTTTTGTATTTAAACAAACACATTCTGCAAGAAAAATGAGAAAAATGAACGCAAAGTCGAGTGAAATCATTAATATTGCAAGCAGAATATGCAGAACGTGCTTCAAACAACGTAATGTAATCAGGTGTTTAACAATCAAAATTGATATAACGAAATTAGTAAATGAAGTGACAAGAATAATTGGTATATTTGGTATTTTTTGAGGAAATCGGATGCAGAATGCGCAGTTCATGCTCATAATGTTTCCCAATTGTTTCCCAGATTTACTTAATGTACTGATAATCAGCACCTATTAGCCGCCGCGCAGGGCGCCCTGGAAGATTAAAATAGAAAAAAATCATACTTTAATCAAATTGGGTAAGTCTATAATTATAAATGACTTACCCAATTTTGTAATGTTTCGCTATTTTCAGGTTTTTGGCCAAAACGTGCAGAATGTGTCGTTTTGTTTTACAAATTCTTCATGTGTTTTTACGCAAAACGTGATTGTATATTCCATGTGCCAATCGATTTTCCGTGTTCGAATTGTCTATTCCGTGTGCCAATAGGATAAGTCTAATGCCTTTTAGCGCAGTAGAGGCCTCTCATAATTTTGACAGGAAAGGGGCTTATTCTTTGTTTATCTTATCACCTTCCTTATTCTACCGTCTACGCGTATAATGTTAATGCCTCGCTGGGGGGAGGAGTGACGTATGCCGTCGGGAGTAATGTAGAAAGGTGCGGAGCGTGAGGACGACGGCTGAGAAATGGTTTCGATGCGATTGACAGGACTCGCTGGTATGAGTTCGAAGGGAAAGCCATAGAGTAGCGTCATCTGGTCGAAAACGAGGAAGCCATCGGAGGTGACGAACCAATAGGTAGGAGTGGTATTGGAGAAGAGACAGCAGTTTGAGTCTTTGGCATATTGGATGACATGAATACGTGACTTGACTCTGTTCACACCTCCGTCTTTTTTGAGATAGAGGGAATCGGCATACGACATGAGGGAGTATCTCTTAACATAAGAGGCATATTCGAAGTTCCACATCTGCGTAAGCGGTGCATCGGTGCTTAGTGGCGCAAGGACGGTGGCTCCGTCCATGTTGGTGAGATAGGTATCGGTAGGTATATGGTGGATGAGGTAGTCACCATCCTCCACGATGCGTTCTTCATCTGCTTCGAGGTCGTTGACATAAATGACGAAGGTGCGCCAAGTCTTTTGTCCACCTTGATTCTGAAAACAGCCACGGATGGTTTGCGACTGCTTCATGTTGGAGAGTGTAATGGATTGGGTGGTCTTGCCATTTTCCCAAATGTAATTACCCCACCCTTCGTTGCAGTCGAGCTTAAGTGAGACGGAAGATCCACTCTTCACCACAATGATGCTGTCGGCGGTGGTTGTTCCATTGTATGTGATGGAAACATCAACCTTGCTATGATGGCAGTCGCCAAGGATAGCTATAGGGAAACAGAGTTCGCTCAATGCACCGTGTTCGTTAGTGTAGGTAACGCGATAGATAAAGGAGCTGTCGGCTGTGATGGTGATGCTGCGTGAGGTCTCGCCCGTGTTCCAAAGCCATTCGCTCGTGTCGGTAGCTGATTCGGGGAGCTGGGGAGTGAGTGTGACAACGGTGCCAGGATCCAGTGCTCTGTTATTAACGGGGGTGGTCTGGAACGTATTGGTCAGTCCACCAAGGTCGTTCTGAGAGAGTGTTTTGGAGGAATATCGAATCTGCGGCGTAAGTTCGGTGGGTGGATTCGGATTGTAGATGTTGCCATCAGCGAAGGTACGGGTGTTCATGAGTACGGAATACCCCAAGTGGTCGTAGCCTCCGGATGTGGAACCCTGTCCACCGGCATCAATACCCATTTCGGCGTATGCCTGTTCGGAGAATGGCATTTTCACTCCCTTCACTCCACAATAGTGTCCGATGACCGTACCCCAATAAGGTCGCATCTGAGCTCCGAGAGCCGGTCCTGTCATCAGCCATGAGCGACTGTCGGAATAGTAGTAGCCGCTAGAGCCATAGTGGTAGTTGGTCCAAGGGAGTCCCTCTACGCTTTGCGTCTGTGCTGCAACGTATTCTATGCCTGCTGCAAGACGATGGTCCATGTAGGAGAAGAGGTCTTCACCTTGATTCCATCCCTGATGCGCTATGTCGATGGCAAGTCCAAGCGCCATGGAGGCATGACCCGTGTCGCGTCCGCTTTCGTTCATCTGCCCCACCTTGCCATAAGCACCCGTTTCCTTTTCCCAAGGGGTGGTTGTGACGATGAGGTTTCCCCAGAACTCGGTGAGTCCGTCGTTGAGAATCGGGTCTGCTGTGCGAGGGTCCTTGAAGGTGCCACACTGGTCATACTTGATGAACGACATGCCCTGATTGTAGATGAACACATCGTCGCAAAGCACACCAATACTGATGACGGCAAGGGCATTGCAGAGTCCCCAGTTGCTCCAGTAGTGACCTGGTGCCTGCCACCATTTACCTGCATTTTCCCATGTGCCATTCCTGCCACGAAGGAAACTGATGCAACCTGGATACCACAACTCAAGCATCCACTTCTGGAACTTGACGAAGTCCTCGCGTTTCCATCCTTCATAGTCGCGCATGAGTTCGGCAGCCTGAGCAAACTCATAACCGTAGAGCCCGAAGGCAAGGCGTGCGTCGCTATTACCCGTCACCTCGGTGGTGGTGTTGCACCAATTCATGAGCACATCCACAGCGTGCCTTGCACATGCCTTGTTGCCTTCAATCTTCCAACGGAGGGCATTCTGATAGGCAATGGCTGCACCACGGGCTGCATTGATGTAGTTTTCGCCCGAACCACCTCCACGGACAATGGATGCAACAGGATAGGTGGCTGCCCCCGACTGTGCATAGGCTGCCGTCTTGAGCACTTGATAAGCAGCTGTGACGGTTGGGTCGCCATCAGCCAACTGCTGCTTGATGCGGTCGAAGTCTGCCTGCGTGTGCAAGCCACCCGGATGCTTGAATCCTCGATTCTGTGCAAAGAGTGATGAGCAGGAGGAAACGAGGAGAAGGAGGAAAACAAAAAATCTTTTCATATCAGTAGTTGATTAATCTTTGTAATGCTTCTAAGTAATAGTAATCGGCATAGTTGATGCTGGCATCTATCTCGCTACCAGCAGGCAGATTGCCCACCGAGTGCATGAGGAAAGAAGGCGACTGATTGCGGCTCTGATAGTCGGCAGACGAGAGAGAAGTGAGTATTGCCTTTGCCTCGCTGAGATAAGATGCGGACTTGTCGGCTGGAACATATTTAGAGAGCTCGACGAGCGCCGATGCCATGATGGCTGCCGCACTGGCATCCTTGAACTGCTTGTCGGCTGGTGCATCCATATCCCAAAGGGGAATGCGGTCGGCAGGCAGTCGGTTGAGCATGACATCTGTCACCCTGACGGAAAAGTCGAGATACCGCTGCTGATGGGTGAAACGGTACATCATCGTGTATCCGTAGATAGCCCATGCTTGTCCCCTACTCCAGAGTGAACTGTCGCTAAAGCCTTGGTGGGTGCAGTTGCGCAGGTGCTTGCCATTCTTAGCGTTATATACAGCTACATGGTTGACCGTGGCATCCCGACGGAATTGATATTTCATCGTGGTGTCGGCATGGCGACAAGCTATTTCTATATTCTCCTTCTTGCCCGAAAAGAGCAGGAGCTCGAGGTTGATCATGTTGTCGATGATGGTGTTATGTCCGCCAAACATGCCGACATTGCGAGGCCACGAAAGGAGTGTTCCCACGTGAGGGTTGAAGAGGGTGGCAAGGCTATCGGCTGCAGCCAGAAGCACCGCCTTGTAGTGTTCATCGTGGGTGGCTTCGTAGCCCTTGAGGAAACTGCCTATCATCTGAAATCCCAAATCGTGGTCGTAGATGGGGCGGTAAGCAAGGTATTCAAGTTCATGGGTATATCCACGAGCCTCTGCCGTGTTGCCGGTCATCCATAGAATGCCTGGCCAGAAACCACTGCACCACTCTTCGGGCGACTTGGCATCACGCAGTTGCCAATGGTGTTCGCCGTTGAGGATATGGCGAGGGGAATGGGTGAAGTCGATGGGCTGGAGTTCGGAGAGAGAACGCTGCACCTGTCGTTTGCAATACTCCAACTGTCGCTGAGGATTGAACTCCTCGACGAGGAATGTGGTTCGTACCTTTTCCTTTCCAAAGAGGTATCCATTGCGCGACTTCGATCCCAATGGTTCGTATTCATACACTTCCCCACTCTTTCGGACGGGTTTGAGATCCCAATACTCTGGCCAGCAGTCCACGGTGCGGACAAGGGTGAGACGTGCTGCATGGGGGAGACGGATGACGGGTTCCTCAGCTGGGGAATAGTCTCGTCTTTCATTGAGCGAGTAGGATTTTATCGTTGGCAAGGTGGATGTCCTGTCAACCTCTGTGTCTTGATAGAAGAGGAATGTGCCGAAACCCGGATTGTCGCAAGTGAAGCCAGCTCCTTCGGGACGAACGAAATGTCCCAAGACTTGACTTGTGTATGGCATGGAGAGGTGCTTGCGACCCACATAGTGGTTGTAAGCTATCTCGAACACTGCACGCCACTGACCCAATGCGCCTTCAGAGAGCACAGTCCAGTTGCTGTACTTGCCCGTGAGGTCGGTCCAAGTGGTGAAAGGAACGGGATAGCCAAGGTTTGCCTTGGAAGTGTATTCGTAGCCCTTGAGCAGACGATTGTCAAGTGCTGAGTAGAGGTCATCTCCTTGCGACCATGCCACCTCACAGATTTCTGCCAGCTGTCCGAGTCCGAGCATCACATGCGCCTGGTCACGACCCGACTCCTGACATTGTCCCGACTCTCCAATATAATGTCTGAGGGCACCATTGTCGTTCCCTTCTTCATAATACTTGATGGCACGATGGTACTGCTCATCATCATTACAATACACAGCTATTGCCATACGCATCTTGCATACTGCTGCACCCCAATTGCCATTGGCATAAGGTGACTGGCGGTCGAATTCATCAAGAACAGGGAGAAAAACGCTGCGAAACATCTCTTCCGTCTTGCGAGTATCGCTTTTCTTCCAACCTTTATAGACGTATCGAAGCAGCTCACAGGCATTGACGAGAATGAAGCCCTGCAGAGCAGCGCATAGGGGTGCGTCATGGCCGTCGATTCGAACGAGGGATTTGCTATAGGCACGAATAATCTCCATTGCCTTCTCAGCATGAGCTGCATCGTGAGTGGAGATGAAGATAAGTGCGTTGTAGTAGGCAGCAAGGAAATCATTCTCGCAAGGAGTTTTTGTTTTTCCATACTGACCGTCACGAGCAATGATGTCGAAAGGACCACGCATCGCATAATCGGCACGCGACTTTGCATCATTCACCAATTTCATGTACGAGCCCATTGCCACAGGGTTTTGTTCCTCGAACAAGCGTTGCATCCGTTCTATAGAGCTCTGAGAGTGGAGCAAACCCGGATGCTTACTCTCTCCCCCTCGGAGGAGCTGGAAGGAGCCAGAAGGCACCGCCCAAGAAGGGAGGATGCAAAAGCCAAGCAGAAGGTATATCAGTAGTCGTTTCATGTTCATCTTTCTGATAATTAATGAGTCACTTCATTGGGGAAGGGAGATTTTCTATCTTTTGTTTCTTTCCGTTGATACGGATATTGTCAAAATGCACATCGCTCACTGTGTGGGTGGAATCGTAGCTTTTTATCACATTGGGCGAAAGACGGGAGGCATCGCCATTGAAAAAAATGTCCTTGAACCAGATGTCACGTATGTAGTTGCCTGGAGCACGGTTGTATTTCTCTGAGAAGTTGACCTGCACATTGAAGAGTGCGGCACGCACCACATCCTCTATGCGTATGTTCTCGAAATGAATGCCTTCCACCCTGTTCTTGTCACCACAACGCACAGCAAAGATGCCATCGCAGTCGGCTGACAGAACATCGCAGTTCTCTATCCAAACGTTGTGGAGCAGCTCACCAGTATCGGAACGGTCGTCACCATGACTGCCAAAATTGAACGGATGAGCAAGGTCGTTGAAGATGGTGGCACGACGGATGTGGATGTTATCCGTTCCTCCCCAATACCACCAACGATGGTTGTAGATGGCAAAGGCATCGTCGTTGTTGCGAAGGAAGACATCCTCGATGGTGACATTCTTGCAGCACATCATGTCGAAACCGTCACTCCATGGATGACGAGAGAAACTGCGCACATTACGAACTGTGATATTTTCGGACTGTCCACCAAACACGGTATAATGTTGAGGATTGATGACTGTGAGACCATCTATCTCCACATTTTTCGAATACGTAATCTCCACTCCACGAAGCGGGTTGAGAAGCACGCCCCGACCAACAATACGGACATTCTCTGCCCTATCTACGATGAGTCGGGCACGGACCACTGCTCCAGGAGCAATATAGACTGTGGCACCACTCGGTATCTTAATCTCAGCACTTGGCAAGTCGTGGGGTTTATGGATTCCAGGTCCGAAATAGATGAGACGAGGATGCTGGACAAAAACATCATGATTGTTGAGTGTCTTCCAATTGATATCTACTTTCGAATCAGGGTCCGGTGCCTCGTACATTTCCTTTTCTGCACCATCAACGAAGAGATGAAGACAATGTTCTCGGTCGCCATTGATATCCACTTCGAGGGAATAGCCACGATTGTCACTCACGCCTGGCACAGTGAACTCAATGGTTGAGTCATTGACCAGCGTATGCTTGATGTTCTTCGACAAAGGACGAACAACAGCCGATTGTATTTTTTCTCCTCCACATTTAGTAACACGAATACGAGCATCGGTGGTTGCTTCAAACTGGCACCATGATGCTTTCTGGACTTTCTTGTGAGGATTGACTTCACACTCGTATGTCCTAATCTTTTGAGACAGGGAGGAAACCGCAAAGTCATGCATGGGAACAAGTCCTTCCTTACCTTCCGGATAAGGATATGTCTTGACCTGAGCCATGAGCTGAAGACCAAGCATAAAGAGAAAAAGGGAGAGAAAATGTTTCATTTTTAAATCAAGAACAGTTATTTTAGGAAGATTACGTTTTCAACATGATTGCCAATGTAGGCAGGAACAAAGTCCGCCGTCTTATACCATCCGGGCTTGCCAGGCATCGTGTCGTAGATGAGTGTTCCATTGATGTTCAGCCCTTGGAAGATGACGTTCTTGACCTTTCGGCTGGCATCATATCCGTTGATAAGAGAGATGTATGGGGGTTGTCCCTTGTAGGTGATATTGCGGAAGGTGACATCTTCCACTCCCCTTCCTGGAGCAGTACAGTATTTGTCGTTCCAAGAAACCTTAATCTGGAAGAGGCAGCCTTGGATGATGTTCTCGATGCGAATATCTTCGAACAGCACATCACGAACAAGATTATTGTCTCCACAATTGATGGCAAGACAGCCCTGATAATCTACCTGTGCCTCTGCATGGCAAAGGATGTCGATGTTTTCATAGACCAACCCCACGATGCTATCTGCCTCAATGCCTTTCTCCACGAGAGAACCAGCACCATGAATGCCGATGAAGATGGGATGTGCCACATCAGCCCAAAGGATGGAGTTCTGCATACGGACATTGTTCACACTGCCGCTGAAACCCTTGCGAGTGGCGTATGCTGTGGTGCAATCATCGCTATTGCGACAGAACACACGATCATACAGAACATGGCTCGAAGCAAAGACATTCAAGCCGTCGCCCCAGCCTGGATGGGAGATGCTGCGAACATCGTGAATCGTGACACCGTTGCTTCCACCCACAGGACAAGTGCAGAGCGTGACACCATCAATGAGAATGTCCTTGCTGCGATGCACATGAACTCCCTCATACCCGTCGGAAGGACGGCAAATGCCACGACCAATGATACTGACATCCTGTGCATCCTCAATGGCAAGTGTACCATTGATATAGCAGCCTGGAGCAAGATAGACAACAGTGGAGGAAGGAACACGAATGATGTTGCTTGAAACAGGAGCGGATGATGGTGTGACATCCACAGCATGTTTTGCACTCTTTACCTCTCCCACCTTGGAAGCAAAAAGTTTCTTCAGGCCCTCGAATGAAGAAGCATGGTAATACCCTGGAGCAACGTACAGAAACTTGCGCCCTTGTCTCTTGGCTTCTTTCCTTGCTTCAGCGACACTCTGCACTGGGGCACTCGTGAAGAGAAGCAGATTGTTGGTGATATTCCCATCAAACTCCACACTGAGATTCTCTGGTTGGGAGAGCCTAAAGACCACCGTGGAGTCGTTCTGCAAATCACACTGAATGCCTTTGGAATATGGACGAACCCTCACAGAAGCCTTTTTGCCTGAGGCATGATCAAGATGCTTCACAACCTTTACGCTCACTTCGCCAGTGAAGTCGAAACAGGCAAAGGAAATCTCACTCACCTTGTGTTTACCTTCACCTGTGGGTGCATTGACTTTTGCCATGTAGGTGTCAACCCTTGTCCACTCCTTTTCTCCAATCGACTGGACAAAAACATCATAGTCGTGCTTCAGGGGTGCTCCTACAGGGGCATTCCATGTAGTGACATGCCCTTTGATAGACGCATAAGAAAATGCACTTATAAAAACGAATAATGTATAGAGACAGATTCTTTTCATGGGAAGTAAGTTTTGTGTGTGAAGCGTAAAGAGTGAAAGGTGAAGAGTAAATAGTGAAGAGTGAAGCGATTTCATCCGGATGGTATTTTTCACTTTTCACTCTTCACTTTTCTCTTATTTAGTTTTTCATAAGAACCTTGCTTGTTACGGTTCTGCCATCAGAGAGTTTCTGCACACGGATGTTGATACCAGCACTTGGTTTTGCGATGCGAGTACCCGAGAGAGAGAACCACTGAGTACTAACCACAACTGTTGACTCGACGATATCAATGCCTAATGCATTGCTGATGGTCTGATCTGAGAGCACGAAGATGTAGTTTGGTGTAGCTGTTGTGTTAATCTGGTCGTATGGACTCTTCCATGTGAAGGCATTCGACCAGTAGTTTCCGCTCTGGTTCATGATGGCGAAGGCTTCATCGTCTGCATTGTACTTAAAGAAGCGGAATGCAGGTGCAGCCGTTGTGCTGACGCTCTCATTCACATAGCCCTGTTCCGTTACATAACCACCAACTCCATAGATGGAAGTCTGCTCTACAGGAACAGTGATTTCATCGCCAGTGCTTTCGTCAAACTCGCCTGTTGGCACCTGCTTGATGTATTTGTTGAAGTTGAATGTCCAGTTGTATGTATCAGGCTCGATGTTGTTCTTCAAGGCATCAGCCTCCACACTGGCAATGTCAGCGAACGCTGCATAGAAGTTGGTACCGTTGGCATTGAGGTTCTTCTGAGTGAGGAACTTCTCAGTACCTACAATTTGGATGGCATAGGTACCTTCGATGAATACCTCGTAAGGAAGGCGTGAATCAAGGAACAACTGTGTCAATGCAGCCAGCGAGAGCTCCATTTGGTTCATGTTGTACTGGGTGTCGCCATTGGCAATCATTGTGTTGGCGGTTGCGATGCTCTCCGTGAGAGAATTGAAAATGTCGGCAGAGTATTGTCCACCACCTGTGCCTAAGCTGTCTATATGGGCATCAAGCACACGCTGGGCAGCAGCAACAGCGAGTGAGAGGGATGTAGGGTCGCCTTCTGAATAAGCGTCAAAGAGGTCAGCGTCTGCAGGAATATTTTCGAGAGTGAACGGTTCTTCTTCGCTCATACCAGCACATACGGTGAGGTTCGTGATTTGTGTTCCAGCACTTGAATTGCGGTTTGATGTATAGCAATCGAGTTCCCAGGTAATCTTATCACCCTCCTTCATGTTGACATAGTATTCCATAGCGATGGGTGCCTTACCACCTTCACCATCGTTCTGAACGGAACCAAACTCCTTAGCGTACATGAACGATTCCTTGTCCTGCGTTTCTGTACCATTGCTCATGAAGCGAGCACGAATCCACAATGGGTTCTCGACGGAAGCATTTGGATTAGGACGATAGCAACCGAAGTTCACCTTATAAACTCCATCCTTAGGTGCTGTGAACATGATGGCTGGTGCAAAGTTTGTCATTGGATGAAGCTGTCCGTTATCAGAGATGTAGAGCCAGTCGCCCGTACCCTTGTACCATGCATTGATTTCTGCGCTGCCAAACTTGCTGCCCGTGCCGTGGCTCTCAAACTTGTGGTAAACGCCTTTTGCCACTTCATAATAGTAATAGCCCCATGGTGTGTCATCATTCAAATCGAGAACAGCCGTGTCGTACTTCACAGCTCCTGTGGAAGCCTCGGTTGTGAAGAGAGCGTAATTGCCTTCAGCACTGTAGTCCATCTCCACCTTTGAATCCAAGAACTTAGCCCAAAGCGATTTCAACTCCTCAAGGTATGACTGTGCATTGAATGCATGAATCTGTCCTTTCTGAATGGCATCATAGATAACGCCAGTGAGTTGCATGATTTCTTCTGCAAGTTCCTCACTATACTGTCCAATCTCTGTACCCAAATCTGCATCCATGATGAACGCCTCGCTTTCCTCAATGAGCTTTAAGATGGCTTCTATGTCGCCACTCTCACCATAGGTATCAGCGAAGTTCTCGTTCTGACGAGCAAATGTTTCTGTCACTTCCGAAATCCTAAGCTGCTTGTAGAATGTACGTCCATAATAATCACGAGCCCAGCTACTTATAACACCTGTACTATCCGTATTCACTTCGAATGAGATAATATCACCAGCCTTTCCTTCAAACGACATGGAGATATCATTGGCTTCCTGTGCTATGTAACGCTGCAATCCACCCTTACTGATATGGGCACTACCAGCAACGAAACCATCCACCTCACCTCCAATCTGACCGAAGAGGTAACGTCCCATTCCGTACTTCGTGTTGGCATAGTCCATGTCAACAGCCGTGTTGTAGCGATAGCGAGGAACAATGCTGAGCAGACCTCTGTCGGATGGCACATCCTGACGAATGACTGTTGCATCCATCTGATAGAAACCATCCTTAGGAACAACGAACGAGATGACACTTGCATATTCATTGTTGGCATAGACCTCGTAACCCAGTTTCTCGTCACGAGCAACGTAGGCAAAACGGTTCTTGCTGTCGTTCGAAGCACCTTCACCTTCCGAATATGTCTTAAAGTCGCTCCAGCCATATTTGAGTACCGTAGCGTATGTAAGGTTGTTAGCCCATGATTCCAATCCATCAATCTCTACGGCTCTCTCACCACCCACTCGGCATGGTTGATAGATGTCAACATAGTTGGCTGCTGAAGAATCGGTATATTGTGTGAAGAGTGAGTACTTGCCATTCGAATAGTCGTACTTCTCAAATCTCCACAACCCATCGATTGCAGGGTTCTGTGCGAACTCTTCCGCCGTGAGGTCGTTCAAGGAATACACCTGGATAGGCTTATATTCTTCCTTTGTGGTCTCAAGTTTCCACACGAAACTCCCTTTTCCCGCATTAGCCACATCATAGCAAGGATAAGGCAAAACGTCGGTTGCGTTCACCGTCCAATAGCAGTTCTTCGACCACGACTGCCAAACGAGTTCATCGGCACAGGTGGCATTGGTCGCACGTACCGCATATACATATTCTCCTGAGTTCTGCGCGTCTTCTTTCGCATACCACACTTGGCGCTCAAAGTCAGGACGATCGTTCTTGCTTTCAGCCATGCTGAGGTTCTTCTGCCCGTCCGATGCAGAGTTGCTGCCGTTGGAGAAACGGAACTGGTCTGCATAGCTCACTCTCCATGCTTCGTCAGCAAACTTGCCAAGTCCTGTCTGCAATTCGAAGCTGTACTCACTCGCCGAAGCCTTGTCGGGCGTAAGAAACACCTTGCGGTCAGACTGAGTGAAAAGATAATACTTGGTCCCCTCCACCTCCGTATAGATGCGGTAGTTACCATTGGCGATGGTTTGATTGGCAAGAGCACGCTCCGCCTCAGTTGGCTGATAAGGTTCATCATCTGCCCATGCCAGCGAAGGAGTAGAACACAAGACAATCACCGCCATTGTCGATAGAAGTAATGATTTCGTTTTCATTGTCAAAAGTTTATTAGAGTATGATTAGATAGATACTTTATGTGCATTCGAGAGAATCGCCATGAGCGTTCTAGTCTGTTGCTATCGGTGTTCGACTGCAAAATTACATACAATCTTTCAGATTTGCATCATCCTGAACCATTTTCGTGAGCCAAGATGCTTATATCGGAGTAAAAAGCATCCAACTTATTTGTTTTCAGTAATTTAGACTCAAACCATCAGAGTCCAAGAAAATTATTTCGGACTCATCTATTGAATTATTCACAGATTATATTTACCTTTGCCCACGACTAATACGCCCACCATGAAACTAACCAACCGCATACGATGCATGATGCTGCTACTTTTCCTTGTGCTTTGCATAGAAACTATAGGTCAAACCGTATCCCATGACCTATGGAACAACACCGTCTTCCACATTCTGAAAGACAGTAGAGGATTGATGTGGATGGGAGGCAACACCGTCATTAGCTTCGACGGTATTAGTTTCAAGGAGCATACTATGGAGGCAGACACCTACGGTTTCGAGCAAACTGGCTACTACATCTGTGAGCTAGACAACGGACTGATGGCAACAGGAAACAGACAAGGACTGTACGTGACCAACCACAAGGACGAATGCAGCAAGGTAGATGAGCAGATTACGGGTGTTACGTCCATCCAGAAACTCAAGGACGGCAACAACAGCATAGTCGCCGTGGGGTGTCGGCAGGGAGTGTGGTTTTATGATGCCGACCTCCACCAGAAACTCGGTTCGGTGCTTGTCAACAAGGGCAGTGTGATAGAACTCGAAAACGCCATCGTCGCTATGGCAACGGATGGGAAGCACCATCTGTGGGCAATCAACAACTACGGAACACTGCTCCACTACGACTCAAGAACGGGCAAGAGCAACACCTTCAAGTTGCCACCAACGCTGCTGACGGGTTCCGTCAACGACCTTGCCATCAAGGGCGACCAGCTCTACATCGCTTCTGCCAACAACGGTCTGCTGGTGTTCAACACTCAGAGCCATTCCACCATCCGTTCCACCCAGATTGAGGCTCCCGTCATCAGGCAAATCAGGAACTTCAACGATAGTCTTTATGTCTGTACCGACGGCAGCGGAGCCTTTCTGCTGACGGACCATTCTGTGTTCCAACTCAAGACTGAATCCAACACCGTGTATTCCGTCTATCACGACTCTAAACTGAACATCGACTGGTTTGGCTATTACAGAAGCGGATTCAGTTACACGCAGAGAGGCAAACAGCTGTTCAACACCTACAAGTACAAGGACTTCACAACAGAGGGGCTCTTCGTGCGCAGTTTCTGCAAGCGCGACCAGCAAATCCTGCTGGGAACACGCGATGGTGCGTACTTCATCGACGAGCAGCGCGACATCGTCCGCCACTACACCCCGAAGGAGATTGGGGGAGCCATCATCCTCGACGTGACCTACTTCGGAGGGAGGTACATCCTTGCGAACTACGAGCATGGACTCTATGCCATCGACCCTATCACACTGAAATTGAATACCATCGAGATGCGCGAACGCCTGCAGCAGGCAAGCTACAGCCGACTGGTCCTGTCGCCCGACGGAAAGAAGCTCTATGCAGCAAGCAACGCGGGACTCATTGTCCTCGACAGGAACCTCCACTTGATAGAAGAGCACAACGAAACCCAATCGGACTTTTTCACATCCTACATCTACGACATCGCCTTCGACTCCTCGGGCAAGCTGTGGATTAGCACCCTCAACGGCGTATGCCTCTACAATCCCGAAACGAACCGCATACAGAGCGAGGGATTTCCCCAAGGATTCTTCAACAAAGAGCCCAACCTCTGCTTCAACATGATGCCAGGCGAACAGATGATTGCCGCATCCGAACAGGCACTATTCACCACAGCCACGAACCTGAGCACCTTCGAGCGGCACGACGTATTCAAGCGCTTGGGGTTGGGATATGTGAATTTTGTGCAAACGCTCAACGTAGAGGGCGAAAAGCACTATCTGCTCGGAACGGACAGAGGACTCTTCCTGTTCGACGACCAATTCCAATCGTTCATTCAGTATGGACTGTACGACGGACTGCCCTCCTTGCAGTTCAACCGCGACGACTGCTTCCTCGACCACGACGAATGTCTGTGGATGCCATCCACCAACGGACTGGTGTGTCTCCCGAAGAAGAATAGGCAGCGACTCATAGCACCATTGCTCACCAATGGGTTTGTCATCCACTACTCGATTGATGGCAAAAGCAATACTATCCATACTTTCGAGAGCGACGGAAACAGCATCGAGATGGACTGGAACTTTGCATCGAAGGAATTGGTAGTTTCTCCTTCCACCCTCGACTACCATCCTTCAGCCTCAAGTCGATACTATGAGTGGAGCATCAACGGCGGGGAGAGCTTCACCGCATTCGACAAGCACCCCATCACCCTCACCCACCTCAAGTTGGGAGTGCACTACCTGCGCATCCGCATAGCAGGGCATCCCGAAACGGAAACGGAAGTGAAGATACGAGTTCTGCCATCACTCATGCTGTACATGGAATTGCTACTTCTACTCGGCTTGATGGCAGTCATCCTCATCTCAGTACGTTTGCATGGCAGACAGGTTCAACTCATGGAACTCATTCGACAAAAGCACCAGCTCGAACTTCAACAGGCATCCCACCATGCTGTGTCGGACCACATCAAGGCAAGCGAGGAAGAACGCATGAAACACGAAGAGCAAAAGAAAATGGAGAAGATGGAGCAGCTGAAATATCGTTCGCAGAGCTTCAAGGAGCTGGAACGCCGAGTAAAGAAATACATGGAAGAAGAGCAACCCTACCTACGGAGCAACCTCCGCATCAGTGACGTTGCCGCTCGCATGGGCACCAATGTTGCCACTTTGTCGCAGTTGTTCAACGACTATCTCCACACCAGTTTCTACGATTTCATCAACCTATATCGTCTCAAGGAGTTCAAGCGACGTGTCCATGCAGACGACAACAAGGACTTCACCATCACCGCCATCAGTGAAATGTGCGGATTCAAGCGCAGCACCTTCTTTGCAACATTCAAGAAATTCGAGAATTGCACACCCAACGAATGGATTGAAAAAAACAATACATGTTGACTGTAGGATAATGAAAAACACCTTACGTTTCCCTACACATTGTGAATCTCGCTGTCATTCGCTACATTTGTCCCACACTAAGCAAGCTTTCTATATCGCAAGTTAGGAAATCTTCCAAAGAAACGCCTCCTGTACCCACGATATATGCCCGTTTGGGATGGAATGCTTCTACGAAGGCTGGTAATCCGGAATTCATTCCACGACGTCCGCTTTTCACCTCTATAGCTGTCAACTCACCATCGTTATCTATAATGAAGTCAACCTCTTTATCACTCTCGTCTTTACTTCTTGACAGCTCACGCCAATAATACACCTTGTACTCCAGTTCCTCTGACATACTCAGGATGTGTGCTCCTATAGCACTCTCTACCCATCGTCCCCAAAGCTTTGTGTCCGTCCGGTCGGCAAGGAACGAATGGCCTTTATAGGCGGTCAGCAGCGCATTGTTATATACCTGGTATTTGGGTATAGAACCACGCTTACGTGCATCGTCACGAGCATATTTCTGCAGGCCTGTCAACAGGGCACACTCGTCAAGGATATCCAGATAGGCCGCAAGCGTGGTCACATTCCCGGCATCCTGTAACTGCCCCATTAGCTTGGTCAGCGACAGTATTTCAGCAGAGTAGCCACATCCCAACTCAAAAAGCTGCTTCATCAACGCTGGCTTGTAGATGTTTGAGGTCATAATAACATCCTTATCAATGGCAGGAGCAACCAAAGAGTCCTTGATATACTTACGCCATCGCTTTTCGTTGTCAATCATGCCAGCAGGTCCAGGATAACCGCCAAAGTAAATGTACTGGTCAAGTGTTACGCCGAAGGCATCCCTCATCTCCTGTAGGCTCCAGTGTCCAAGTCGAATCAATTCAAAACGTCCAGCCAGCGATTCTGTCATGCCACGCTTAAGCAGAAGACGGCTACTACCAAGCAGTATAACTTTCATGTTCAATCGGCAACGGCTGTCTTCATCCCATTCACGCTTCACCACTTCACTCCAATTGTCAATCTTCTGCACCTCGTCTATCACCAACAGACGTTCCTGCTCTTTGCGTATTTGCATCGTAGCACGAGCAGACTCCCATACACGGTGAATCCAGTAGCTATCCTTAGAATCTACAGCGTCAGCCACCTCTAAGGAATATGGAATGGAAATTTTGTCCAGCACCTGACCGACAAGTGTGGTCTTCCCTACCTGCCTCGGTCCGGCCAAGATTTGCATAAAGCGTCTTGGTTCATGGATGCGTTCCCGAAGCGTATGATATTGCTTTCTGATATAAGCCATACTCAAAACGATTGTAACTTTTACTCAAATCTAATAGAAATTTTACTCAAATCTATCTGCAAAACTACTCAATTCTATCGGATTGTCAAAATAAAACATACAGGAAAACAACATTTGACACCATTTTTCGTTTCTACCATCCTTTGGATCGATAAATAGACCATATAAGTTCATTGTATTGGAACTTTTGCACTACTTAAACAGGAATCGCAACCCAGCGACTCCTGATCATGTTTAACATAAATTGTAATCGGTATTCACGAAACATTCAAATACTGTCATTTGAGTAATTCTTGTAGCCAAGTGATTGTAATGACTCTACAATCAATAAAAAAGAAAATGTGTTTTGCGTGTTCTGGGAAACATTGAACTGTTACACTCGATGAAGTTTAGGTTTAAGTTTACCCATGTATATATACATGCATCTTTAAACAGAAAAATTAAACCTTCAATCATCTGATTCAGGTTTATAAAAAC
>JAEEGG010009491.1_pt1 | contig 21766 bp, 9 predicted proteins | sample 9134161 | NCBI WGS metagenome assembly JAEEGG01 (sample SAMN16246543, study PRJNA631951) | gut metagenome | biome: gut microbiome; feature: rumen; material: CR-attached | host: Bos | place: Iran: Karaj | collected 2018-10
TCTTTGCTCTCACTCCTGCGCTGCCACTCCTTCGCTGCCACTCCTTCGCTGCCACTCCTTCGCTGCCACTCCTTCGCTGCCACTTCTTTGCAGCCCACTCTTCGCTGAAACTTCTTCGCCCACACTCTTCGCTGACAGGATATTACTGATATTACAGACCCCACCCCTAACCCCTCCCCGTAAGGGCAGGGTTCAAGAGGGGATGGCTGCGCATGAATAGGTCAACTGCTATATCATTGCCTAAAAAAGATGTGAGAAGTAAGAGTGAGAAGTAAGAAATAAGAAGTTAAGAGGAACAAATAGAAAAGGCTGCGCTAACATGTTAGCGCAGCCTTTTCTATTCTTTTTATCTTTTCAATTTTACCTTTGCCTCACTCCGTCATTGTTCCGTCGATGTAGAGGCGGGTGAGTTCTACAGCTCCATTAGAGCGGACCGTGATAGACTTCTTAAAGAAGCCGAGAGACTTGCCCGTGCCGTTGTAGACCACCTCAATCACTCCCGACTCACCCGGCTGGATGGGTTCTTTCGAATACTTGGGAACAGTACATCCGCAAGAAGCAACGGCCTGATTGATAACCAACGGCTCCTCACCTTCATTGGTGAAGGTGAACGTGCAAGACTGCTTCGCGTTTTTCTGCGAGAACTCGCCAAAGTGGTGGACAGTCTCGGTAAACTTGATTTCTGCGGGCTTCTGAGCCTGCGCAGTAACCATGCCACAAATCAGCAGCATGGTAAAAAGTAATAACTTCTTCATATCGTTGCTGTTTAAATGTTTATCAATTTGAGGGCAAAAGTACATAAAAGATTAAATACACGGGTGAAGAACGAGCTGTTTTTATGTAATCTTAACTATTGAGCCACATTTCTTAACTCAACAGAAGGAACACACCCACGCATTCCCCTCAGGACGGCCGGCTCATTTCAGCAGTTTGTAGTATTCTGCCGCACCGAGAAGGAAGCATCCTGTGACGTAGTCCTCGAAGTCGGGAATCTTGTCATAGCTCAGCGGCTGACCGGCCGACGGGTCTTTGCCCGTGCCCTGCATCCATCCGAGGAATCCGTCAAGATGGACTGCCACACGCACCATAGCCGACCACGCCTTGTCGCAGGCAGAGCGATAGACATCGGCTTTCAAGTAGCCCTGCTGTATGCCCCACGCCATGCCATAGAGGAAGAGCGCCGTGCCGCTGGTCTCGGGCATGGCATAGTTGGTGCTGACGAGGCTAGGATTCCAGAAGCCGTCCTCGCGCTGACACTTCAGCAGAGCCGCACTCATCAGCAGGAAGTCCTTCTTCAGCTCTTTGTAGGCCTTCGACTTCTTGGGCAGCACGTTCATGCAGCGCACCAGTGCAGCATAGACCCATCCGTTGCCGCGGCTCCAGTAGCACTGCTGGCCGTCGGGTTCCTTGTAGGGCGGCACATAGTCGGCATCGCGCCACCAAAGTCCTTCCTTCACGTTGAACAGTCCGCCGCCGCACTCGTTGCGGCTCCAGCGATACATCTTCATCCCGTGGTCGAGATACTTCTTGTCGCCGGTCAGCTGATACATCTGCATGTAGAGCGGCATGGCCATCTGTATGGCGTCAATCCACGTCCACCAGCCGTAGAGCGAGCCGTTCTTCGGATTGGGCGTCTGCATCTGGTGAGCCAGGTTCGCGCGTACATTAATTAATTGTTCCTCTTCCGACATGCCGGTATAGGGCAGCAGCTCCACGTAGGTCTGTCCGCAGCACTGGTCGTCGGCGTCGCAAGTGTTGTTGCCGTTGCGCGGCGTCCACTGGTGGAACTTCGCCCACGTCATGGCATAGTCGATGTAGCGCTGCTGCGGGTCGATGCTCTGCAGAGCCATCAGGCCCTCGTAATACACGGCGCGTGTCCAGAGCGAGCTGGGCCTTATCTTCTTCACATTCGTAGGGACGGTGGGGTCCTCATACTTCTGCATGAAGTAGTTGTTCACGCGCTGGGCCACGGCCAACACTTCGTTGGCATGGGTCTGCGCAGCAGCATTGAGCGACACAGCCGCAAAAAACAGCAGCACGCTAAGTAGTCGGGAAGTTTTCATTCTTTCAGTGTTGTTTTTTTTGAGTAGTTTGTACATTTTTAGTAGAACGATTCATTTTCAGGGCAAAGGTACACAAAAACCATGAAATGCAGCAAAAAAACTATGAATTTTTACGAAAAAAAGGTTCTTCCGCTTTTTCAGTTGGTTGGTGTGCACGAATACGTGCACCACACGACCGGTGGGCTACCGTTATTGGGTGGCACAGACATCGCAAGAAACGCTCTTTTCGCTGCTTTTCCGCTGCTATTGCGGGACTATTGTCATTTTTTTTCAATTTTTACGTCAAAAAATTTGGAGGTACGGAAAAAAAGCCTTACCTTTGCAGCCGCATTTGAGAGAGAGTGCTCTTTTCGGAAGCTCCGAAGGAAGTTTGGGTGAGTGGCTGAAACCAGCAGTTTGCTAAACTGCCGTACGGGTTCCCGTACCGGGGGTTCGAATCCCCCAGCTTCCGCCAACGGTCGGTTCATCTAACGGTTAGGATACAAGATTCTCAATCTTGGCATAAGGGTTCGATTCCCTTACCGACTACTGAAAAGAGGACAATCAACATTGCAAACGCTAACTGGTCGGTTCATCTAACGGTTAGGATACAAGATTCTCAATCTTGGCATAAGGGTTCGATTCCCTTACCGACTACGAAAAAGAGGGGTTTAAAGCCCCTCTTTTTGTTGTGACACCATGCCGTTCAGCTCCCTGACATCTCCCTTCTGAATCATCATGCCGAGCACGGCATTGATGGTCTCGGCTATTTTCGCTCCGGCATTCGAGAAGCCGAGCTTGCGGGCAGCTATGGTGGGAATTTTCTCCTTCGGCAGCGAGAACTCTTCCACGATGACCTCGCGCACCACGTTGGCCACCTCGCACACCGGTATCTCGGTGATGCTTCTTGGCGACGGTGCCCGGTAGGTGCTGTAGTTCCTCGAGCTGGCCTCGTCAAGCCAGAAGCTGCTGACGCCGCCCAACGTGAGCGGGTCACGATAGAAGTGCGCCGCAGCCAGCGCGACGGCTTTCTGGATATTGGCTCCTGCATGGCCGAAGCCGAAGAGACGTGCCACACGCTTGCAGAGATAGCTCTCGGTGATGGGCTGCTCTTTGGCCAGAATCTGTCGCATGACCTTCATATTGTAGGCTGCTGTAGGGTCGTAGGCAGTCTTGTCGATGGGCGGCGCCGTGATCTCTGCCTCGACGTAGGGCACCTGCCCCTGATTCCTTTCCGGCTCTTTCAGCACATCGGCTTTCTTGATGTTGTCGGCACTGAAAGCCTTGAATGGCACCGCGTCCTCTTCTTTCTCCTCCTTCACGTCAGCAGTCTCGGCCGCTTTCAGTTCTTCAAGAATCTGGCTGATGCTTCGCTGGCGGTTTTCATACCAGTCGATGGAATAGACGCGCATGACCCGCCATCCCAGCATTTTCATCACATTGGGCTGCACCATCTCACGGTCGCGTGTTGTCTTCGTCTCGTAATAGTTCCTTCCGTCGCAGAGGATGCCCAGGATGTATTTCTCCGGTTGCTCGGCTGTGGAGACGGCAATATCGACCTTGAAGTTCGACCTTCCCACGCCCGTTCTGACCGTATAGCCCTGCTCGGTGAGCATGTCGCGGATTTGCCCGACCATCGTGTTCTGTTCAGCCATCTGCAACGAGTTGTCGGCCATGGGCAGCCGTCCTGTCTCTGCAAACTCGAGGAAAGCCTTCAGTCCCTCCACGCCCTTGGCCTGCGAGCGCTTGAGGTCTATCTGGCTTGACTTCAAGGTAGAGTAGACAATCATCTCGTAGCGTGCACGTGAGACCGCCACGTTCAGACGCCTCTCGCCTCCCACATTGTTCAGCGGTCCGAAGTTCATGGACACCTTGCCCGTCTTGTCGGCGCCGTAGCCCACCGAGAAGAGGATGACGTCGCGCTCATCGCCCTGAACGTTCTCTAGATTTTTCACGAAGACGGGTTCCGGGCTGTTGTAGGCCAAGTCCTTGAGTTCAGGATGGCGGTCAAGCTCCTCTGTCAGGTCATCCTCTATGCGGTCGCCCTGCACCTTGCTGAAAGACACCACGCCGATGCTGTATTTCTGCAGCTCGGGGTCGGACAGCCGGCGGATGATTTCCTTGACGATGGCCTTCGACTCTTCCGGATTGCTGCGCGTGTGTCCCTTGTCATAGACTCCGGCCACAGGCACCAGCTTCACCTTGGCCACCTGGTCGTCGACAGAGGGGAAGGTGAAGAGGCGGTTGCCATAGTACTGCGAGTTGCTGAAGGCTATGAGGCTCTCGTGCTTGCTGCGGTAGTGCCAGCTCAGATAGTATTCACGTAGCGACAATGTCTTGCAGTCGTCGAGGATGCTCTCCATGTCGTCGATGTTTGCTTCCTCCTCCTCTACCTGCGTGGAGGTGAAGAAGCTGGTAGGCGGCATCTGCTTGCTGTCGCCCACCACGATGAGGGCCTTGCCTCGTGCGATGGCCCCGACGGCCTCGCTGGTAGGCATCTGTGACGCCTCGTCGAAGATGACCAGGTCGAACTTCTCTGACTTCAGGTCGATGTACTGCGCCACGCTGATGGGGCTCATCAGCATGCAGGGACAGAGGCGCGGCAGGAGCGTGGGGATGCTGTCGATGATGGTGCGTATGGAGTTGCCCCGTCCGCCGTTGGCAATGTTCCGCTTCAGGATGCTGATCTCCGAGCCTTCGGCCGATGCTGATGCCGCCGAGGGCACCCGCGAGGCGAGCTTGCTGTAGAGCTCTTCCTTGCTCAGTTCCTGGAATCGCACCGTGTCACGTTTATACTGCTCTATGCGCTGACGGAAGACCTTGCCGTTGAAGGTTCGCAGCTGTTCGTCGGCATCGATGGCGACAGTGATGAGCCGCCGGTAAGCGCCTTTGAGGAAAGCGGCCATCACCTCCTGCGGCTTCTCGCCTTTCTCTATCATGGAGGCGACGGCTTGCAGTCCCATCTGGTACAGCTCCTTTTTCTTGTCAGTCCAGAGGTACCAGTCCTTCATCTGCTGATAGCTGCCAAGCCATCTGTCCAGTGCCGCAACAATCTCCTCGGTTGTGTTCTTTCTGTTTGTCTTTGCCGCCAGCTGGTCGGTGAGCGTGCCCATCTTGTGACGGAGGTTCAGAATGACGCTTGACGCCTGCACGAACTCCTGGCGTCCGCCCGAGCCGATGGCTCCAAGGCTGGCCTGATAGGCATCTTTCCGCTGCTGATGGCTGAAGCCGCTGCGATGGGCGAAGGCCGCCAGCTCCTCTTCCTGCTGTTTGACGTCGCGGCTCTTCTGCTGATAGCTGTCCACAAGGTTGAAGACCTCGTCCAAGCCAGACTCGAATATCTGCCCATAGCGCTGCATGGACTGCATGAACTTCTTCTTGGCGAAGTATCTTGGCAGGAACCATTTGGCTTTGGCTTCGTCCCACTCCCGTCTGCTGGCCTTCACGTCCATGCGGGTGATGTCCTCGCTGTAGGTGGAGGTGAGCCGCTCCTGCAAGTCCTCCTGCTGCTTCTGCGCCGCCAGCTGGGTGACAAACATGGAGAGCCACTGCAGGTCGGCGTCGGTCTCTAACTGAAGCGAGGTCTTCTCATGCAGCTTGCTGATGTCCTGGCTGTAGTCCGTCTGCATCTGCTTCATCTGCTGGAGCAGGCTCTTGATGCTGTCGGTTGTCTCAAGCCGATAGTCGACAGGCTCCAGTCCGTAGAGGGGATGCGCCTCGGGCGTGCCAATGATTTCCAGGATGGTGTCGAGCTGCTCGGGCATGTTCCTGCAGTTCAGCAGATAGCTGGCCGTGAGTCTGCCGTCCTCGGGCAGTCCGTCCTGCATCTCTTCCTGCGGTATGGAGAGGTATTCGGAGATACACTCGTACAGGCTCAGCCCGTTGCTGCCTTTCTGGTGAAGGGCATCCATATAGCTGATGAGACTCTTGCGCTCGGCAAACAGTTCTTCAGCCTTCGCCGCATATTCGGCCGGCTCCTTGATTTTGGTGACATTCAGCACCTTGTCCATCTGTTCAAGGAAATGCTTCTTCGTGGCCTTGTTGGAGTGCAGCTCCAGGCAGAAAGGCGCCAGCCCCACCTTCTCCAGTCGTGACTGTACGACGGAGAGGGCGGCCATCTTCTCTGCCACGAAGAGCACTCGGCGTCCTTGGTAGAGCGCATTGGCTATCATGTTGGTGATGGTCTGCGACTTTCCAGTCCCCGGAGGTCCGTGGAGGATGAACGTCCTGCCTTTGCCCGACTCGACGATGGCTTCCATCTGCGACGAGTCGACGTCAAGCGGTATGGAGAAGTCACGCGGCGAGCTGGTCTTGTCAATCACTCGGGCATCGACGACATCGTCGGAAGCTTTCTGCTTGTCGCGGTTCTCGATGAGCGAGGCCACCACCGTGTTCTCAGCGAGCTTGTCGGCATTGCTGTGGATGTCGTTCCACATGACGAACTTGTTGAAGGAGAACAGGCCGAGCATGGACTCTTCCAGTACATTCCACTTCTTCTGCTCCATGATGGCCCGGCGGAAGTAGGTGAAAATCTTCTTGACGTCAACTCCGCTTTCATCCTTGGGCAGTTCCTTCAGCACATCGAGGTTGATCTTGAAGTTTTGCTTCAGCAGCTCCACCAGCGTGATGTTCAGTATGATGTCCTCGTCGCGTTTGCGTATGACATACTTGTTGCCGCTCCTTCTCACCATGTCCACGGGCATCAGGAGGATGGGTGCATAGCGTGGCTGCTCGCTTTTGGCCGTCTCAAACCATCTCAGCATGCCCAAGGCCAGGAAGAGGCTGTTGGCGCCGTTCTCTTCCAGCGATGTGCGGGCGGTACGGTAGATGTAGGTGAGTGCCGACTGAAGCTCCGTCTCTGTCAGGTAAGAGGCTATCTTGTTGCCCTTGATCATCTCGGAGACGAAATCCTGATATTCCGAAGCCTGATGCTGCGAGTCGTACATCCCTTCGTCATTCGGCTCAATCTTCTTGCCTGGCGAGGGTGTGATGGCATAGTCCTCGCTGTTCTGCAGATGGTCTTCCAGATGCTCTATCTCAAAAGAGATGAAAGGCACGACCCTCCGTCCGAGCCGGGTGTTGAGCAGGTTGTTGCGCAGCGAGAAGTCCAGCAGCTTGCGCTCCCAGAGCATCTGCTTGGTAACAGGCTTGCCCGTCTCTTCCAGGCGGAGGTCATAGTGGCTCAGCTCGCTGACATGGTCTGTCACATTCCTATGGTCGAGGCCTTCGTTGGCAAATGTCCATACGCCGTCCTTCATCACACGCTGTGGCATGGGCCGCACATTGCCGAGACGGCAGCGGTGAATATCGACGAAGTAACTGAACTGGCTCTCGTCCTTCAGCTTGTTGATGGCGCTTTTCACCGCTTCCTCAAATCCCACATTGCCCGACGAGGTGATGGCAGTAGACTCGAGCAGCACCAGGTTGTTGTTGCCGTCGGCTGTTTCCTTGAGCAGGAGGCTCACATCGTCGCCTATCATCTGCGGACTGACTGTCGGTGTCAGCCATGCGCCTACCATCACATGCCCTTTCATCATGACCAGGATGGGATAGATATTGCACGACTCTAAGCATGAGGCGACGAGCAGGCTTGTGTCTATACATGTGCCTATCTTCTCTGTCAACACTTTGTCGGCCAAGCGTATGCGCTGCCCACTGGCCTCGAAGCTGGCCGGGGGAGCGGAATAGACGATGCCCTCGGCCCGCAATGCTTCGTAGATGGCCGCCACCTGGGCACGCACCCTGTTGCGGTCCTGCGTCTGATACTCGTCCAGCTGCGACGAGCCGGTCCATTTCTCCAGGAACTGTGCGGCCGCCACCTTGACTCTCGACAGGAGGGGATTGTTGGGTACGACAAATGCGGCTATCTGCTCCGGCATGACGTTGGAGCCGGCCCACTCGTCGTAGGCCATGAGGGTGATGGGCAGTTCTTGCTGCAGCAGCAGTCCGCTCGCTTCTTCAACGGTGATGCTGAACGTGGTGTGAATGGCCTCAGTGATTTCACTCAACCGCTGAATGTCGGGCAAAATCTTGAGAGAGCTGACCTGGACGGACTGCCCTGCACGCAGAAATTCTATCCTTTGAACATTCTCTTTGATCAATTCGCCTCTGATGGTGAACTGCAGCTGGTGCCAGTCGTGCTCTTCCACATTCTCCACCACACACTTATAACAGGCTTCAATGCCGTTGTTGAGCATGGAATAGTTGAGGGAAGGAAGGTATTCTATCCTGAGCACCGCTCTTTCTGTCTTGATAAGCTCTTGTCCGTCCATATTTTTTAAGGAGTTTGGGAGTAAGGAGGTTTGGAGTTGTGGAGTAAGGAGTAAGGAGTTGGGGAGTAAGGAGTTGTGGAGTAAGGAGATCTGGAGTAAGGAGTTGTGGAGTAAGGAGATTTGGAGTAAGGAGTGTCACATCATCCTTTAGCCATCTGATAGATGGCCTCCATATCCTCTGCTTTCAGCACCTTCAGCTGTCCGCAGGTGTGCTGATAGTCGCGACTGCACTTGCGCACCATCTCCTTGATTTCCTCGTCGGTGATGTCACGGCCTATGAGCTCGCGGATGTTGATGGGCATTCCTATGGCGTGGTAGAAGCGTTCCATCGCCTCGATGCCCTTGAGTGCCGTTGCCTCGGGGTCGGTGAAGTCGTTGGGCACATCCATCACGTTGACGGCGAAGCGCACAAAGCGGCTGAGGTTCTCGTGCATGACATAGCGTGCCCAGCTGGGCCAGATGGCAGCGAGGCCAGCGCCGTGTGTGACGTCGAACATGCCGCTCAGCTCATGCTCTAACTGGTGGGTGGCCCAGTCGTCGCTGAAGCCGCAGCCCGTCAGCCCGTTGTGCATCAGCGAGCCGCCCCACATAATCTGTGCACGGTAGCGGTAGTCGTCAGGATTCTTCAGCACGGCAAAGACGGCGTTCTTGATGCTGCGCAGCATGGCCTCCGCCACATCGGTGGTGAAGTCCATGTCGTCGTCCTTCGTGAAATAGCGCTCCATGGTGTGCATCATCATGTCGGTCACACCGGCAGCCGTCTGATAGGGCGGCAGGGTAAAGGTGCGCTCAGGGTTCATGATGGAGAACTTGGGCCGCGAGAGGTTGTTCGAGTATCCCAGCTTGACGTCGCCGTCCTCGTTGGTGATGACGCTCGACTCGCTCATCTCGCTGCCAGCGGCGGGGATGGTGAGCACGCAAGCCACGGGCAGCATCGTCTCGGGGGCGCTGGCCTTGCCCAGATAGAGGTCCCAGACGTCGCCCTCCATGCAGACACCATAGGCGATGCACTTTGCCGAGTCGATGACGCTGCCACCGCCCACGGCGAGAATGAAGTCGATGCCTTCCTTGCGGCAGAGCTCAATGCCCTGCTTGGCCAGCGACAGACGGGGGTTGGGCACCACGCCACCCAGCTTCACAAAGGGGATGCCGCCCTCGGCGAGCAGACCGCAGATCTTGTCAAGCAGGCCTGAGCGCTCAGCGCTTTTGCCGCCGTAATGCACCAGCACCTTCGTGCCACCATATTTCTTTACCAGACGAGCCACCTGCTCCTCGGATTGCTTGCCGAACACCACTTCTGTCGGCGCGAAGTAATTAAAGTCTTTCATTGTTATTTATTTAAATGGGGAGTTAAAATGGAAGTTAATTCGCTACGCTCATGGAAGTTAAAATGGGAGTTAAAAAGGACAATAGATAATACGCTGTCAGCATTTGGAACAAATAACGACAGCTTTTGCTTGGAAAGGAAAGCCACGCGGATGGAGTATTGTCCATTTTAACTTCCTCTTTAACTTCATATTTAACTTTCTCTTTAACTTCCGAGTAAGCTAATAATCAGAATCTCCACTCGTCCTGCCAGCGGACCACGGGCTTGCCGTCCTCAAACTCTATGGGCAGCCAGATGTAACGGGCATCGATGGGATGCCGCGGTCGCCAGATGTCGGCCATGAAGATGTACCGTCCATCGACAGGCAGGATAAACGTGCTCTGCCCCATGAAGGTCTTTTCTGCCTTCGGCCCTCGGCAGGGGTTGGGATGCTGCGTCCACGGTCCCCAGATGCTGGGAGCCGAGAACATGCGGGCCTCGTTGGGCTCCCATCCTGTGCAGCCCGAGGTGATCATCCAGTAGGTGCCGTCGTGCTTGAAGATGGCGGGAGCCTCGTTGTGACCGGCAGGAGCCACACGGGTGTAGCGGCCGGTATGGTGCAGATAGTCGGCGGTCAGCTCGGCGATGTGCAGGGTGAGGTTCTCCTCTGAGGAGAAGATGTGGTAGGCCTTGCCGTCGTCGTCGACGAAGAGCGTCATGTCACGCGACATCTGCCCAGCGGCGAAGTCGTGCTTCACAATAAGTCCTTCATTGACAGCCTTGTACCAAGCTGGCGTCCACCATTCCTTGAAGTTGGCTTCGTTGAGTGTGTCAACGACGGCGAGGGCGGTGGCATCGAACTCCACCGGCCACGTGCCGGCATCGGCGCGCTGTGAATAGAGAAACTTGTAGGGCCCTTCGGGACGGTTGGCCACGGCCACGCCATAGCGGGCGGCGTTGTAGCCCTGCCCCTTCAGCTCTAAGTGGAACCACATGCAGAACTTCTTCGTCACCTCATTATAGATGACCTTCGGACGCTCCAGCACGCAGCCCCGCTCTATGTCATGTCCGCGCTGGTCGGTCACGCTCAGCGCCACGCCACAGTTGCGCCAGTTCACCAGGTCTTTCGAGGCATAGCACATCACGCCGACGAGTGCATCGCTGGTGCGCTCGCTCTTGTGCTCGCCAAACCAGTAGTAGGTGTCGCCATACTTCAGCACGCCGCCGCCGTGGGCATTGATGTGACGGCCACCGTCGTCGCGCCACAGCTCGCCGCTGCGAATGGTCTTCGGCTTTTGCTGCTGTGCGTTCCAATAACTCTCCAGGCGTTTGGCCTCGGCCTTTGTGATGTGTATCACCGAGCCGTGCTTGGGCGATGTGAAGTTGGTCATCGTCATCTTCCCCTCGCCAAAGCGTCCCAGCGGGGTAAAAGTCTTGAAGTCGGAGGTCTCCACAAACCCGAAGTTGTTGGGACGGATGCTGAAGACGTCATACATCACCACCCATTTGTTCTCACCGATGCGTTTCCACACGTTGGGAGCCTCACAGGCGCCGCTCTCCGTGTCTATCTGCTCGGCATGGTAGTCGTCGAAGTGGTTGATGCGGTCACTGATCATATACTTGATGCCTCCGGGGTTTTCCTGCGCGACGTAGGTCATGAAGTACCTGCCGTCGGGCATGGGGCAGATGTCGGCATCGAGCACCTGAATGGTGGTGTCGGGATATTCAAACAGCAGCTGCGGCTCTGTCTCAAGCGTGGTGAACGCCTCGTCGGCATAGCTGTAGAAGAGTTTTGTGCGGCCTCCGGCGTGCTGGCGTATGGTGAAATAGACCATCGGCTTGCCCACTGCCGGGTCCCAGATGGTCTGCGGCGCCCACGCACAGCCTATCTCTCCGAAGTGCTCGGGGAAGAGCTTGTCGATGCGGGCCACATGGTGTGTCCAGTGGATGAGGTCGTCGCTCGCCATCAGCACCAGCCCCCGGTTGTTGCCCCAGCCAAACTCCTCGGGGCGCTCCCACTGCGTGATGCGTATGCCCTTCTGCCGTCCGAAGATGTGGAGGTCGGTCATGGCGATGTAGAACTTGCCGTTGGGTGCCCGGCAGATGTGGGGGTCGCGTATGCCGTGCTGCTCGGCGATGCTGTCGCCCGCTATGATGGGTTCACCGTTGTTCAGCGCCGTAAACGTGTAGCCGTCGTAGCTGATGGCCATGAACAGCCCGTGCGTCGGGTCGCTGAAGTAAGTGAACAGATAGGCGCCCATATCTTTCTCCGTCAGGGCACGCTTGGGCTTAGCTGACGTGGGCAGCGGCTGCAGCATGAGAGCCAGAAGCAAGGATATATAACTGAAAATCTTCATGTTGAACAGAGCGTTTTAAACAGACGATAAAAGCTTGCGATTATTCTTCCCATACGAGCACTGCACCGTTGCGGCGTGCCGGGTCGGGGCCGGTATAGTCCATGCTGTAGGAGCTGCCGGTGGTGGGGCTCTTGCCGAGGTAGCGGTGGTTCCTCAGCGAGAGGAGCATGAAGTCGTGGTCGAGGAAGTCCTGCCAGAGGAACTGCTCGGCCTCTTTCGCGTCGGTGGTGAAGCGCACGTCGCCCGGCAGACCGTTGCCGCAGATTCGCATATAGCGGCCGTCGGCACACTGCAGCATCACCTTGCCCTGTCCGCAGTTGATGACCTTAAACCGTGTCAGCTCGCTCTTGTCGCCGGCATGGCTGTCGTGCAGCAGGCCGTGCTTCAGGGCGATGGCGGGACGGCCGGTGGCCTTGTTGATGATGCGGATGGTCTTGCCGTAGGGAATGTTCTGGCTGCGGTCGGCGCAAGGCTCCTCGACGGTGAAGTTGTCGAACTCGGCATAGCCGCCTTGCTTGCCCTTCGTGTTAAACGAGAAGAGGGCGTGGCGTGAGCCTTGGAAGCTGATGAGTTGATAGCTGAGCGGCATCATGCGCCCCAAGGTCTGGTAGTTCACCCCGTCGGTGCTGTAGGCATATTGCGCCTGGTCGTTGTCGTAGTCGCCCACCATGCGGAGGCAGATTTTCCCGTCGGGTAGACCGATGGGCACAGTGACCGTGTCGTTGGTCAGCTGCTCGAAGCAGCGGAGGGTGAGGCTGTTGCCGTTCTTCACGATGCCTATCCACGAGCAGGGCACGTTGATGTTGCCCAGGCCGCAGACGTCGCCGTCCTTCATGCCGTTCACATACAGCTCGACGGTAGCTACGCTCTTCGGGCCGATGACGCGCTGTGTCAGGGTGTTGCGAGCCCACATCAGCTGCTCGGCGGGCTGTGCCTGTATGCGCAGACGTCCCTTCTTCAGGCTCCACAGCTTGTCGTCAGGATTATGGTTCCACTGCCATACGCGCCCCAGCTGCTTTCCGTCGAAGGTCTCGTTGCGGTCATAGGGCGCCCTGACGCCCCACGCGGGGTCTTCTGTAGTTTGGCTATCATGAGAAGGGGCAATAGCAGTCCCCTCGGTGGCGGAGGGGGATGCTGCGCCGGGCTTGAACCAGGTGCGTGGTGCGCGGCCCAGGTTGCCTTTCAGCCCCACCATCGGCCAGCCGTCCTCCCACGTCATGGGCATGAGGCACACGGTGCGGCCTATCGAGTGAAAGTCCTGCATGAACAGCGCCCACCACGAGCCGTCCTTGTACTGCACGATGCCGCCCTGATGGGCGTTGCTGCAGGCCGTGGCATCCTTGTCCAGAGGGCCGAGGGCAAACTTTGTGCCGTCCTCGCCTATGCGGTACTTCGTGCCGCGTGGCACCTGCGTCAGCGAGGCGGCGTGGTAGCCGTAGGTCTCGTCGGCCTGTATGACGCGCGTCTCGTAAGGTCCCCAGATGCTCTTCGACCGCGAGCACAGTGTGCGGCCGTTGGGCATGTAGTCGGTGGATATGAGGTAGTACATGCCGTCAATCTTATACATGTGATGGCCCTCGCCCACGCCGTTGCCCTCGGGTATGATGACGCGCTCGGTGCCTTCCACGGGGCCGCTCATGTCGGCCTTCAGCTCTGTGCATTTCACGGTGCCGTAGCCATGTATGGCGTATATCTTCCCGTCGTCGTCGAAGAGCACGCCGAGGTCGTAGATGTTGCCCTGCATGTTGTGGTGCGTCCAAGGCCCTTTGATGTCCTTCGCCGTGTAGCACTGCAGCCCCTTGCCGTTGACGTTGGAGAAGACATAGAACTGTCCGTTGGCATAGCGGATGCACGGTGCCCAGATGCCCTGACCGTAGATCTCCTCATGGTTCTTCAGCGCAAACCGGTCTTCGGGGAAGTCGAAGCGGTCGAAGCAATAGGCCATGTTTTCCCAGTTCACCAGGTCTTTCGAGTGCAGGATGACCAGGCCGGGCACGGTGTGCATCGTGGTGCCTGCCAGGTAGTAGTCGTCGCCCACACGCAGTATGTCGGGGTCGCTGAACTCATCGTAGAACAGGGGGTTGGTAAACGTGCCGTTGCCATTGTCGGCTGTCCACGACTTTGTCTGAGCCTGTACGCTCACCGCGGCCATCATCAGGAGGCCGAAGCAGCAACAGCCCATCCTCTTCATAGTTTTCATCATTGTCATGTTATCTAGGAGTTAAAGGAGTTAAAGGAGTTAAAGGAGTTAAAGGAGTTAAAGGAGTTAAAGGAGTTAAAGGAGTAAAGGAGTAAAGGAGTTTATTTTGGAGTTAAAGGAGTTAAAGGAGTTAAAGACAAATGACTCTTCCATGAAAAGCCTTTGTCTCTGGGTTGAAATCCATAGCATTGGTATTGTCTTTAACTCCTTTAACTCCATTAACTCCTTTAACTCCCAATCTTGCGACAGTTGAATTAGTGATTCAAGTTTTTTACTATCAGCTGGTTCCCGCTCAGGTCTACTTCAAACAGATGGGGTATGCGCACCGTGCGTCCTCGTGCGTCCTTCGAGTGGTGATGCACCGCCATCATCCACTGTCCGTCGAAGCGCTGGAACAGCATGGAGTGCCCGTAGCCCGGCGGTGTGATGGGCTCCGGCTCTTGCGTCCACGGCCCGTCGAGGGTGCCGCTCTCCGAATAGGCCACGCCCTGCGTATAGACATCGTAGACCCACGAGGTCCATACCATGCCGAGGCGTCCCGTTGCCGTGCGGAAGAGGTAGGGGCCGTCGGTCACCTTGTTCCAGGTGATGTTACCCTGTTCGTCGCGCTCACGGCTCCACGGCGAGTCGCTGGCCCGGAAGAGCACGCGAGGCTCGCCGACGGTGCCGCTGAGGTCGGGCTTCAGCTCAATCTTCTCGATGGTGCCGTTCCAGTTCTGCAGCCATTCGCCGCAGAACACCATGTAGGGCTTGCCGTCGGCGTCGCGCCAGAAGGTGCCGTCGAGCGTCGGACGGTCGGCGGGCAGATAGGTGGCGTCGCCGAAGGCGCGGTAAGGGCCCATCGGGTTGTCGGCGCGCAACACCTGCGAGGCACGGCGCTCAATGACATTGCCGCGCACCGTGTCTATCTTCACCGCCTGGTTGGTGAACGTGGCGAAGTAATAGTACCAGCCATCGTCCTTCGCCTGGCCGTTGGCGCCGGCCCTGTGCAGCTCAGCAGCCCAGATCATCGGCCGCGGGCCCATCCATGTGTCGGCCTCAAACTGCGTCACGCGGAAGGGGCCTTCCCACAGCTTCAAGTCTGCCGAGCGCCACATCATGCCGCCCGTGCCGGTCATGTAGTACATGTTGGTCGCCGCGTCCGCCAGTATGGCAGGGTCGCTCAGGCGGATGGAATCCAGCGGCACGTCTTTCCTCGGCTGCAACCCGCGCTGTGCCACGGCAGTCACGAGGCTGGAGGCAAACAGCAGTAAGATGGTCAGTTTCTTCATCATCGGCATCAGTTTAGTCTTTGGACGAGGAGCAAGCCCCCCTCTTTTCCCACATATTATTTTAATACGCTGCAAAGTTAATAATTATTTTTCTGAAATCGCAAATAATTGCAGGGAAAATGGGGGCAAATCTTCAAATTATTTCGACCTGTACGGATGGAATGATGACATAGTTACGTCGCAAACCATGTGAGTTGGTACCGCGAAGCGGCCTGAGAAAAAACCAACAAAAACAAATAAAAACAAGAAAAGCAATTAGGGAAAAAGGTTATCGCCTTGCCCGCCGCAGGGCCACCCGTGAGGCAGGCAAGGAGCGGCAAAAAGCCCCGAAGGGGCGATGGAATACAGGCAGGGGCAACGCCCCTGCTAATGGTTGACACCACAATGAGTCCCAAAGGGACGACGGAACCGATGCGCAGGGTCTGTCGTCCCTTCGGGACTTTTGTGTGGTGAGGGGCCATGATACAGGGGCGTTGCCCCTGCCTGTAATCCGTCGTCCCTTCGGGACTTTGCTACGCCTTGCCCACCGCATAGCTCAATGCGCAGCCATCCCCTCTTGAACCCTGCCCTTACGGGGAGGGTTCAAGAGGGGAGTGCCTCACGGGGTCCCTGCGGCGGGCAAGGTGATAACCTTTTTCCCAAATTGTTTTTCTTGTTTTTATTTGTTTTTATTGGTTTTTCTCAGGCCGCTTCGCGGTATCAACTCACATAAATAGCGACGCAACTATGTCACTTCATCCGCAGCACGAATTATTTCGTGCTGTGAGGTTGGGATAAGACATCGTCACGTCGCAATCTCTGTCAGTCTGCTCCGCTACGAGGACTTAGTCTGTATTATTCACGGCATGGCCCCTGCCGAGAAAAACAAAGGACTGTGAAAAGTGTACAAAGCCTATGTACACACTGTACAGAGCCTTTGTACACAGTGTACAGAGCCCTGTACACTTCTCGCCAAAATATTACACATTCAACTCTCGCAAGTTTTGGAGTCAAAGGAGTTAAAGACAATAGCTTTTCTGTGGATTTCTACCCATGTGAGAATCCTGCAGTTTCAAGGCAGCATGGGTTTTAAAAGTTTCCTGCCGAGAAACCATCGGTTTCTCGGCAGGAAACCGATGGTTTCTCGCCAGGAAACTTTTGCATAAAAGCCCCAGATGGCAAAAAGCTACATGCTGTACGGATGGAGTGTCATAGTTATGGCGCGAAATAGGTCAGTTCGTTACCCGAGTTGTGTCGTCCCTTCGGGACTTATTCTTGTGTCGCCGATTAGCAGGGGCCATGTCCTTGCCTGGACGATTGGTGCTCACCATCGTCTTCCGTCGTCCCCTCAGGACTTTTGCTGCTCCAACGATGCTGCGCAGGAGAGCCGCGTTCCCTCCCCGAGGGGGGCGGGGTGGTGCCACTCGCCCAAGGGTCGGGGTGGGGCCACTCCCCCAAGGGTCGGGGTAGGCCCACTCCCCTTCGGGACTTTTGCTGCACCAACCAAAAAGCAAAAAGAAAGTTAATTGTTTTTAAAAATGCTGTTGTTACGTACATTTTTCTTAACTTTGTCTCCGATTTCGCAAGGGCGATGAAAAAACATCGGCAAAGCGATGAATAAAAACTGGACTATGAAACACTTTCTTTGCTGCATCATACTGCTTCTCTGCCCCGTCGCCGCGATGGTGTGCAGAGCGGACAAAGACATGGACGAATGGCTGGACAAACTGGACCAAAGCCTCGATCAGCGTGAGACCTTTGACAAGGCTCGCGTAGAAAAGATAGACAAGCTGCGCCAGCAGCTGCTGAAAGCCGACAATGCCGACGATGGCTACACCCTGGCTTACAGCCTCTTCAACGAATATAAGAGTTACTGCTACGACTCTGCCCGCCACTATGCCTATGACTGCCTGAACCGCGCAGTGGCACAGCAGCGCCCCGACCGCATCGTAGCGTCGAAAAACGCCATCGCCTTCTCGCTCATCTCTGCCGGCATCCTCAGCGAGGCCCGCGAGGTGCTCGACTCCATCGACCGCCGCTACCTCACCGGCCAGCTGCTGGCCGACTACTACGAGCACCAGTGCCGACTGTGGCGCTCGATGGCCGACTATGTGCACGAGGAGCCGTTCTACACCAAGTATATCACGCTGAGCAACGCCTATATGGACTCGCTGAAGCAGCTGACGCCCGAAGGCTCGGTGCTGTGGTGGTCGTACACCGGCTCACGGCAGATGCGCGAGCACCAGTATGACGAGGCCCTGCTGTCGTTCAACAAACTGCTGCAGGCGGGCGACAGCGTCGATGAGCACATGAAGGCCATGACCTACGCCGAGATGGCATGGGCCTTCACCTGGCTGGGCGAGGAGGACAAGGCCATCGTGAAGTTTGCACAGTCGGCCATTGCCGACAACGAGTCGGCCACGCGCGAGATAACGGCGCTCTACCACCTGTCGCGCCTCATCTACAAGCGGGGTGACTACGAGCGTGCCAGCCGCTATGTACATCAGGCCTTAGAGGACGTGAACTTCTACAACAGCCGTCTGCGCAAGGTGGAGATAAACGACATACTGCCCATCATAGAGCAAGACCGCTATGACGCTCTGCGCAGCCAGCGCAACTGGCTCTTTGCCACGTCGGCCCTCTTTGTCCTGCTGCTGGTGGGCATCCTGTGGGGCTATTGGTACATCCACCGCAAGAACCGCAAGCTGACGGAGGCACGCGCGGAGATAGCCGCACGCGCCGAGGAGCTGCAGGTGGCCAACAACCGGCTGATGGAGGCCGACAAGATCAAGACGGCCTACATAGGGCGTTCCTTCTATTCCAATGCGGAGTTCATAGAGAAGCTGGAGAAGGTCTATATGGCCATCGACCGCAAGATTACCGCCAAGCAGTATGACGACCTGCGCTACACGCTGAAGCAGTCGACGCTGAACAGCGAGCGAGAGAGCATGTACGAGTCGTTTGACGAGACCTTCCTCAAGCTGTTCCCGCACTTCGTGGAACGCTTCAACATGCTGTTTGCCGAGGGCGACAGGAAGATGCCGCCCAACGACCACTCGCTGACCAGCGAGATGCGTATCTTCGCACTCATACGACTGGGCATCAACGACAGCGAGCGCATAGCCAAGTTCCTCGACTACTCAGTACACACGGTGAACACCTACAAGACGCGCATCAAAAACCGCTCAACAGCCGACAATGACAAGTTTGAGAGCCTGATCATGCAGATTTAGGCCGTTGATTTCATTGATACAAGTTGCTGATTCAGGACTTTAAAAAGGTCTAAGAATCAGCAACTTGTGTTTTGTATAACCGTGATATACGTTATACATTCCTTATTTTATATGTGTGTGCGTGGGAATTGGCTTAACTTTGCATCGGAAAAACCAAACCAGCAACTATTGAAATATGAAACGACTTCAACTTTTATTATTCATGTTCCTCGGCTGCACCGCCTCGCTTTGGGCCCAGCCGAATCATCCCGTGGCTCATCCCGATGCTGTGGTGACTGCCGGCAAGGCCCGCTTCACCGTGCTCACCCCAGAGATGATACGTATACAGTACAGCGAGAAAGGACTGTTTGAAGACCGTGCCACCTTCGCCGTGGTCAACCGCAGGCTGCCCGTGCCGCAGTTTACCCAAGAGCAGAAGGACGGCTACCTCTACATCAAGACCAACGCACTGACTTTAAAATATAAAATAGGTGGAAAGCTGAACGCCAACGCCAATGAAAGCGGCGCCGACGTGCTGAGCATCAGCATGCAGCTGAACGGACGCCCCGTGCTGTGGTATCCCGGCAAGGACGACCTGCTCAACCTGAAGGGCACCACCCGCACACTGGACGGCCAGATAGGCGACAACAAACGGCAGGAGATGGAGAACGGTCTGCTGTCGCGTGCCGGATGGTCGGTCATCGACGAGTCGCCCCTCACGCGGCGTGGCGACGGCAGCACCACCTTCGCCTTCGAGGGACAGCAGGACGGCATAGAATGGGTGGCCGAGCCGGTGGACAAGCAGGCCATCGACTGGTACTTCATGGGCTACGGCCACGAGTACAAGAAGGCCCTGGGCGACTTCATCAAGATAGCAGGGCGCATGCCCATGCCTCCGCTCTATGTCCTGGGCTACTGGTACAGCAAGTACCAGCGCTACACCAGCGACGAGTTCATGGAGATAGTCAACGACGTGAAGCGCAACCAGATACCCATGGACGTGATGATTTTCGACATGGACTGGCACACACAGGGCTGGACAGGGTGGACATGGGACAGCACCGCCATTCCTGACCCCGTGGGCCTCATCAACTGGATGCACGACAACGGCCTGAAGGTGAGCCTCAACCTGCACCCCGCCGACGGCGTGGATGACGACGAGGACTTCTTCCAGGAGCTGCGCTCAGACATGGGTCTGGGCAGCGATGTGAAGGTGGTGCCCTGGAACCTCAGCGACAAGAAGTTCTATCACAACATGTTCAACCGCATCATCCGTGCCCGTGAGCAGCAGGGCGTGGACTTCTGGTGGCTCGACTGGCAGCAGAACCTCACCAGCAAGTATGTCGACGGGCTGGGCGAGACATTCTGGTGCAACCACGTGTTCTACAACGACATGCGCCTCAACCGCCCCAACCATAGGCCCCTCATCTTCCACCGCTGGGGCGGACTGGGCAGCCACCGCTACCCGCTCGGCTTCTCCGGCGACACCCACATCCGCTGGGAAGTCCTCGGTTTCCTGCCGTATTTCACCGCCACCGCTTCCAACGTCGGCTACGGCTACTGGGGCCATGACCTCGGCGGCCACATGCAGCGCGGCCAGATCCCTACCGATCCCGAACTCTATACCCGCTGGCTCCAGTACGGAGTGTTCTCGCCCCTGTTCAAGACCCATTGCACCAGCTCCGCCATCATCGAGCGCAGGTTCTGGGCATTCGAAGACCATTATGAGTACATGAGGGACGCCGTAGAGCTCCGCTACGCCCTCAGCCCGTACATCTATGACATGGCCCGCGAGGCATACGACACCGGAGTCTCCCTCTGCCGTCCTATGTACTATGAGTATCCCGAGGATGAGAAGGCTTACACCTGGAAGGAGCAGTATTTCTTCGGAGACAACATCCTCGCCGCGACCGTATGCGAGCCGCTGGATTCGCTCTCCGGCAAGGCCAACCGCTCCGTATGGCTCCCTGCCGGGAACGACTGGTACGACATGGCCCACAAGCAGACGCTGAAGGGCGGCCAGACCCGCAACCTCCAGTACACCATCGGCGAGATAGCCTGGTTCGTCAAGGCCGGGGCCATCATCCCGCTGGCTGCCGAGGGCATCCAAAACCTCCAGGAGAAGAGCAATGCCCTGCGCATCTACATCGCTCCGGGCACCGGCAAGAGCACCTACACTCATTACGAGGATGACGAGGTAAGCCAAGCCTATCCCGACTCCTACGCCACGACCCTGATCACGAAGAGCGCGACCGGCTCCGGCTGCACGGTGGACATCGCCGCGCGCCAAGGCTCGTACAAGGGAATGGCTGCGGACCGCGACCTGACCATCGTGCTCGGCGGTCTTTCCCACAAGCCTTCCGCCACCCTCGGCGGCGCGGCTCTGGAGTGCAAATGGGACGCTGAGACGAAGGAGGCCAGCATCAAGCTTCCCGTCCAATCCGCCAATACCCCCGCAAGAGTTACGGTAAAATATTGATTATGAAAAACTTTATGCTATTCCTTCTGGGCGTGGCGCTGGCACTTCCGGCCTACGCCCAGAAGATTGTCACATACCCGGAGATACCGGGTATGAAAACCAGCACGGACTACTCAATGACCGCAGGCGGCAAGTCCGTCTGGGTGGAACAAGTAGGGCCTGACGGGATGGAAGGCCTTCACGTCGCCAGTTTCTCATGCGAAGGTCCCCTGACCGTATCCATCGAAACCCCTTCTCCCATAGGGGAGTACTCCATACAGCCCAAGAGCGCGGACATCAAGGCTTCCGTCAGTGGAAAGCGACTGACGTTCAGCCTCGACGGCCCCCGCAAACTGTACATAAGGATAGACGGAAGGCCTTACCTGGCCTTATTCGCCAATCCGCTGGAGACTGAGGTTCCATCTCCGGATGCCCCCGGGGTGCGGTATTTCGGCCCCGGCGTCCATGACGCTGGCCGCATCACCCTCGAGGACGGTATGACTCTCTACATAGCCGGCGGCGCACTGGTAAACGGCAATATCAACGGCACTGCCAAAAACGTCAGGATCCTCGGCCGCGGCTCGCTCGGAGGCAACCTCAGCGTCAGCGGCTGCGAGAACCTCACCGTGGACGGCATCTTCATGCGCAGCACCAGGGGATGGACCAATA
>JAEEGG010009494.1_pt1 | contig 21763 bp, 18 predicted proteins | sample 9134161 | NCBI WGS metagenome assembly JAEEGG01 (sample SAMN16246543, study PRJNA631951) | gut metagenome | biome: gut microbiome; feature: rumen; material: CR-attached | host: Bos | place: Iran: Karaj | collected 2018-10
CGGCATTATCGGTGGTGCTAACTTGAGCCAATACTCGTTTCTGCCCTCTATCTCCCAGAAGATGACGCAAGGCTTTACCGGGGGTGTGGCTGTCCGCTATATCGAGGGGACGTTCTTCGGGCTGCAGGCAGAACTCCTGCTGACGCAGCGCGGCTTCAAGGACTATTATGAACAGTTTCCGGAACTCCAATTCTCTCGTACGCTGACCTATATCGAGGTTCCAGTGATGGCTCATGTTTATTTCAAGATGGGCAGGCACAATGAGATTGCGCTGGACGCCGGCCCCAAGATAGGTTGGTTCCTGACCGACACGAGCAGCAGCAACCTCCCGTCCGATTTTGGAGAGGAGGGTTCGGAATATTACGTCAGCATCACGGCTCATCACACTTTGCCGGTGAGCAGGAAATTTGATTATGGCATCCAGGCTGGTCTTGGCTACGAATTCAAGTTCGGACAGAAGGTGAGCCTGCAGTTGCAGGGACGATATTACTACGGCCTTGCCAACCTGTGGCCTGATTCGAAGGCCGATGACTTTGAACAGTCGTCGAACCAGTCCATTCAGATTGTAGCTTCCCTCTGGTGGCATCATATCATTCGTGGCAAGAAGGTGAAGCGGAACATTGACAATTGACTATTTCAACTATTCTATGAATTTTATCGAAACAAAAATCCCTGGTGTATTGATTGTCGAGCCTCGTGTCTTCAAGGATGCAAGAGGCTATTTCTTCGAAAGCTATTCCCAGCGTGAGTTCGACGAGAAGATCAGTGCCATTCTGGGGCATCCCATTCGTTTTGTGCAGGACAACGAGTCGATGTCGAGCTATGGCGTGATGCGAGGCCTCCATTACCAGCGGATGCCTTACACCCAGTCCAAACTGGTGCGTTGCGTGAAAGGTGCGGTGCTCGATGTTGCAGTCGATATCCGCAAGGGTTCTCCCACTTTTGGCCAGCATGTGGCTGTGGAACTCACCGAAGACAATCATCTGCAGTTCTTCGTGCCACGTGGTTTTGCTCATGGCTTCTCGGTGCTTTCCGAGACTGCAGTCTTCCAGTACAAGTGTGATGAGTTCTATCATCCCGAGGCTGATGCCGGCATCAATATTCTGGATGGATCATTCGGCATTGATTGGCGTATTCCGTCCGAGAAGGCCATCCTGTCGGAGAAGGACCTTCGCCATGCCAATCTGATGTGCGGCGAATTGGATTTCGACTATAGCGATGATCTTTATCCTGAATTCTCGAAGTAAAACAAACTACAAAGATGAATATTCTTGTGACAGGCGCCAATGGGCAACTGGGCAACCAGATGCGGCTTTTGGGCGCCACTTCCAGCAATCATTATATCTACACGGACGTAGTAGCACCCGAAGGCGTTGAGACCACGATTCTCGACATTACTAATATAAATAATGTACGCGCGTTGTGTGAAGACGAACGGGTGGATGTCATCGTGAACTGTGCGGCCTATACGAATGTCGATAAGGCGGAGTCCGACCCCGAGCTTTGCGAGACGTTGAATGCCAAGGCTCCCCAGTATCTCGCCCAGGTCATGAAGGAGCGCAATGGTCTTCTGGTCCATGTTTCGACTGATTACGTCTTTGGCGCTGATCCATATAATGTGCCCTGCAAGGAAGACCAGAAGGGCACTCCTTCGGGTGTCTATGGGCTGACCAAGCTGCACGGCGAACAGAATATCCTCGCTTCGGGATGCCAGTATATCATCATCCGTACGGCATGGCTCTATTCGGCCTTTGGAAAGAATTTTGTCAAGACCATGCTGAATCTGACGGCAACCAAACCCGCCTTGAAGGTCGTCTTCGATCAGGTCGGTACGCCAACCTTCGCCGGTGACCTCGCTGACGTCATCTTTGATATTGTCGAGCATCGTAAGTGGGAGGGCAGGACCGGCATCTATCACTATTCGAACGAGGGTGTCTGCTCGTGGTACGATTTCACGATGAAGATAGCCGAACTGGCAGGCAACACGGCTTGCGACATCCAGCCTTGCCATTCCGATGAGTTCCCCTCTCCAGTCAAGCGACCGGCCTATTCGGTGCTCGACAAAACCAAGATCAAGGAGACCTTCGGCATCCGGATCCCCTATTGGACCCGCTCGCTGGAGAAGTGTATGAGGCAACTAAAGGGAGAAGAAGGGAAGGCATAAATGGGTGTAGTCGTTCGTCAGTCACTGAAAGGGACTTTTGTCAATTACATTGGCGTGGTGCTGGGCATCTTTGTCCAGTTCTACATCGTTGCGAAGTTCCTTGACCCTGAGGTCATCGGTCTCAGCAAGGTGGTTTATGAAGTGGCGTTCCTGCTCAGTACGCTGGCTCTTTTCGGTTCAGGCAGTACGGGCATGAGGTTCTTTCCTTACTTCAGGGACGAAAAGACGGGCAATCATGGCTTCCTCTATTACTATCTGCTCTTTCCGGTTGCAGGTGTAATCACCATCTCGCTGCTCTACTTGTCATTCCGAGGCCCGATAGAGTCGTATTTCAGTGCCAAGAGTCCGCTTTTCAACCAGCATTTCTTCTACGTCCTGCCGATGATGGTGGTGCTGGCCTTCTGGGTCTGGGCCGAAAACTATGCCAACATCAACATGCGCATCGCCGCACCGAAGGCGGTTCGTGAAATCGGTATGCGACTGATGATGCTGCTCATCTATCTTGCCTACGGATTCGGCTACATCGGGGTGACCGGGCTCATTGTCGGCTTTATCATCTGCTACGGCATCTGCATGGTCTTTGCCGCAGTCTATTCCCTGAGCATCGGGAGTCGTTCGTTGAAGCACGACTGGAGTTTTGTTACACCGGATTTGCGGAGCAAGGTGCTCAAGTATGCGGGCTTCATGATGCTGGCTACCATCAGCGGCAATATCATCCAGCAGATGGACACCTTCATGCTGGCTGGCGTGAAGGGCCTCTATAGCGCGGGTATCTACACCATCGTCATCTATATGGCCGAGATTGTGAATATGCCTTCGCGCAATATCACACCCATCAGCACGCCTCTGGCTTCGCAGGCAATGAAGGATGGAAACATTGCGCGTGCCCAGCAGCTCTATCGTCAGGTCAGCGTCCACCAGATGCTTGCTTCGTCAGCCCTGCTGCTGATTGTCTGGATCAACCTGGACAACATTTACGCTATCATTCCGAATGGCGAAAAGTTTGCCGAGGGCCGTTGGGCTGTGCTATTCCTGGGACTTTCGAAGGTGGCTTACGGCACACTTAATTTCGGCAATACGCTGATATCCTTTTCCAAGTATTATTACTGGACGCTCTTCATCGCTCTGATCCTGGCTGCCGTCTCGATCATCACGAATCTCCACTTCATTCCCATCTGGGGACTGAGCGGAGCAGCTTTTGCCTCTTTGATCACCGTACTGTTGAGCTATGCCTTTCAGCAGTATATTGTTCAGACCAAGATCAAGACCAATCCGTTCAGCTGGGCACATGCCCGTATCCTGCTGCTTCTGGTTGCGCTCTTCGTCGTCAATCTTTTCATCCCTTCGCTATCCGACGTCTCCCCATTGCTCGATGTTCTGGTCCGTACGTCAATCATAGCTTTCTTTGCGGGGATACTGGTTTATGTACTGAGAATCTCGCCGCAGATCAGTTGGTTCTTCCATACCAAGATTTTGCGTAAAGATCCTAAAACATTGAAGAAATGAAGCCGATATTCATAGCCGGGCCCTGTGTGATTGAGTCGCAGGAATGCCTGGAAACCGTGGCCGCTGAGCTGGTTCGCCTTCAGGCAAAATTTGGCCTTGAGATCATCTTCAAGGCATCGTTCGACAAGGCGAACCGTACGTCCCTCTCGTCCTTTCGCGGGCCAGGGATGGAGAAGGGCCTGCAGATGCTTGCCGACATCAAGGCGAAATATGGGCTGCAGCTGCTGACCGATATCCACGAGGCATATCAGGCCGAACCGGTGGCTGAAGTGGTGGATGTGTTGCAGATTCCGGCGTTCCTGTGTCGTCAGACCGACCTGCTTGTCGCTGCAGCCAAGACAGGCAAGCGTGTCAACATCAAGAAGGCACAGTTTCTGTCGGGCATCGATATGCAGTATCCCGTGCAGAAGGTGCTCGAATCGGGCGGCAAGGAGGTATGGCTTACGGAGCGCGGCAACAGCTTCGGCTATAACAACCTGGTTGTTGACTTCCGCAACATCCCCGATATGCTCAAGATTGTCCCTCGCGTCATTATGGATTGTACCCACTCGGTACAGCGTCCGGGTGCTGCAGGAGGCAAGACGGGAGGCAACCGCGAGTTCGTCCCAGCCATGGCATTGGCGGCAAAGGCTTTTGGCGCCACGGGCTATTTCTTCGAGACACATCCCGACCCGGAATGTGCTTTGAGCGATGGGCCGAACATGCTCTATCTGAAGGATCTTGAGCAGGTGGTGGCATCCTTGCTTTAAGTTCGGGTAGTTTCTACAAAAGGTGGTATTGTCCCTTTTACTACTTTTTTACTACCCTTTTACTACTTTTTACTTCCTTTGACGAATGAGTGAGATAATAGATACAGGCATACAGTGTCTGACCGATGAGGCACAGGCTATTCTCGATCTGATTCCCCGAATGGGAACTGAGTTCGAGCAGTCGGTTGACCTGATATTGAACTGCCGGGGCAAGGTCATTGTCACTGGCGTGGGAAAGTCGGGTCATGTCGGCTCGAAGATTGCGGCCACGCTGGCTTCTACGGGCACACCATCTTTCTACCTGAATCCCCTCGATGCCTATCACGGCGACCTAGGTATGATAGCGCCTGGTGATGTGGTGATGGCCATTTCCTATTCGGGCAATACCGACGAGCTGCTTCGTTTCATCCCGCTGATTCTTGAGCGCGAGATTCCCATCATCGGCATTTCGGGCAATCCCGATTCCCTGCTGGCCCGATACAGTACGGTGCATCTGAACATCGCTGTGAGCCATGAGGCCGACCCGCTCAATCTGGCACCTACATCCTCCACAACGGCTACTCTTGCTATGGGAGATGCCTTGGCCTGTGCCTTGGTCAAGGTGCGTCACTTCAAGGATGCCGACTTCGCGCGCTTCCATCCGGGTGGCAGCCTTGGCAAGCGCCTGCTCTCTAAAGTGCGTGACTTTATGGCCACCGATGCGCTTGATATCTGGACGGTTAGTCCTGACGATATGCTTTCGGATGTCATTACTAAGATTAGCCAAGGACGTAAGGGTCTTGTTGTGGCGTTGAATGCGAATCAGGATGTGGTGGGCATCATCACCGATGGTGACGTTCGTCGCGCCATGCAGCGCCATCGCGAGGCGTTCTTCAGCCTCAAGGTGGGGGATGTGATGACGCGTAACCCCAAACGGATTCATCTGGATGCCAAGTTGTCGCAGGCTGCCGACCTGATGCTCAGTAATTCGATCCACGCCCTCATTGTGCTGGATAAGAACGATCGTTTCTGCGGCATCATCGATTACTTCGCTTGTGTGTGATTTTCATATAAATGTAAACTGATATGAATCAAGGAACACCCGTCAAGAAATTCGATCAGCCGACCAAGCGTTACGTTCAGATCCTCGACGTCACCAACGATGCTGAACTCATCCGCAAGTATTGTCACTGCCATTCCCAGGAGGTCTTCTGGCCCGAGATTCAGGAAGGACAGAAGCAGGTGGGCATCCTCGAGATGGAGATCTATCGCAAGGATAATCATCTGGTCATGATTGTCGAGACCGTGGCCGACTTTGATTGGGATAAGGCTATGGCCAAACTGGCCACATTGCCTCGCCAGGCCGAATGGGAGGCTTTCGTGGCTGCCTATCAGGGCTGCGATCCCAATGCGAAGAGTGACGAGAAGTGGCAGATGACTGAGCGAATGTTCCATCATTATGAATGGTAGAACTTCGTCAAAAAAAGGTAGAACTTTGTCACAAAAATGGTAGAACTTTGTCACAAAAAAGGTAGAACTTTGTCACAAAAATAGAACCTGAAGCATATTGAAACAAATGAAACGAGTACTTATTATAGGCGGGGCATCAGGCATTGGCCTGTCTTTGTCCCTTTATTTGGCAAATCAGGACGAAGTCGAACATGTCTTTGTGCTCGACAAGAAGCCATTTGATGCCCAATACCAACACGATAAGATTTCGGCAGAAGTCTTCGATGTGACCAGCGAGGATTATTCTGTGCTGGATAACTATGCCGATGTGGATGCTCTCTACATCACGGCGGGCTATGGTCATCTGGGCATGGTCGAGGACTTCGACGACAAGTATATCCGTTCCATCTTTGCCGTCAATGCTGAAGGCCCGATCCGCATCCTCCGTCATTTCTATCCCCGGATGCTCGAGCCGAAGCCGTTCTATAGCGCTGTGATGGTGAGCATTGCCGCCCATCTCTCGTCCCCGCTCTTTGCCTATTACAGTGCTACGAAGGCTGCCGTTCGGATGTTCATCGAGGCTGCCAACGTGGAGCTCGAGGTACAAGGTTCCGAGAACCGCATCATGGAGGTTTCCCCCGGTTCGCTCAAGGGCACGTCGTTCAATGGCGGACAGTCCGATCCTGCCCAGACCACAGCCCTGGCTCGTGAGATTGTCGAGCGTTCGGTGCAGCGTCAGCAGCTTTTCATCCCGCAGTACGACGAGGTGTTCAAGGGCGTGCTGCAGCGCTATCAGGACAATCCGCACCAGTATGGCATCAGTTCCTATTGGTATAAGAAGAATGGTCGGAAACATACATGACAGGTGACGAACGTCCATGAAACTGAATGCTAAGACACAATTCCAGGAGTTGGTATGGGGACTGTTGGCCCGTGTGGTGAATGTCCTTGTCCCCGTCCGGAAGGGGCATTGGGTATTCGCCTCTGACTATGGAAATCAGTGCCGCGAAGGGTCGAAGTACCTGCTGGAATATATGCTTCGCGAGCATTCGGATTATCATTGCACCTTCGTTACACGCAACCCGGTCGTCAGGGAAAATCTGTCGAAGAAGGGGATACCCTGTGTCATGAATTTCTCTTGGAAGGGTGTTTGTTCGATAGCAAGGGCCGAAGCGGTGTTCTTCACGCAGTATTGCGACGATATCTATTTCGCCTATCGCAAGCCGCATCGCAAGTACTATTTCCTCGTGCATGGTATGCCCTACAAGCGTGCGTTCAACGCCGTTCCGGATGCCTTCAGGAGGAAATACGCCCGCAAGGTCTCGGCTTTTCGAAGGTTGGGCGCTGCTTTTCGCCAATGGCTTGTACTGGCATTCACCATGGACGATGTGAAGATGGTATCCTGCTGTTCCGAGTTCAATCAGCGGTATATGCCTGATTTTTTCGGCTCCGGCAAGAATTACCCCATCCTGGGTATGCCCCGCAACGATGCCCTGTTCCAGGACTGGCGCATGAACGAGGAGCCATGGATTGATACCGACGGCAAATTCGTGGTGACCTACATGCCGACCCATCGGGCTTATGGAAAGGGAAAGGCTACTCCTACACCGTTCATCAATCGACCGGATATCCAGCAATGGATGGCAGACAACCAGGTGGTTTTTGTGATGAAGAACCATCCCAACATGGTTTCTGCTCTGTCGGATGTGCAGGAGAACTCTGTCATACGCGACATCTCCAGGCTGTCGATCGACCCGCAGGTGGCCATCTGGCATAGCGACGTGCTGGTCACCGACTATTCCAGCGTCTGGATGGATTACCTCCTGCTGGACAGGCCGATCCTTTTCTATTATTACGACAACTACGAAGAGGAGGACGAAGGACTGCTGTTCAGCCTGAAGGATGATTGCCCGGGACATGAGTGCAGCAACGAGGAGGAACTGTTCGACCTGATTCGTCGATGCAGGGAGAATCCCGAAGCGATGCGCCCAAGGCCTGACCAGATCCGAAAGTATCACAAATACAGGGACGGGTTGTCCTGCCAAAGGCATTTCGAGGCCATCCGGGAGGATTTGTCGCAATAGGCGTTTGATATGATTCGATTTTGTATAGTTACTGTCACCTATAATGCGGAAGATTGTTTGGAACGAACAATCCGGTCGGTCGTCGGCCAGACGTATCCCCATGTGGATTATGTTCTCGTCGATGGCGGCAGCAGGGATGGAACCTTGTCCATTATCGAACGATACAGCAGTAGTTTGACAAGATGGATCAGCGAGCCGGACAAAGGCATCTACGACGGCATGAACAAGGGCATCGCCATTGCGTCCCGTCTGGTCGAAACCGATGGACAGGAGCGTTTCGTCCTGATGCTCAATGCCGACGACACGCTGTACCAGGAGACCACGTTGGCCGAGGTCGCCTCCTTCCTCGAACAGCAGCCGCAACTGCCCGACGTCTTCTGTGGCGCCTGGATGATTCATCCCGAGCATGGACGGTATCTGCAGTGCCCCGGCGACTTGACCAAGCTGCCCGGCCGCTTCGTGCTGAATCATCAGGCCACCTTTGTCAAGGCCAGTGTCCTGGCAAAGAATCCTTTCGAACTGAAGTACAAGATTGCAGGCGATTTCCGGCAACTGTCCAGTCTATATCTCCAGGGCTATACATTCCTGACCTCGAAGGATATCATCGTGAGTGACATGATTATCAATCGGGGAGCCACCAGCGACAACTGGAAGCAGGGTGTGGAAGAGGGCTTTGAGGTGGTAAAGCTGAACGGATGTTATCGTCGGGGTGCCAAGGAGTGGCTCCTTTTTCGAAAACAGGTGGTCCGGCTCATCAAGCGGGTTTTGCCAAGGAACGCTAGTGACGCGTTCTTCCGATGGCTGGCCGTTCATTATAAGGCGATGTGAGTATGAGGAATGACATTCGAATCAAGTTCTTTTGCCGCAGCTTCAACAAGGAGCTTTACCTGCTCAGCCGTGGACTCTACGAGCAGGCCGGTTATCCTTGTGTTCGGCTCACCGACCAGACGGCCGATGGCTACTTCTATACGATGCTGGAGGACGAGAGCTGCGACATCGCCATCAATGTCGATGAGGACTGCTTCATCACCGATCTCGATGCTGTGCTGGCTCTGGCCCGAAAGGCGCATGCCGAAGGCTGGGTCAATATCGGCTGCTCCGATGCGGGCGAGGGTGTCCCCCGAAAGGGTTCCCCCGAGGTGACCAATCCGTTCTTTAACATCTTCAACCTGCACGAGATTCGCAAGGCGTGGAATGCCTATCGTCTCGTCCCCGAACTCCGGCGTGACTGCTACAAGGGCAAGGAGCCGTATTACAACTTCTTCCGCTGGCTGGTGCGCACCTTCCCCGACAGGACCTTGTATCTCGACAATGTGCGTCATGCCGATGGCCTCACCACTCGTCTCGACTGTTGTCTGCACACCTGGTTCGCCCGTCAGTACAATCCCGGCCTGCTGACTCGTCTCTTCGAAGGGAACGATGTGAAGGAAGTCAATCATCGGAAGCGCATCGATGCCATCATCGACGAGGCGTATGCCCGTCGGGGCCTGTCGCGTCCTTTGTTCTCCTTCGTGCAGCGCCTCGGGTTCCAGTTCGACGAAATATGCCGTTGGACCATCAAGGTGCCACAGCGTGTGGCCGGTTGGCCCAGGAAATTAAAAAACAGGTTTTCAGGATGCTGACTGTAATCATTTGTACATACAACCGGGACAAGTATATCGGAAATCTGCTGGAGAGTATTGCTCGAAACGATTTCCCCAGAGATCAGTACGAAATACTGCTCGTCGATAACAACTGCACCGATTCGACATCATCGGTCTGCGAGCAGTTTGCAGCAAGGCATCCCGACGTGACCTTCCGCTATGTCCGGGAGTATGAGCAGGGCCTTTCCGCGGCTCGCAACAAGGGCATTCGCGAGGCAAAAGGTGATATTCTGCTCTATGTGGACGATGATGCGCTGGTCGATGAGCACTATATGTCCGATTATGCCGACTTCTTTGCCAGTCATCCCGAGGTGATGGCAGCTGGTGGCCCCATCGAGCCCCTCTATGAGACGGCCGAACCGAGTTGGATGACGCGCTATACAAAGGCCTTGCTGTGCGGCTGGTTGAACTATGGCGACAAGGTCCGTCCTTTCCCATCGGGACGTTATCCCGGGGGTGGCAACGCTGCCTATCGCCGGGAGGTGTTCGAACGGGTGGGATTCTTCAACACCTCGTTGGGACGCAAGGGGACAAGTCTGATGGCTTCCGAAGAGAAGGATATCTTCGACAAGATGTCTTCCTTGGGAATGCCGGTGCGCTATCTCCCGGGCCCGGTGCTCCATCACATCATTCCGCAGACGAAGCTCGATAGGCCCTATTTCGACAAGTTGACGCTTCAGATTGGAGCCAGCGAACGCACCCGTACTAAGGCGCTCTCTCCGGGCAAATACCTCCGACGCCTGTTTGCCGAGGCTGTCAAGTGGGGCGGCACCCTGGTTCTGCTCGGCGGCTATACGCTGCAGGGACATCCGATGAAGGGGTGGAAGCTGGTTCAGTTCCGGCTCAACGTCACCAAAGGCCTTCTGTTTGAACAAAAACTATAAGATATGGATACGATCAAGAAACTATGGCCCACTCTTCTGGCCATTCTCATCTTTGCCGGGGTGGCATGCGTCTATATGTCGCCGGTGCTCGATGGCAGGATCATTGCCACCAGCGATGGTGTGCAGGGACGTGCTGCCGTTCACGAGGCCATCGACTACTACGAGCAGACCGGAAACCGCTCGTGGTGGACGGGTTCGATGTTCTCGGGTATGCCCAACTACCAGATCGGTGGCGGCAGGTACGCAAAGGACTTCTGGTTGAAGCCGGTCAAGGATGTTCTCCTATGGGGACATCGCAATGTAATCGCCATCGTGCTGCTCTATTGCCTGGGCTTCTTTGCCCTGTTGCGTTCGATGAAGGTCGATAAGTGGCTCTCCATCGCGGGTGCGCTGGCCATAGCGTTCTCCAGCTATTTCTTCATCATCATCGGAGCCAACCACCATTCCAAGACCTCCACGCTGGCACTCATGTCAGCTGTCGTGGCCGGCTTCTATCTCATCTTCCACGGGCATCGGAAGACGGGCATCGTCCTCACCCTTCTCTGTTCGGCCATCGGCTTCTTCCCCCATCCCCAGATGTCGTACTACATGAGCTTCATCATCGGGGCGTTCTGGATTGCCGAACTTTGTCTGGCCATCACGTCCAAGGCATGGAAGGCATTCGGCATCTCCACCCTGCTGTTTGCAGCGTCCTTCGGCATTGGCCTGGGAACGGGTACGGCTGCCATCTTCTCCAACCTCGAATATGCTCAGGAGACCATGCGCGGCGGTCATTCCGACCTGGAGAAGGCCGGCGACAAGGAGAACAAGACCGAAGGCCTCGACCTCGACTATGCTACGGCCTGGAGCTATGGCATCCGGGAATCGTGGACATTCCTGATTCCGAACTATATGGGCGGTTCGTCCAACTACACGCTCGACAAGGAGTCAGACCTCTACAAGGATATGGTCGAGAAGGGCGTGCCGCGCAAGACGGCCGAGCAGTTCTGCCAGAGTGTGCCCCTCTACTGGGGCGACCAGCCGTTCACGGCGGGTCCTGTCTATATGGGTGCCATCATCTGCCTGCTCTTCGTCCTCGGTCTGCTCGTTGTCAAAGGTCCCTACAAGTGGTGCCTGCTGGCGGTCACCCTGCTCAGCATCGCGCTTTCGTGGGGCAACCATTGGATGGGACTGACGCGCTTCTTCTTCGAAACCGTGCCGATGTACAACAAGTTCCGCGCCGTTTCGTCCATCCTGGTCATTGCCGAAGTCACCATGCCCTTGCTCGGATTCCTTGCCCTCAAGCGAATCACCGAGGCAAAGCAGGCAGCCCTGGAGGCTGCAGGCGATTCGGCCGAACAATATGATGGTTCAGCTGTAATCAAGGATTTGTCGCGCAAGGTACTCATTGCGGCAGGCGTTGTCGTCGCCCTGGTTCTCATAGCCTTCTTCACCGCTCCTGACAAGTTCAAGGGCCCGAACGACGAAGGTATGTTCTCGCAGCTTCCCGACTGGTTGTCCGATGGTATCGTCGCCGAACGAGCTGCGATGTTCAAGGCCGATGTCTTCCGTTCGCTGGGTCTTGTGCTGGTGGCAGCTGCTGTGGTTTATTTCTATGTCAGGAGCCGCAAGTTCCGGGGTACAGCCGTCTTTGCAGCCATCCTGGGTGCCCTCATCCTGCTCGATATGTGGCCGGTGGACAAGCGCTACATGAACGACAGCATGTTCTCGAAGGGCAATACGTTCGAGCAGGCCTTCAAGATGCAGCCCTGGGAGAAGCAGATTCTCGACGCCGACAAGGATCCCAACTTCCGCGTCCTGAACCTTGCTGCCAACACCTTCAACGACGCCCGCACGTCCTATCGCCTGAAGTCCATCGGCGGCTATTCGGCAGCCAAGCTGCGCCGCTACCAGGATCTCATCGACCAGCATCTCTCCAAGATGCACTGGCCTGTGTTCAATATGCTCAATGCCAAGTACATCGTCTATCCAGATCAGCAGAGCGGACAGACGCTGGCAGAGCGCAACCCCGACGCCATGGGCAATGCGTGGTTCGTCGATACGCTTCGCGTGGTGCAGACGGCCAACGAGGAGTGCGACGGCCTGATGCAGTACGACCTGCACCATACGGCTGTCGTCGATAAGGCATTCGAAGGCAAGCTCTCCGGACAGGTTGTCGATGGCATCGTAGTGAATGCACCCGACAGTACGGCAACCGTCCGTCTGACCACCTATACGCCCGAGTACATCGAGTACGATGCGTCCTGCAGCCAGCCGGGCACCGTGGTCTTCTCAGAGGTCTATTATCCCCATGGCTGGAAGGCGATTGTCGATGGCAAGCCGGTCGAGCACTATCGCGTGAACTATCTGCTGCGTGCCCTCAATCTCGATCCCGGACAGCACCACATCCGTTTTGAGTTCCGTCCCGAGTCGGTCGATAAGGGCAACACGCTGTCGATGATCTTTGTGGTTCTGCTGTATCTCGTCATCCTCGTGTGTGCCGCCCTTGGGGTTCGCGAAGTGATGGCAGGGCAAGGCAAAAAGGAATAGTCGCCTATGATAGTTCGAAGCAAAGCACCCTTGCGCCTGGGTCTGGCAGGTGGTGGCAGCGATGTGTCGCCCTACAGCGACCTCTACGGAGGGCTCATCCTCAATGCCACCATCAACCTCTATGCCTATTGCACCATCGAGGAGATCGCGTCGCCCGAAATCGTGGTGGATGCCTTCGATGCCGATGTGCACGAAAGCTATCCGTTGGCCGGTTCCCTGGAGATTGACGGCCGTGCCTCGCTGCTCAAGGGAACCTACAACCGCCTCATGCACGACTATTCCCTGCCGCTGGCAGGCATCCGCATCACGACCTACAACGACGCTCCGGCAGGCTCCGGCCTCGGCACGTCATCGACCATGGTCGTTGCCATCATCAAGGCATTCGTCGAATGGCGCGGACTTCCCCTGGGCGACTACGAGATTGCACGGCTCGCCTACGAGATCGAGCGCATCGACCTCGGCCTGAGTGGTGGCAAGCAGGACCAGTATGCCGCCGCCTTCGGGGGCTTCAACTACATGGAGTTCCTCCAGAACGACATCGTGATTGTCAACCCGCTGAAGGTCAAGCGCTGGATCATCGACGAGCTCGAGGCCTCGCTGGTGCTCTATTTCACGGGGCGCAGCCGTTCGTCGGCAGCCATCATCGACCAGCAGCGCCAGCGCACCTCGTCCGGCAATCAGCGCAGCATCGAGGCCATGCATCGCATCAAGCAGAGTGCCATCGACATGAAGCTGGCTGTCTTGAAGGGCGACATGAACGAATTTGCCCGCGTGCTCGGACAGGCCTGGGAGGACAAGAAGAAGATGGCCGATGCCATCACCAATCCCGTCATCGAGGAGGCATTCCGTGTGGCCGTCGGGGCAGGTGCCCGCTGTGGCAAGGTCTCGGGGGCAGGTGGTGGAGGGTTCATCATGTTCTTCGTCGAACCCACCCGCAAGGTGTCGGTCATCGAGGCTTTGAAGGGCCTCGGCGGGTTCACCATGCCGTTCAACTTCACCGAAGGCGGTGCTCACGGCTGGAAGATCTACGCGACCGATTCGGTCAGTGTGTTTTTTTAAACACGAATTATCATGAATTTTACACGAATTATAAAGCAGCGTCATTTGCTTGCTTTCATACTGAAAAATTTACGTTAATTCGCGATAATTCGTGTTAAAAATACGTATAGTTAAGTCAATGGAAGAGAAACTTCATAGATTTGTCGATGAGCTCATCGGGCGCTATCCCAAGCTGCAGGCCTGCCGCTGGGACATCGTCGGTGCGTACGAGCTGTTGCGCGAGAGCTACGAGAACCACGGCACGCTGCTTGTTGCCGGCAATGGCGGTTCGGCGGCCGATGCCGAGCACATCGTCGGGGAGCTCATGAAGGAGTTCAAGATGAAGCGCAAGGTCTTCAGCGATCAGGCGTGGTCGCTGCGTGCAGTCAATCCCGAGATGGGGGAGAGGCTGGCGCAGAACCTGCAGGGTGCGTTGCCGGCCATCTCGCTGGCGGGTCATCCTTCGCTCACTACGGCCTACATGAACGATGCCGATTCCGACCTCGTCTTTGCGCAGCAGGTCTGGGGCTATGGCAGGCCGGGCGATGTGTTCCTGGGCATCTCCACGTCGGGCAACAGCGCCAATGTCGTCTATGCAGCTGTGGCAGCCAAAGCTAAGGGACTGAAGGTGATTGGACTGACGGGGCAGCGCGAGAACAGGCTGCAGCCCTATTGCGACGTCTGCATCCATGCGCCCGAGACCGAGACCTATCGCATTCAGGAGCTGCACCTTCCCATCTATCACATCCTCTGCCTGATGCTTGAGGAACATTTCTTCGGTCGGTGATGGAAGCGATTGTTTTGGCAGGTGGTCTCGGCACCCGTCTGCGCAGCGTGGTCAGCGAAGTGCCGAAGTGCATGGCCCCGGTGGCTGGCAAGCCTTTCCTCTGGTATCTGCTGACCTATCTGGCCCGCTATCCCGAGGTTCATCGCGTGGTGCTCTCGGTGGGTTATCTGCGCGAAGTCATCTTCGAATGGATTGCGTCGGTCTCCGGTCAGTTCCCCTTCCCGATTGACTATGCAGTCGAGGAGGTCCCGCTGGGTACGGGTGGAGGCATCCGTCTGGCCCTGTCGAAGTGCACGAGCGACGAGGTGCTGGTGCTCAATGGCGACACGATGTTCGATGTCGATCTGCCTCGCATGCTCCAGGCTCATGCCGAACGTCCCGATGCCGCGGTCACCCTTGCGCTCAAGCCGCTGCAGCAGTTCGACCGCTACGGACGCGTCTCGCTCGACGCAGGCGGTGTCATCACGGGTTTCCACGAGAAGCAGCCGTGCGCCGACGGGCTCATCAACGGTGGTGTCTATCTTGTTCGTCGCAGCCGGCTCGACCTGTCGGCCCTGCCCGAGCGCTTCTCGTTCGAAAAGGAGGTCTTCGAACCCCATGTCGCCCTGAGGGACCTCTATGGCCATGTTTCCGAAGGCTTCTTCATCGACATCGGCATCCCCGCCGACTATCAGCGGGCACAGTTCGAGTTCCTTGCCCGCTATTGCAGCTACGACACGCTGCTGCTCGATCGCGACGGCACCATCAACGTGCGTCGGCCCGGCGATTATGTCAAGACGTGGCAGGAGTTCCAGTTCCGTCCCGAGTTCCTCCAGTGGGCCTCCCTGCTGGGACGTACGTTCCGACGTGTCTTTGTGGTCACCAACCAGCGCGGCATCGGGCGTGGCGTGATGACCGAGCAGGCCCTCGGCGACATCCATCGCGAGATGTGCCGCATCCTGGCCGAAGACTATGGGCTCCGTGTCGAACGTATCTTCTATGCCACCGGAACCAGCGATACCGACCCTCGCCGCAAGCCGCAGACGGGCATGTGGCACGAATTGCTCGAAGCCTGTCCCGACGTGCAGGCCGAGCGCACCGTGATGATTGGCGATGGAGATTGTGACGAAGCCTTTGCACGCAATTGTCATATAGCATTTGTCAGAGTATGAGAATAATTCTTCTGGGCACGGCGTGGCCCTATCGGGGCGGACTGGCTGTCTATAACGAGCGTCTCGCCCATCAGTTCCAGTCCGAAGGCCACGAGGTGGAGATCTGTACCTTCACTCTCCAGTACCCCGGCTTCCTGTTTCCCGGCAAGACGCAGTTCAGCAGCGAACCTGCACCCGCCGACCTGAACATCGTCCGACGGGTGAACTCCTGCAATCCCTTCAACTGGATCAGCGTGGGCCGCGAGATCTGCCGCAAGGCGCCCGACCTGCTCATCATCAAGTTCTGGCTGCCCTTCATGGGCCCCTGCTTCGGTACCATCGCTGCCCTGGCCAGAAGGAACGGGCGGACGTGTGTCGTCAGCATCCTCGACAACCTCATCCCCCACGAGTCGCGTCCCGGCGACCGTCCGTTCACGTGGTGGTTCTGCCGTTCGGTCGATGGCTATGTGGCCATGTCGCAGAGTGTGCTGGGCGACGTCGATCGCTTCAAGGTCAACATCGGCAAGCCGCGCGTCTTCTCGCCCCATCCGCTCTACGACAACTTCGGCGAACCCGTTTCGCGCGAGGAGGGCTGCCGCTACCTCGGCCTCGATCCTGCCTGTCGCTACTTCCTGTTCTTTGGCCTGATACGCGACTACAAGGGGCTGGACTGGCTCCTCGAAGCCTTTGCCGCGTTCGTCCGCGAGCGGACATCTGGCCCCCAGGCAGCCGACAACTGGCGCCTCATTGTGGCAGGCGAATTCTATAGCAACGGCGCCAAGTATCTCGACCAGGCGCGTGCCCTGGGCATCTCCGACCGCATTGTCTGGAAGACCGAGTTCGTGCCCGACCACGAGGTGCGCTACTATTTCGCAGCCGCCGACCTCATCGCCCAGCCCTACAAGTCGGCCACCCAGAGCGGCGTGACGCAGATTGCCTATCATTTCCAGAAACCCATGCTTGTGACGCGTGTGGGCGGCCTCGCCGAAATCGTGCCCGATGGCAGGGTGGGCTATGTGGTCGAACCCGAACCCCGGGCCATTGCCGCAGCGCTCCAGGCGTTTGCCACCCGCCAGCCCGACTTCAGCGCGGGACTCGCCGCCGAGAAGGAGAAGTACAGCTGGTCTGTCTTCACACAACGATTGATTTCATTGATGAACAAATAATAGAACTATGACTGAGAATAATGACCCTGCTTCGAATGTAACCCCCGAGAACGCCTCCCTTCCCTCGGACGCGACCAACGGGAGCAACCCCTCAAACCCTTCAACCCCCACGTCCCCCGACCGCATGGTGTTCAGCATCCACGATGCCCCCGACGCGCGTATCAAGGCTGTCAGCGAAAAGAAGGCCCACTATGCCGCCTTCCGCTGGTATGCCGTCTTTGTCCGTCCCAATCACGAGCTGCAGATTCACGACTACCTGATGGGCATCGAGAAAAAGAAGTCGCCAAGGCCTCATCGCGGCAAGGCCAAGAAGGAGGACCTGCTCGTCCCGATTCAACCCGAAAAGGTGCGGATGGAGTGCTTTGTCCCCATCAAGCGCGTTCATGTCAAGTATTCCGACCGCATGGTGTGGAAGGAGAGGGTGCAGACACCTGGACTTATCTTCGTGCATACGGTGCTCGACAATCGCGACCCCTTGTTCCATAGCCCCATCTCCGAGTACGTCGTCGGCTTCCTCAACGACCGCACCCGCCATTGGCCGCAGCCCATCCCCGACGCCGAGATGAAGGAGTTCAAGGCGCTGTGCCAGGCCGACTGGCTCATCTCGGTCGAGAAGCCCCAGTATGAGATTGGCGACAAGGTGCTCATCCTCGAAGGTGCGCTCCGCGGCCACGTCGCCCGGCTCTACGACATCCGCGAGACGGTGAGCAAGACGGAGTACGAGAAGGACCGCCAGGGCAATCAGATCCTCGACAGCGAGGGCAACCCCATCTACCTGCGCAAGACGAAGCTCTGCGTCAGCCTCAATGCCGATCTGGTCGCCGTCTTCGAGGTCGATGCCGACAAGGTCGTCAAGGCGCCCAAGGACGCTCCCGACTTTGCCGTATATGAGTAAGGATAATTAGGGATATTAAGGGATATTTGGGGATATTAAGGGACGACACCTTTGCCTGTAGAGCATGGGACACGAGAAACATACGTCCCTTAGAATCCCTTAGAATCCCTTAGAATCCCTTAAAATCCATTTAAAACCCCCTTTTTTGCACATCTTTTTTCCTTTAAGAAAAAAAATATCGACGAAAATTTGGAGATATCGATGAAATTCGGTATCTTTGCGGCATAAAATAAGGAAGCGTCAGTCTCTTCTCCCTTCGAAGGCCGGGGAGGCTGGCGGCCAATCATTTTTGCTGAGTTATTCACTTTCTATAACAAACCTGTTTTAATACTAAATTATGGCAGAAAACAAAAAGCGCGTCTATCTCTTCGGCAATGGTAAGGCCGAAGGAAAGGCAGACATGAGAAACCTTCTGGGTGGCAAGGGTGCCAACCTTGCCGAGATGAACCTTATTGGAGTACCCGTACCTCCAGGATTCACCATCACCACCGATGTTTGTAACGAGTATTACCAGATTGGTAAGGACAATGTGGTTGAACTCCTCAAGGATGAAGTGCTGGGAGCTGTTAAGCACATCGAGGTGCTGATGAACAACACCTTCGGCGATCCCGCCAACCCACTCCTCGTTTCTGTACGTTCAGGTGCCCGTGCTTCTATGCCTGGTATGATGGATACCATCCTCAACCTCGGCCTTAACGATGAAGTTGTTGAAGGTCTTTCGAAGAAGACCGGCAATCCTCATTTCGCATGGGATTCCTATCGTCGTTTCGTTCAGATGTACGGCGACGTTGTGATGGGCCTCAAGCCTGTCAACAAGACCGATATCGACCCCTTCGAGGCCATCATCGAGCAGGTGAAGGAGGAGTACAAGGTCGTTCTCGACAAGGATATTCCTGTTGAGGGCCTTCAGGAACTCGTCACCAAGTTCAAGGCTATGATCAAGGAGCGCACCGGCAAGGCATTCCCCGTTGACGTATATGAGCAGCTGTGGGGCGCCATCTGCGCCGTGTTCGACTCCTGGATGAACGAGCGTGCTATCCTCTATCGCAAGATGGAGGGCATCCCCGCCGAGTGGGGCACCGCCGTTTCGGTTATGGCCATGGTATTCGGCAACATGGGCAACACCTCCGCTACGGGTGTATGCTTCAGCCGTGACGCCGCTACGGGCGAAAACCTCTTCAACGGCGAGTATCTCGTCAACGCACAGGGCGAGGACGTTGTGGCTGGTATCCGTACGCCACAGCAGATCACCATCGAGGGTTCCCGTCGTTGGGCAAAGCGTGCCGAGATCTCCGAGGAGGAGCGTGCAGCCAAGTATCCTTCGATGGAGGAGGCAATGCCCGAGATCTACAAGGAGCTCGACGCCCTGCAGACCAAGCTCGAGAACCACTATCACGACATGCAGGACATGGAGTTCACCGTACAGGAGGGCAAGCTCTGGTTCCTCCAGACTCGTAACGGCAAGCGCACCGGTACCGCTATGGTCAAGATCGCCATGGACCTCATGCACGAAGGTCTCATCGACGAGAAGACCGCCATCGAGCGCTGCGAGCCTCAGAAGCTCGACGAGCTCCTGCACCCCGTATTCGACAAGAACGCTCTGAAGAAGGCACAGGTGCTCACCACCGGTCTGCCGGCATCTCCTGGCGCTGCCTGCGGTCAGATCGTCTTCAATGCCGACGATGCTGAGGCTTGGCACAAGAATGGTCACAAGGTTGTCATGGTTCGTATCGAGACCTCACCCGAAGACCTCGCTGGTATGGCTGCTGCCGAGGGTATCCTCACCTGCCGTGGCGGTATGACCTCTCACGCTGCCGTTGTGGCTCGTGGTATGGGCAAGTGCTGCGTATCGGGTGCCGGTGCCATCCAGGTTGACTATGTAGCCAAGACCGTGAAGATCGAGGATCTTGTCCTCCGCGAGGGCGACTACATCTCACTCAACGGTTCTACCGGTCAGGTGCTCCTGGGCAAGGTTGAGACCAAGGCTGCCGAGATCTCCGGCGACTTCGCCGAGCTGATGAAGCTTTGCGACAAGTACACCAAGCTCGTTGTTCGCACCAATGCCGATACTCCACACGATGCAACTGTAGCCCGCAACTTCGGCGCTGTAGGCGTAGGCCTCTGCCGCACCGAGCACATGTTCTTCGAGGGTGAGAAGATCAAGGCAATGCGCGAGATGATTCTTGCCGAGAACAAGGAAGGCCGCGTGAAGGCTCTTGCCAAGCTGCTGCCTTATCAGACCAAGGACTTCTACGGCATCCTGCTCGCCATGGACGGACTCCCGGTCAACATCCGTCTGCTCGACCCACCGCTCCACGAGTTCGTACCACACGATCTGAAGGGCCAGGAAGAGATGGCAGAAGCCATGGGCGTAAGCCTGGAGTACATCCAGAACCGTGTAGCTTCCCTCTCTGAGAACAACCCGATGCTCGGTCACCGTGGCTGCCGTCTGGGCAACACCTATCCCGAGATCACCGAGATGCAGACCAAGGCCATCATCGGCGCTGCCATCCAGCTCCGTCGCGAAGGTCACGATCCACATCCCGAGATCATGGTGCCACTCGTAGGTCGTCACCACGAGTTCGACCAGCAGGAGGCTGTGATCCGCAAGACCGCTGCCGACCTGTTCAAGGCAGAGGGCGTTGAGCCATTCGAGTTCAAGGTAGGTACGATGATCGAGGTTCCACGTGCAGCCCTCACTGCCGATGCAGTGGCTGTTCGTGCCGAGTACTTCTCGTTCGGTACCAACGACCTTACCCAGATGACCTTCGGCTATTCGCGCGACGACATCGCCAGCTTCCTCCCTGTCTATCTCGAGAAGAAGATCCTCAAGGTCGATCCATTCCAGGTACTCGACCAGAAGGGTGTCGGCCAGCTCATCAAGATGGCAGTAGAGAAGGGCCGCTCGGTACGTCCCGACCTGAAGTGCGGCATCTGCGGCGAGCATGGCGGCGAGCCTTCGTCCGTGAAGTTCTGCCACCGTGTAGGTCTCAACTACGTATCCTGCTCACCATTCCGCGTGCCCATCGCACGTCTGGCTGCCGCGCAGGCAGCCGTCGAGGAGTGATATTTAATTTATTGAAAGTTAAATAGTTAATTACGAGAGATTAAAGTGCTACTTCAACACTTTAACCTCTCGTTTTTTCTATAATAAGCCTATAAAAATAGCCGCTATTCCGTGTGCCAATCGCAAATAATAGCAAACGGGATAACTTTTTTATGAGCAACTGTTTTACATTATAAGAGTATATAAGAGTTATTTCTTATAAATTATAATTATGAAAACAGTATCAATGAAACCCGTAGTTCAGAAACCTCGTAAGTAATCCAGGAAAGGAAGAGTTGCGGCGAGAAGAAAAGAAGTTAGAAACAGATAGAATTTCCAAAAACAATTTACTTCGAGGAACAGCATTTTACAAAGGAAAAGTTGTTGCAGAAGAGGAAAAGACAGGATTCACCAATAAAGGTCAGCTTGTCGCATTACTCATAAAGAGATTACCGAGGGACATTCCCACGGGAGCAATTGTGCAGTTTGTGATAGAAAACATGGACAAGGGCGGCAAATGGTTGTATGAGCATCAAAAAGGGAAGGGATTTCACTGAATGGAGATTGCGAAATACTATCATTGTAACAGTAGTTCATCAATATTGCAGAGATGGTGCTTTCAGAAATCTCACACGGCACCAGTAAGAATCTTCTATAAACAACTGTTTAGAGATTAACATGGGAGTTCATCAAACGGCCTCTGATTTAAAGACA
>JAEEGG010009495.1_pt1 | contig 21759 bp, 16 predicted proteins | sample 9134161 | NCBI WGS metagenome assembly JAEEGG01 (sample SAMN16246543, study PRJNA631951) | gut metagenome | biome: gut microbiome; feature: rumen; material: CR-attached | host: Bos | place: Iran: Karaj | collected 2018-10
TTATTCGGTAATCCTATAGCATTTGACCTGCCTTGAGGATGCCCGTCGGCACTCCCCTCCCCTATCAGGGGAGGGGCAGGGGTGGGGTGTTGACTGCCCTTAATGTAATGTCTAACCTACGCTCCTTCAAGCCCTTAGGAAGTTACTGACCCCACCCCTACCCCTCCCCTACAAGGGAGGGGAGTGCCTACGGAGTCCAGGTCAACTGTTATATCATTTCCTTTTATTATTGTTTGCAATATGTGGGAGCCCGGCGGAGCTACCGCCGGGCACACCGCAGTGTATTGATTATAGCTTGGCCAGCTCTTCCACCTTGTCAACGGCGGCGCTCAGTCCGTCGGTGTTCTTGCCGCCGGCCTGTGCAAAGTGTGGCTGTCCGCCGCCACCGCCCTGAATGAGCTTTGCGGCCTCGCGCACCATCTGTCCGGCATTCAGCCCGTGGTCGGCCACGAGGTCGTCGCTCATCATGATGGTGAGCTGTGGCTTATGGTTGTCGTGCGAGCCGATGACGCAGAGCAGCGGGCCTTCTACCGATGCACGCACCTTGAAGGCGAGGTCCTTGGCAGCAGCCGGAGCCATGGGCAGCACGCCTTTAACCACCTTCACGCCGTTCACCTCGCGGGCCTTCTCTATCATTCGCTGTGCCATCTGCTCCACGGCACGTGCCTGGAACTGTTCTATCTCCTTCTTCATGCTGTCGTGCTCGTCGACATACTTCTGTATGACGCTCTGCAGGTCCTTTGCGTTGTTGAAGAACGACCTGACAGTCTTCAGCATTTTCTCCGTCTCGTAGATAAGCATCTCGCAGTCGCGGCCTGTGGTGGCCTCGATGCGGCGTATGCCTGCAGCAACACTGCTCTCAGAGATAATCTTGAAGAAGCCTATGCGCCCTGTGCTAGTAGTATGTATGCCGCCGCAAAGCTCACACGACGGGCCAAAGCGCATCACGCGCACCTTGTCGCCATATTTCTCGCCGAAGAGGGCGATGGCTCCCAGTTTCTTGGCCTCGTCCATGGGCACGTCGCGATGCTCATCGCGCGGCAGGTCCTGGCGTATCATGTCGTTCACCATCATCTCCACCTCACGCAGCTGTTCGTCGCTCACCTTCTCAAAGTGTGAGAAGTCGAAGCGCAGCGTGTTGGGGCTGACGAAGGAGCCCTTCTGCTCCACGTGGTCGCCGAGCACCTGCTTCAACGCATAGTCGAGCAGATGGGTGGCCGTGTGGTTGGCAGCGCTGGCGTCGCGCTTGTCGGTGTCTACGCAGGCCATGAACTCTGCCGTTGGGTCTTTAGGCAGCTGCTTCACTATGTGCACGGTCTGACCGTTCTCGCGCTTGGAGTCGACTATCTCCACGGTCTCGTTCTCGCTCACGAGTACGCCCTGGTCGCCCACTTGTCCGCCCATCTCTCCGTAGAACGGGGTGTAGTCGAGCACCAGCTCGTAGAAGGTGTTCTTCTTCTGCGTCACCTTACGGTAGCGCAGAATGTGACAGGTGTATTCGGTGTAGTCGTAGCCCACGAACTGCTGTTCCCCGGCGGAAGCGCCGCCGGGCACGCTTACCCAGTCGGAGTTTTCCACTTGTGCGGCATTGCGGGCGCGGTCTTTCTGCTTCTGCATCTCCACATTAAACTGCTCCTCGTTCACCGTAAAACCATTCTCGCGGCAGATGAGCTCGGTGAGGTCGAGCGGGAATCCGTAGGTATCGAAGAGGCGGAAGGCCTGCACACCGCTCAACTCCTTCTCTCCTGAGCTTCTCAACTCCTCCATAGCCTTGTCAAGCAGTGCTATGCCTTTGTCGAGAGTGCGCAGGAAAGCGTCTTCCTCTTCCTTCATCACACGGGCTATGAGCTGCTGCTGCGCCTTCAGCTCGGGGAAGGCGTCGCCCATCTCCTCCACGAGTGTGGGCAGGAGCTTATAGAGGAAAGCCTCTTTTTGTCCGAGGAAGGTATAGGCGTAGCGCACTGCGCGGCGCAGTATGCGGCGTATGACGTAGCCCGCCTTGGCGTTGCCCGGCAGCTGTCCGTCGGCAATGCTGAAGCTGACGGCGCGCAGGTGGTCGGCACAGACGCGCATGGCCACGTTGACATCGTTTTGAGATTTGAGAGTTGAGAGTTGAGAGTTATTTGCTGCTTCTGCCTCTTCCTCAAAGGTGGTGTACTTCAGTCCAGTGATATCTTGCTCGGCCTTGATGATGGGCTGAAACACGTCAGTGTCGTAGTTAGAGTGCTTGCCCTGCATCATGCGCACCAGGCGCTCGAAGCCCATGCCGGTGTCAATGACATTCATCGAGAGCTTCTCGAGCGAGCCGTCGGCCTTGCGGTTGAACTGCATGAACACGAGGTTCCATATCTCAATGACCTGCGGATCGTCTTTGTTCACCAGCTCGCGCCCCGTCTTTCCGCTGGCAGCGCGCTGCTCGGGCGTGCGGCTGTCTACGTGTATCTCCGAGCACGGACCGCAGGGGCCTGTGTCGCCCATTTCCCAGAAGTTGTCGTGCTTATTGCCGTTGATGATATGGTCAGCGGGCACGTGCTTGGCCCAGAAGCGTGCAGCCTCGTCGTCGCGGGGTATATTCTCTTCGGGCGAGCCCTCGAACACAGTGACGTAGAGGTCGTCGGGGTTCAGCTTCAGCACGTCGACCAGATACTCCCATGCCATGTCGATGGCACCCTCCTTGAAATAGTCGCCAAAGCTCCAGTTGCCCAGCATCTCGAACATGGTGTGATGGTAGGTGTCGTGACCCACCTCCTCCAGGTCGTTGTGCTTGCCGCTCACGCGCAGGCACTTCTGCGTGTCGGCCCTGCGGCGTGGCTCCGGGTCGCGCGTACCCAGTATAATGTCTTTCCACTGATTCATGCCGGCGTTGGTAAACATCAGCGTCGGGTCGTCTTTAATCACCATCGGTGCTGAAGGCACGATGGCATGTCCTTTCGACTCGAAAAACTGTTTGAACGAGTCGCGGATTTCTTTTGCTGTCATCATTGTTATTTACTATTTACGAATTATCTATTTACGGTTTTAATATTTGGGGTGCAAAGTTACAAAAAAAAAGAGAGGTGAGCAAATGAATTGCTTCTTTTTAACAAAAGATTCATAGCTAAGCAGCTACACCGCTGCTCTATTTCGTCTACACAAATCGCCAGCTATTTAGGCGCAGGGGGAAATGTCCGTGGATGGCCCCTACGCAACCTAACCAAAATATCTTTGTGTAACGGAACTCATGTCGAAGAAAATGGTTACCCTTGCACCATGACGAAGAAACATTCATCATTCGACTATGAGATGCTGGTACCTCAGCCGTTACTACAAGGAGCACCTAAGCGGCTATGACGACTGGGAGCAGAAGGTACATGCTGGCGAGTGTGCGTACCACCTTTTTTAGTGGACATTGATGCCCTATTTCACGACGGTGCCAAGCATAACTCCCACATAGAAGCTTCCAACATACAGCCCTGAATGTATTGGCCGGATGAAAATCCCTTTATATATGCGCGCGTGAGTGAAAGGTGCTTGCACCACTTGCACCACATTCGCCTTCCATCGACAATGTATTGCGTGGCGAAGAGGCTCGCTTGAGCTGACTGTTTCTATTTGTCTCATACTTTTCTATTTGTTTCATCCTGCATATTTATTCACTTCGTGTGTATATTTATGCATAACGGCGTGTTGCTGACCCATAACGGCCCGGTTCTCCCACGCGGAGCCGCCCCGTGAAAAAAAGTCGCCTCCATTTTTTCACGGGGCGGCCACTTTTTCTCACGGGGCGGCTCCACAGAAATGCATATTTATGCACTTTGTGATGGGGGCAAAGAGGGAGCGCTTAGGCTGCTTGGGCCACTGTGTGGTGCAAGAGGTGCAAGCACCAAACGGTCACGCGCGCATATATATCGCGAGCGAGTGAGACGGTATCCTCTACTAAACCAAGGATGGCTCGGCATGAAGATCATCTCAAAGAACTGTTACCGTGGCTGGCAAACCGCCAGACACGCAGTTGGCGGCAAAGGGCGTACGCGGACGACTGATGCGAGGGGCCGCCCCTCCCTATTGAGCGTGCGCATGTTTCCTATGCTGCCATATCTCCACACTGTTAATAATGTTCTGCCACAGAATGTAACAGCCAGGCCCCACGCTGCTGAGGGGATTGAGGTAAGTGATGCTGAGCCAGATGGCAAACGAGGTGTTCTTCTGCCCCAACGCCTGGCCCGCCTCCTGCGCATGGCCAAAGTAATGGCCAATGAAACGGCCCACGGCAAACTGCACCACACACACCACCAGCCCCAGCAAGGCGATGGCGCCAAGCAGCATGACGGTGGCCTGTGCATGAATGATGTTCTTCACCGTGGTGCCCGTGACTATCATCAGCGAACAGGCCCAGAGGTAGAACGAGAGGTCGCGCACGGCCAGTATGCGGCGGTGCAGGCGCTGTGCCTTGTGCTTCACCAGCCACGCCAGCAGCATGGGCAACACCAGCAGCGCCAACATCTGGTAGAGAATCTTCGAGAAGGCCGCCCAGAACGTTACGTCGGCCCCTTTCTCCACCATGGGGAAGCAGAGCGGCACGATGAGCGCCGTGAGGAAGTTGGAGAGGAAGGTGAACGTGGTCATCTGCTCCAGGTCGCCGCCCAGCTTCTGCGTCACCACCGCCGCCGCCGTGGCACTGGGGGCAATGATGCACATGAGCAGCGACTCCATGAGCACAAGGTAGGAGGGGTGGGAGGCGAGGAACGACGGGCCGGGCACCAGGATGACACACATGACGATGAACACGAAGAGCAGATTGAACACCATCACCCATACATGCCACGATACGGGCCGCATGCGGTGAAAGTCTACCTTGCAGAAGGTGACAAAAAGCACCAGAAACATGAACAGCGGCAGCGAGTCGTCCATCAGGGGCGAGAAGAACGTTGCCGCACCGTCGAGAAAAGGCACAAAGGCAAACACCATATAGATTATCACCCCCAGCCCCATGGCCACGGGCAGCGTCCAATCTTTTAAAAAGCGCACTACATTACTCATAGGGAGGCAAAAGTACATAAAAAATTGTGAATTGTGAATTGCGAATTGTGAATTATTGAAAAAACTTGCGTTTAATTGATGAATAATCGTATAAGAATCTGTATATTTGCAGAAGTAATTGGCATTAGTAACTAAATAAAAATCATTATGGACTACAAAATTATCGACATCGAAGGCGTAGGCGACGTGTATGCAGAGAAGCTGACCGCCGCAGGCATTAATAAAGTGAGCGAACTGTTAGAGAAATGCGCAGCTCCGAAGGGACGCAAGGAACTGGCAGAGCAGACGGGCATCAGCGAGAAGGTTATTCTGCGCTGGACCAACCATGCCGACCTGTTCCGCATCAACGGCGTAGGCCCGCAGTTTGCCGAGCTGCTCGAGGCTGCCGGCGTTGACACCGTGAAGGAGTTCCGCCATCGCTCGGCCGAGAACCTGCAGCCGAAGCTCCAGGAGCTGAACGACGAGCGCCACATCTGCGGCCGCGTGCCCACTTTGAACGAAGTGCAGAAGATGATTGACCAGGCCAAGGAGCTGGAGCCGAAGATTACGTACTAAGCGGAAAAGCATTACCACACACCGAATAAGAAGAATGAAAAGACTGATAATGATGGCCATTGCCACGCTCATCACGAGCATGGCAATGGCTGTTCCTGCGCATCCGGGGACAACGCGCGTGGCACAGCCCGACGGCACCCTGCTCACCATACGCCTCTGCGGCGACGAGTACTTACACTTCAACACTACCGCCGACGGCTACACCATAGTGCAGCGCCCCGACGGTGGCTATGTGTATGCACAGCTTAACACCGACGGACAACTGTCGCCCACCCTACGTCTGGCCCACGACGCCGACAAGCGTGAGGCTGCCGAGCTGGCATGGCTGCACGGCATGAAAAGGCGGCTGACACCGGCCATGACTCCACAGATGAGCCTGATGAGAAAGAAAAACATAGAGGCCCGCGCACAGGCACAAGCCACACACCGCGCAAAAGCCTATGACAACTTCAAGGGACTCATACTGCTAGTACAGTTCAACGACCGCAGCTTCTCGCGCACAGACATCGACAGCATCATCAACGACATGGCCAACAAGCCTGGCTACACCGGCTATGCCAACAATTCAGCCGGGCGATACACAGGCAGTGTGCACGACTATTTCGTAGACAACTCCATGGGACAGTTCGCTCCCGAATTCGACGTGGTGGGTCCCATCACCATCAACAAGAGCCAATATGCCGCCAAGGGCACTGAAAAAGCCTATGAGTTGGTGTATGCTGCCGTCAATGCCGCCGACTCGCTGGTAAACTACAGCCAGTATGACAGCAACGGCGACGGGAAAGTAGACCTGGTGTACTTCATCTTTGCCGGACTGGGATCGAATGTGGGCGGCAACGACGCACGCCTCATTTGGCCGCACGCCAGCGTCATCTACAACCCCTATGGCGGCTATAACAACTGGGAGGTGCGTAAGGATGGCGTGGTGCTCAACGACTATGCATGCTCTACCGAGCTCACTGGCAATAATGCCAGCAATATGCTCGAGGGCATAGGCACCATCTGCCATGAGTTCAGCCACGTGCTGGGCGTCATGGACATGTACGACACCGACTATGGCGAAAGTGGCGGACAATGCCCCGACCCGGGCGAATGGTCGGTGATGTCGGGAGGCAGCTACCTGAACAACGGGCGCACGCCCTGCGGCTACACCCTGTACGAGCGCTATGCCATGGGCTTCACCACACCGCAGAAGCTCACGGAGGAAGGCAGCTACACCCTGGAACCGCTGGAACTGTCGAACCAGGGCTACATGCTCGAGACCAAAGTTAGAAAGGAGTTCTTCCTCTTTGAGAACCGGCAGACCACCACGAAATGGGATAAATACCTGCCCGGACACGGCATGCTGGTGTTTCGCGTAGACTCTACCAATGCCAACGTGTGGCAAAGCAACAAAGTGAACTGCAACCCCAATCACATGTACTTCGAAATGGTGCGTGCCAAGGAGCCGCCATCGTATTCTGACGCCAGCGGGCAGGTATACTACCAGTGCACAGGCAGCGACCCTTACCCCGGCACCGCACGCGTAAGAGAGCTGAACAACGACACCGAGCCAGGCAACCTGAAGACATGGAGAGGCTATGAGAGCACCTTCGGCCTGGACAACATTACAGAGAATGGCGGAATCATCAGCTTCAACCTCATCACCCTGAACCAGCTGAAGCGCATCACCCTGCCACAGAGCATAGCAATAGGCAAGAGCCTGACATACCACATACCGGCAGTGTTCTATCCCGAATCGGCGCTCTATGAAGCCACCTGGACATCGTCCGACACCAACGTGGCCACGGTAAACAACAAAGGCGGCGTGACAGGCGTCAACACGGGAGAGACCGACATCACCGTGACCGCTGTGAGCAACGGTGAAACTATCACTGCCACCTGCCACGTCATCGTGGAGGAGCAGCCCATAGCCAACAGCATAGCCGACATCAAGACCATGACAGAGATGCCTTGCGCTGCACTGCTGCTGAACAATGCGCTCGTGGTGTATATCAACAAGACTGACGTTTTTCTGCGCGATGCCACAGGAGCCATCGTGCTCGAGAACACCGGACTCGACCTTGAGGTGGGCGACCGCCTCAACGGAAGCCTCTGCGGAAAGGTGACCACCGTCAACCGCATAAGCAGGCTGCAGCCCGTGGAGGGATACACCAACAGTCTCGGCTACTCAGTGAAGAAGGGAATAGAAGTGGAACCCCGGCAGCTGAGCGTGGCCGATGTGAGTGAGGCCGACTATGGCGACCTCATCACCCTGACACAGACTCCGATGGTGATGAACAACGGCATCTGGGCCGTGGGCGGCGAGAACAAGATACGCCTCTACAACACGTTTAAGATCAGCGCCAAAATCATTCAGGTGCCGTCGCAGATAGAGGGAAAGTACTTCAACGTCACTGGCATATACCTTACCAACAAGCTCAACGGCGAGATTATAGACGAGCTGGCACTGACGGCAAAGATTGAGGAGACAACGGCCCCATCGGGCATTGGCAGCGTGACTTCCAGCGGCATAGCCACCGACACGCCAGCCACCATCTTCACCACCGACGGCCGCAAAGTGGCACAGACCACCGTGGGCCGCCTAGCGTCGCTGCCCTTGCGCCAGGGAGTCTACGTGGTGCGCACCAATAACGGTTCGTGGCGCATACTTAAATAGAAACACAAACAAACTAAGAAAAATGAAGAAAGTATTGATTCCATGCATTTGCCTGCTCATGGCTGTAGCACTGGGCAGCGCAGGCAAGAAAGAGAAAGTGATGACCAAGGAGAACGGCGTGTACATAGTGAACACCACCACGCTGAGCAAGGACGTGAAGGGATATGAAGGCCCCACGCCCCTGAAGGTCTATATCAAGGACGGCAAGATACAGAAAATAGAGTTCTTGGAGAACCAGGAGACACCGCGTTACTGGAAGGCTTGCGTAAACCACCTGCAGAACAAGTGGGACGGCATGAGCGTGAGCGAGGCAATGACCAAGCAGGTGGACGGCCGCACCGGAGCCACCTACAGCAGCGACGCCGTGAAGCAGAACGTGAAGATAGCCGTAGAATACTACGAGAAGCACAAGAAGTAAAGAACGATTCACTGCGCCATGCTTGGAGCAGATAAACCAGAAAGGCTATGCCCTACCCTTCCGCGCAGAGCACCGCCGTGTGGTAAAGGTGGGCGTAAAGTGTAATGCCAACAACCGGACTATCGAAGAGTGGGTGGTGGAGAAAGAGTAAACGAGTGAAAGGAGAAGCCCCTATCCCCCCATGTATTCCTTTGCGTAGGCCACATAGTGGGCGGCATTGTCGGTCTGGCCGGGGCGCGTGGGCTTGATATACTTGGCAGGAACGCCTCCCCATATTTCGTGGGGAGGTATTTTTGTGTTCTGCAGCACCAGGGCACCGGCCGCCACAATGGCTCCTTCGCCCACCTCGCAGCCGTCGAGCAGGGTGCTGCCCATGCCTATGAGCGCCCCGTCGTGAATGGTGCAGGCATGCACGGTGACGTTGTGGCCTATGGTCACGTCGCTGCCTATGTGCGTAGGCCCCGTGTCGTGCGTCACGTGCACACACGAACCATCCTGCACATTAGTGCGGTCGCCTATGGTGATGGGCGCCACGTCGCCGCGCACCACCGCGTTGAACCATATCGAGCACTCGTCGCCCATCGTCACATCGCCCACTATTGTGGCGTTCTCACTGAAGTAGCAGTCGCGCCCCCAGCGGGGGGTCATGCCTTTGTAGCTTTTTATCAATGCCATGTCATGTTGATATTGCAATTCACGCTGCAAAGTTACTACTTCGCCTGGAAAAAGCAAAGAAAAATGTGTTTTTCTTTGCTTTTTCGCGCACTAATTCGTATCTTTGCACCGCAATAGAAAGAAAAACATCATCGTGGAAGCGAAAAAGATAGAACTGCTCAACCATATAGACTACCCCGACGACTTGAGGAAACTGAGTGTAGATCAGCTGCCACAAGTGTGCGATGAGCTGCGGCAGACCATCGTGCAAGAGCTGTCGGTAAACCCCGGACACTTGGCGTCGAGCCTCGGCGTGGTGGAGCTGACCGTGGCACTACACTACGTCTTCAACACCCCTGACGACCGCATAGTGTGGGATGTGGGCCATCAGGCCTACGGCCATAAGATTCTGACAGGACGCCGCGAGCTGTTTGCCACCAACCGCAAGCTACACGGCCTGCGACCCTTCCCCTCGCCCGATGAGAGCGAGTACGACTCGTTCATCTGCGGGCACGCCTCTAACAGCATCTCGGCTGCACTGGGCATGGCGGTGGCCAACTCTCACCCCTCGCCACTCACCTCTAAACAAAGAAAGGTGGTGGCTGTCATCGGCGACGGCGCCCTGAGCGGCGGTCTGGCCTTTGAGGGACTGAACAACGTGTCGTCGAGCCCTAACGACATGCTCATCATACTCAACGACAACGACATGTCGATAGACCGCTCGGTGGGTGGCATGAAGCAGTACCTGCTGGGGTTGAGCACCAACAAGACCTACAACAAGATACGCTTCAAAACGGCACGCTTCATGCAGCGCCACGGTCTGCTGCACGACGAGCGCCGCAAGGGGCTGATACGCCTGAGCAACGCGCTGAAGAGCGCCATCTCGCACCAGCAGAACATCTTCGACGGCATGAACATACGCTACTTCGGCCCCTTCGACGGCCACAACGTGAAGGAGCTGGTGCGCATACTCAGGCAGATAAAAGACATGCACGGCCCCAAGCTGCTACACCTGCACACGAAGAAAGGCCACGGCTTTGCCCCCAGCGAACACTACACACCCGTATGGCATGCGCCAGGGAAGTTTGACCCTGAGACAGGCAAAATCATCAAGGCCGACGATGGCAGCAACAAAAAGATGAAATACCAGGATGTGTTCGGACAAACACTCTTGGAACTGGCACAACAGAACCCACAGATAGTAGGCGTAACACCCGCCATGCCCACGGGCTGCTCGATGAACATCATGATGGAGGCCATGCCCGACCGCGCCTTCGACGTAGGCATAGCCGAGGGACACGCCGTCACGTTCTCAGCTGGCATGGCCAAGGACGGGCTGCTGCCCTTCTGCAACATCTACTCGGCGTTTGCACAACGGGCCTACGACAACATCATACACGACGTGGCCATACTGAGGCTGAACGTGGTGCTCTGCCTCGACCGCGCCGGACTGGTGGGGCGCGACGGCCCTACACACCACGGTGCCTTCGATCTGGCCTACCTGCGGCCTATACCCAACCTTACCATCTGCTCGCCCATGGACGAGTGTGAGCTGCGCCGCCTGATGTTCACCGCACAGCAGAAGGACATGGGACCATTCGTCATTCGCTATCCTCGCGGACGCGGACTGCTCGACGACTGGCACTGCCCCTTAGAGGCGGTCAAGGTGGGCACGGGGCGCAAGCTGCGCGACGGCAACGACGTGGCCGTGCTGAGCATTGGCCCCATAGGTAACGACATAGAGGAAGTACTGGCCCCCCTTTCGCCCCCCGAGGGGGGCACTATAGACTTGTCCTCTGATAATAGAAGTATTGAAGCCCCCTCGGGGGCAGTAGGGGGGGCTGTGGGGGTCTCCGTGGCTCACTACGACATGCGCTTCCTGAAACCGCTCGACGAAGACATACTGCACGAAGTGGGGCGCAAGTTCAAGCGCATCGTCACCGTGGAGGACGGCGTGCGCAATGGCGGTCTTGGCTCTGCCATACTTGAATGGATGAGCGACCACGGCTACCAGCCCCACATCACCCGCTTAGGACTGCCCGACAAGTTTGTGGAGCACGGTGAGGTGAGCGAGCTGCGCCAGATTGTGGGACTGGACAAGAAGAGTATAATTGAAGCAATAGCCGCCTTATGAAGATAGTCATTGCAGGAGCAGGAGCCGTGGGCACACACCTCTCGAAGCTCCTTTCAACAGAGAACCACGACTGCGTGCTCATCGACGACGATGATGAGCGCCTGGCTGGCGTAGACAGCAACTACGACATCATGGCCGTGTGTCAGTCGCCCACCAGCATCAAGACCTTGAAGGATGCCGGAGTAGGCTCGGCCGACCTCTTCGTGGGTGTGACACGCTATGAGAGCCGCAACATCACTGCCTGCATGCTGGCACATGCCCTCGGAGCAAAGAAGACCGTGGCCCGCATCGACAACTACGAGTATCTGCTGCCGCAGAATCTGGAGTACTTCCAGAAAGTGGGTGTCGACTCACTTGTATATCCGGAGGTGCTCGCCGCCAGCGACATCATCAGCGGACTGAAATTGTCGTGGGTGCGTCAGCGCCTCGATGTGCGCGACGGCGCACTGGTGCTCCTCGGCGTGAAGCTGCGCGACACCTGCCTCATCCTAAACCAGCCCATTAAAGACCTCTGCGGACCCGACGACCCCTACCATATTGTGGCACTGAAACGCGGCGGAGAGACCCTCATCCCCGGAGGTATGGACGTGCTGCAGAACGGCGACCTGGCCTACTTCATGACCACCAGCGAATACATACCCCACATTAAGCGCATAGTGGGAAAGGAGAAATACGAAGACGTGCACTCCGTTATCATCATGGGCGGAGGAAAGACTTCTGTCAGGGCAGCACTCACACTGCCCGACAACATGCACGCCAAGATTATAGAGAGTTCGCTGGAGCGCTGCGATAGGCTGAACCAGCTCATTGACCGCTCGAACATTATGATTATACATGGCGACGGCCGCGACCTGAGCCTGCTGCGCGAGGAGAGCATCAAGAACACACAGGCATTCGTAGCCCTCACCGGCAATGCCGAGACAAACATACTGGCCTGTCTCACGGCAAAGAAGCTGGGCGTTCGCAAGACCATCGCCATGGTAGAGAACCTCGACTATGTGTCGATGGCCGAGGGACTCGACATAGGCACTATCATCAACAAGAAAACTGTGGCTGCCAGCCATATCTTCCAGATGATGATGCGCGCCGACGTGCGCAACCTCCGCACACTGATGCTGGCCGACAGCGAGGTGGCCGAGTTTATGGCTGCCGAAGGCTCGAAGGTGACTCGCAACCCCGTGAAGTCACTGGGTCTGCCCCGTGGCATTGCCATCGGCGGCCTGGTGCGCGACGGCCAGGGCATACTGGTGAACGGCAACACACAAATAAAAGCCGGCGACAGCGTTATAGTGTTCTGTCACCGGCATATGCTCGAAAATGCCGAGAAATTCTTCAAGAAATCGATACTTCCCTGGTAGCAAACAGATTCCGTCCGTTGTTGTCCGCTGCTCTGCTTATTTGTTCTCTTCTATGTATTCGGTCATCTGCTCCACCTTGCTGTAACCGTCAATGCCCCTCTGCTCGATGTCGTCGATGCGCCACTGGCCGTCTTCATATACGAGTGCAAATGAGTGGGTGGCACTCTCGTCGCCATGCACGAGTTCGAAGTTTGCCATGGCAGTGTTGCCGTCGATGGTGACATCAAAGTCCTTCGGCTCGATGGGGGCCTCGTCATAGAAGCTGAGCAGCCCGTTCCAGTCTTCGCACAAGCCTGGCTCTCCCTTTTCCACATCTATTTCGCGTATCTGGCTAACAAGCTCGTTGAATTTCTTCGAGCAGTACTCGCCTACAAGGTCGATGTTGGCTTCCATGCCGTCCTCACTCGGACTGTAGATGGTGTTGGCGTCGTCGTAGAGGGAACGCACCATGGCGATGACCCCTTCCTTTGTCTTGGGAGCAGCCTCTTCGCCATCGTCCTCGTCGCCTTCGTCGTTTCCCTCAGCCACCTTCTCGGTGCCTGCCTTCTCCTTGTCCTTGCTGCCGTCTTTCGAGCCGCAAGCCGTCATTACACACACCGACACTGCGGCGATGGCAAACAGATAAAGCTTTCTTTTCATAATCTTTTTAGTTTAGATGAATTAATAAAGAGAATTATAACATATCCATAAATTGCTGATTGAAAACGATGCAAAATTAACAATAATAAAATGTAAACCACACACGATTGCAGTTAAATTAAGTTAATGGAGACGACTCGCGGCGCTAAAGACAAATATTGGCCCAATTATTTGGCAGTTTAAAGAATAATCTATATCTTTGCACTCTAATTGTGGCATGATAAACTGGAAGCTGATAGCCAAGATACTGGGTTCGCTGCTCTTTGTAGAGGCGTTCTTCATGGCGCTGTGCTTAGCCATGGCAGCCGTTTATATGGAAAACGACCTGCTGGTGTTTGTGGTGTCGGCTTGTTTCACTGGTGCCGGTGCCGCGCTGTTTCGCTACTTAGGACATGGGGCTGAGAACTCGCTGAGCCGCCGCGACGCCTACGTAGTGGTGACGCTCATCTGGGTGGTGTTCTCCATCTTCGGCATGATACCGTTCCTCATCAGCGGCTCGCTTACCAACCTCTCCGAGGCGTTCTTTGAAACGATGTCGGGCTTCACCACTACGGGCGCCACTGTCATCGATGACGTGGAGTCACTGTCGCACGGCCTGCTGTTCTGGCGCTCGCTCATGCAGTGGATAGGCGGTCTGGGCATCGTGTTCTTCACCGTGGCGGTGCTGCCATCGCTGGTGGGCGGCAGCGTGAAGGTGTTTGCCGCCGAGGCCACCGGCCCCATGCGCTCAAAGCTGCACCCCAGGCTGTCTACCAGCTCGAAGTGGATATGGAGCATCTACCTGCTGTTGACGGTGGCTTGCGGCGTGTCGTTCTGGGCTTGCGGCATGGACTGGTTCGACGCCACCAACTACTCTATGACCACTACCGCCACGGGCGGTTTCTCCACCCACAACGGAAGCATCTTCCTCGCCTCGCCCACCATCGAGTATCTCTCCATCCTGTTCCAGTTCCTGGCAGGCATCAACTTCACACTGCTCTACCTCTCATTCTTCAAGTTCAAGCCTGGGTCACTTTTCCGCAACAGTGAGTTCAAACTCTACATCATCACTATTGTAGTAGCCTCGGCGTGGATAATGTACCTGCTCATGACACGCATGGGCTACGACTTAGAGCAGGCGCTGCGCTCGTCGCTGTATCAGGTGGTGTCGTTTATCACCACCACGGGCCTGAGCAACACCGACGCTGGCATGTGGCCCCACATCACGTGGGTCATTCTGGGCGTGCTCATGTTTATGGGCGCCTGTGCAGGCAGCACCACCGGTGGCTTCAAGAGCATTCGCATGCTCATGCTGCTGCGCGTCCTGCGCAATGAGTTCCACCACATACTCCACCCCAACGCTGTGCTGCCCGTGCGCATAGGCGGACAAACGGTGTCACAGAGCCGGTTGGTGACGCTCTTGGCGTTCTTCCTGCTCTACATCATCATGCTCCTGGCCACCGCAGTGGCCATGTCGCTGAGCGGCATCGACATCACCAATGCCCTCACCATAGCCCTGAGCCTCATCAGCAACGTGGGCGCAGGCCTCGACACGAACATCGGTCCACAGATGTCGTGGGCCGACCTAAGCGACGGACTGAAGTTTCTCTGCTCGTTCCTCATGCTCGTCGGCCGTCTTGAAATCATGGCAGTGCTCGTGCTCTTCACCCGTTCTTTCTGGAAGAAAAACTGAACTAACAATCACATAAACCTAAACAACCATGAACGAAATTCAAAATCTGAAGCCAGAATGCATCTGGCGCAATTTCTACAAACTGACACAGGTGCCGCGCCCCAGCGGACACTTAGAGAAAATCCAACAGTTCCTGCTCGACTTCGGCAAGGAGTGTGGCGTTTATGCGGTAAAGGACCCCGCCGGCAACATCCACATGCGCAAGCCTGCTACCCCCGGCATGGAGAACCGCAAGGGCATTATCCTGCAGGCACACATGGACATGGTGCCGCAGAAGACGCCCGAGAGTACCCACAACTTCGAGACCGACCCCATAGAGCCGTGGATAGACGGTGAGTGGGTGAAGGCCCGTGGCACCACACTGGGCGCCGACAACGGTCTGGGCGTGGCCTCCATCATGGCCATCATGGAAGACAAGACCTTGAAGCACGGTCCCATCGATGCCCTCATCACCCGCGACGAGGAGACGGGCATGTTTGGTGCCAATGAGCTGCCAGAGGGACAGCTGCAGGGCGACATCCTGCTCAACCTCGACAGCGAGCACTGGGGAAAGTTCGTTATCGGAAGCGCCGGCGGCATCGATGTCACCGCCACCTTAGCATATAAAGAGGTGGACACCGACCCCGAGGACATTGCCGTGGCCATCAGCGTGCAGGGACTGCGCGGCGGTCACAGCGGACTAGAGATTAACGAGGGGCGTGCCAACGCCAACAAGCTATTAGTGCAAGTGGTGCGCGAGGCCATCGGCGAGTATGAGGCCCGCCTCTGCTCATGGCACGGCGGCAACATGCGCAACGCCATCCCCTTCAAGGCCGTTGCCGTGCTGACACTGCCGAAAGAGAACATCGAAGCACTGAAGGAGGCTGTGGCTGACTGGAAGGACACATTCAACGATGAGTTCAAGCTCATTGAGCCGCAGGGCGTGGAGGTGACCATCGAAGAGGTAGAGGCCCCGAAGACGCAGCTGCCCGAGGAGATTCAGGACAACCTCGTCGATGCCATCTTCGCTTGCCACGACGGAGTGATACGCTTCATCCCCGCCTATCCCGCCGTTGTTGAGACCTCCAGCAATCTGGCCATCATCGACATCGAAGGCGGCAATGCCGGCATCAAGATCCTGGCACGCTCGAGCCGCGAGGACATGAAAGACTACGTGGTAACAATGCTGCAGAGCTGCTTCGCCATGGCCGGCATGAAGGTGGAGACCAGCGGCAGCTACGGCGGCTGGGACCCGAACCCCGACAGCGAGATTCTACATCTTCTATTAAAGGAGTACAAGGAACTGTTCAGCCAGGACGGCATCATTCAGGTGGATCACGCCGGCTTGGAGTGCTCCGTCATCCTGGGCAAGTATCCCTGGCTCGACGTCGTCAGCCTCGGCCCCACGATGAAGTCGCCCCACACCACCACCGAGCGCGCCCTCATCGCCACCGTTGAACCCTTCTGGCAGCTGCTGAAGAAGACGCTGGAAGACGTGCCAGTGAAATAAACACGAAGAAGCCCTTAGGGAAAGGGGTTTGTTTGCATGGCGAGTTGTGCAATTGATCTTTAATTCTGCATGACACGCCATGCATTTTTGTTGCTTTTGCTATCTTTGCACGAAAAATGTAGAGTTGCACTCCTGAAATTAACGCAGAATAACACCACACTATGGCAGTCTCTTCAGCCACAGTCCGAAAAAGCGGTCGTAGACAATATATCCCCGCTTGGCAGTGCTTCCATCAGTTGTGCGGTCTCTTTCCCACGGTCGCAGAAATAAACCGGGCCGAAGTAACCATATTCGGGGAAGGGATTCTCTAATTTCATGTTTTACGTTTCATGTTTTATGAAATACACAATCATGTGCAAAGGTAGCGAACAATCGTAAAACCGCCAAACAATTTGGCAAAAAGTGACAGAATTATTTGGTAATACGGGAAAAAGAGCGTATTTTTGCACAACAATAAAAAACTATGCAAAGAACAGGCCAACTACTTCTTACGGCGGGAGTACTCGTCACCCAACAGGCTTTGGCACAGACCGACAGCGCCGACAGGCCCAAGGCTACACCAGAAAGGCCTAATGTTATCTTCATCCTCGCCGACGACATGGGCTACGGCGACCTGGCCTGCTATGGCAACCGGTATATACAGACGCCGAACATCGACCGGCTGGCACGTACGGGAACGAGCTTTACACAGGCTTACGCCGGCAGCGGCATCAGCTCGCCCAGTCGCTGCTCGCTGATGACGGGCCTGAACAGTGGCCACACCCGCATACGCGACAACCAGTGCTACGCAGGGGGACTGACAGGGCTGAAAATCAACCCGCAGGGCGACACCACCATCGTGCGCCGCGCCAACCTGCTGCCCGAAGACACCACACTGGCCACCGTGGTCAGTGCCGGCGGCTACCGCACCTGCCTGGTGAACAAGTGGCACCTTGACGGCTACGACCCGCAGGCAGCGCCCAACCACCGAGGCTTCCATGAGTTCTACGGATGGACCATCAGCACCGTACACAGCAACGCACCCTACTACTATCCCTACTACCGCCTGCACGGCGACTCACTCATCACCATCAGTGAGAACGAGCACGACGCCCACGTGCGCCACAACACAGAGATTTCGACCGACGACGCCATACAGTTCATCCACCGCAACAAGGATCAGGCGTTCTTCCTCTTCCTAGGCTACGACGCGCCGCACGAGCCTTACAATATCGACGACACATCATGGTATGACGAGCAGGGCGACTGGAGTGCCAACACCAAGCGCTACGCCGCGCTGGTCACTCACATGGACTACCACATAGGCCGACTGCTAGGCACCCTCGATGCGCTCGGCCTGCGTGAAAGCACGCTCGTCATCTTTGCCAGCGACAACGGAGCCGCCGTCATGGCCCCGCTGAAGGAGCTGAACTGCGGTGCCGGTCTGAAGGGGCGCAAGGGGCAGCTCTACGAGGGTGGCATACGTGTGCCTCTCATCGTCAACCAGCCCGGCCGCGTGCCCGCCCGGCAAATCAGCAACCTCGTATACTTCCCCGATTTCATGCCCACCCTCGCCGCGCTCACCAATAGCAAGCAGGGACTTCCCCAAAAGACCGACGGCGTAGACATATCGCCCCTGTTCTTCGGCCAAGAGTGCGACACCGACAGCCGCCCCCTCTACTGGGAGTTTCCCGGCAAGCAGCGTGCCTTGCGCTGGAACGGATGGAAAGCCGTCAGCGTGAAGAAAGGGGCTCCCCTGGAACTCTATCGCATCAAGGACGACCCCTACGAACAGCACAACCTGGCTGAGCAGCACCCGGAAGTGCTACAGGAAATGGAGCAGATGATGCGCCAGCTGCGCACACCATCGCCCAACTACCCCATTGAAGACGAATGATTGCCCCTTTTGCACGTCCGCTCTACGTCATGCTGAAGCCCGTGGGCTCGCGGTGCAACCTGGCGTGTCAGTACTGCTATTATCAGGACAAAGGCAACACACTGCTCAGCGAGGAGCTGTTAGAGGAGTTCACACGTCAGTATCTGGAGGCGCAAACCATGCCGCAGGTGCTCTTCACCTGGCACGGCGGCGAACCGTTGCTGCGCCCGCTCTCCTTCTATAAGAAGGCGCTGGAGCTGCAGCGCCGCTATGGCCGTGGACTGCAGATAGACAACTGCCTGCAAACCAACGGCACACTGCTCACCGACGAGTGGTGTGAGTTTCTGCAAGCGAACAATTTCCTTGTGGGCATCAGCATAGACGGGCCAAAGGAGATGCACGACCACTACCGACGCACCAAGAGCGCCGCCCCTGAAGCCGCCCCTGGAGCCGCGCACCTGATAGGTGGCCCGTCGTGGGAGACAGTGATGCACGGCATACATCTGCTGCAGAAACATGGTGTACAGTGGAACGCCATGGCCACCGTTAACGCCGCCAACGTCGACCATCCCGTGGAGTTCTACCGTTTCTTCCGCGACATAGGTTGCGAATTCCTGCAGTTCACGCCAGTGGTAGTCCCTCCTTCGTCCACCGAGGGAGACGCAACGCCCTGCACACCATCAAACGAAGACACCTCGGTGGCTGTTGACGGAGCGACATGGGGCCGTTTCCTCTGTGCCGTCTACGATGAGTGGGTGCAACGCGACGTAGGCACGCGCTTTGTGCAGCTCTTCGATGCCACGCTGGCCAACTGGATGGGCGTGCCGCCAAGCATCTGCTCCATGGCTCCCACCTGCGGCCACGCTGCGGTGATGGAGGCCGACGGCAGCGTGTACAGCTGCGACCACTTCGTGTTTCCCAAATACCGTCTGGGCAACATACGCCAGCACACCATCACTGAGCTGCTCTACGGAGAGCGCCAGCATCGCTTCGGCCTGCAGAAGCGCGATGCACTGCCCCGCCAGTGCCGCGAGTGCCGTTTCCTCTTTGCCTGCCACGGCGAATGTCCCAAGAACCGTTTCGCCACCGACCGCTACGGTGAGTATGGACTCAACCACCTATGCGAGGGCTACTATCAGTTCTTCACCCACGTGGCCGCTGACATGGACTACATGGCCGCTGAACTGCGGGCAGGCCATGCGCTCGCTCCACACATCATTAAACGTTAGCATATATAGGGAGCCCTTCCCTACCCTCCCCCACCCGACGGTTAACTCGCTGGCAGCCGATGGTTATTTTTGGCACAGGAAACTCAGGGTGGAGAGTTCCGCTCGGGAAAAGAGGAGACCGCTTCACGCGCGCGCGTTTTATACGCGCGCATGACCGCTAGGTGCTTGCACCACTTGCACCACTATTTCAAAAAGCGGAGGCCTCCCAGCAAAATTTGGCGGTCACTTTTTTTCACAGGAGGGCACGAAATTTTCACAGGAGGGCACCACGTAAAATTCACAAGCAAGCACCTTGAAGTGGTGCAAGTGGTGCAAGCACCATGCAGTCACGCGCGCGTATAAAACGCGCGCGCGTGAGAGACCAGCTATTCGCCTTAGGCTGAGTCTGGGCTATGGACGCCCGAAGCACCTCCCGCCCATGCAAGGGGAAAGGCGCGTGAAGAGAGCACATAGGCCTAGGAGTCCTTGCAGCGCAGGAATGTCGGGGGAGATATGTCTATCGCGCAGATACCACAGAGTTGCGCAGAGACAGAAGCGCCTTCCTCTCCACAGCTCTCTATATTATTGCTGAAAAAAAACTATTCGAAAACAAAAAGAGACGCGCTTTTTTGGTCGGTTCATATTTTTGTTGTACCTTTGCACCATCAATATTAATAAATAAAAAAACAAGCATTATGGACGACTACCCGGCGGAAACTTTTAAACGCTGAGGCGGGAGGACAAGGCGGCAAGACACGCTAATCCTCTTGCCTGGCCTATTTTGAGCTTTTTATTAGAATTCGAGCCTTGCTCGCTGCGCGTGTTCGAGTATTATTCATGTTATTCGTGAGATTCGTGTTCGAGCAAGAGCCTAAGTAAGAATTAGTAAATGTTGAAGGATTAGCACAATGAGAAGCTACTGGAACACAACTGGTGGACTGACCCAACTCGCAGAGTGGCAGTCTAACTGCTGGATACAAGTAACCTGCCCCACAGAGGAAGACCAGCACGACCTGGAGAAACAGTTCGGCATACCCGACTATTTCATCACCGACATCAGCGACACCGACGAGCGTGCCCGCTACGAATACGACGACGGATGGATGCTCATCATCCTGCGCATACCCTATGTAAAGGAGACGCGCTCGCGCACCCCCTACACCACTGTGCCTCTGGGCATCATCCACAAGCGCGATGTCACCATCACCGTGTGCTACTATGAGACGAACATGATGATTGACTTCGTGTCCTACCAACAGAAGCGCGGCGTGGGCTTTACCGACTATGTGGACATGATTTTCCGTCTGTTCTACTCCTCGGCTGTGTGGTATCTGAAACGGCTGAAGCAGATAAACTCGCTTATAGACAAGGCGAAGCGCAACCTTGACCGCGACGTGAACAACGAAAGTCTGATAGGACTGAGCCGCCTACAGGACTCGCTCACCTACTTCCAGACCTCCATACGCGGCAACGAGACACTGCTGTCGAAACTGAAGTTCAAGCTACAGATAGACGAACTCGATGCCGACCTGATAGAAGACGTGAACATCGAGATGACGCAGGCCCGCGAGACAACGGCCATATACAGCGACATCCTTGAGTCGACGATGGACACCTACAGCAGCATCATCAACAATAATATGAACACGGTGATGCGTACGCTCACTAGCGTCACCATTATCATGATGTTCCCCACACTCATTGCCTCGCTCTTTGGCATGAACCTCGTTAACGGCATGGAGGAAAAGCCCTTCGGCTTCATCCTCGCCCTCGTCATTAGCGTGGGCACGGCAGCAGCAGCCTGGTGGTTCTTCCGCCACAAGCGCCTGGTGTAAGGTTGTTACTGAGTGACGGGGGGAGGTAGACGCGTGTTGGCTACAGTATCAGTTCGTGTCAGTCTGCTGCTGGTTTATTTATTTGGCAACGGACAACAACGGACTTTTATGGATGCTTTATCTGCTACAGGGATTCCGTAGGCACTCCCCGCCCCTCAAGGGGAAAGGCTACGGGTAGGCGAGCTTGCTCGGGAATGGGGCAGGGGTGGGGTCTGTATCTTCCCAACCACACATCCAAGGGAGGGGAGAGGCGCAAAGCGGGCC
>JAEEGG010009498.1_pt1 | contig 21757 bp, 18 predicted proteins | sample 9134161 | NCBI WGS metagenome assembly JAEEGG01 (sample SAMN16246543, study PRJNA631951) | gut metagenome | biome: gut microbiome; feature: rumen; material: CR-attached | host: Bos | place: Iran: Karaj | collected 2018-10
CGAATGGTCATTAGGATGTCGCTGGTGTACACCGAATTGCCCTTGTATACCTTGCCGTCCCTTATCGTGTATATCACATCGCTGCTATACACCGAATTGGCCTTGTAGATTTTGTTTTCGCGAATGTTGCACACGACATCGCTCGAATAAACCGAATTTTTCTTGTATACCTTGCTGTTGCTAAGGTTGCAAATCACATCGCTGCTGTAAACGCTGGTCTTGTTGTAAACCTTCACGGGACTGACGGCAAACGATGAAATGTAAAACAGCACCGCCACTATTATTGATATTGTTGCTTTCATACGCAGATATTTTTGGCAAAGATAATAAAATGTTTCAAGGGCAGACGCCCGTTTCAGGTTTCAAGTTTAACTTCGTTGAGGGCTTCGCCGTTCATGTTTCTGCGCTGCGCTGTTTCTATGGGCTTCGCCCGTTTCAATGGCTAACGCCGTTTCTGGTTTAACGTTTCAAGTTTAACGTTTCAATAAGTTTCTCTTGGCATTCGTCTATTTGCCAATTGCTTGGGCATTCTTGGCTGCTTCCAGCATTGCCACCTGCTGTAAGGCTTCTTGTAGCGTAGCTCGCGATGATGGACGCCCCAATGAGAGCCGAGCCTGCCTTGCAGATTCCTGAATGCTCTCGTTGATTAAATCGAGGAAGGTCTGTGGATCCATTTTCTATATCGTTTACAAATTCGTCAATAATTGTAGCGGCGCAATGCATTACGCCGCTACTAATTTAATTATCAATACATTTTATGTGTTTTTTTTGTTTCTTGTGTGCAAAATTAAGTGTTATTTTCTAAACAGCAAATGGTTTTTATTCTCTTTTATCAATCTAAGGTTGATGGCTGCGCCGTTTCTATGGGCTGCCTGTGCTGCGATGCACTGAGGTTCTCGAAGTGAGCCTGTCGAAGCACGCACGTTTCTGTTGAGACGCAAAATTTTGCGTCTGTACATGAAGAATCGCACCATGTTGCGATTTTACAATTCAACGGTTCAATGTTCAAATCTTAAATCGACAATCGTAAACCGTAACTCGTAAATTCCCTTTAGCTTATGCTTCCGTAGTTTACCTTGTTCTTGTTGAAATTCCTTAGAGCAACCAGCAATAGTTCGTTTTCGGGTTTTGCGAGGTCGGGGTCGTCAGCGAGGATTTCGTTGGCTATGTCGCGGACATATTGGATGAGCTGTCCGTCCTGACTGAGGCTAGCCATCTTGAGGTCGATGGCGAATCCGCTCTGCTGTTTGCCTTCCATGTCGCCCGGACCGCGCAATTTGAGGTCGGTTTCGGAAATCTCGAATCCGTCGGTGCTGTTTACCATCGTGGAAATGCGGCTGTAGGCGTTCTCTGAAAGGTTGGGCTTGGTCATCAGTATGCAATACGACTGCGAACTGCCTCGTCCGACCCTGCCACGCAACTGGTGCAACTGCGACAAGCCAAACCGCTCGGCACTTTCGATAATCATAACGGTTGCATTCGGCACATCTACACCTACCTCAATCACGGTTGTCGCAACCATAATCTGTGCATCGTTCTTTTCGAACATCCTCATGCCCAATTCCTTCTGGTCGGGTTTCATTCGTCCGTGAACAACTGCCACATGGTAGTTTGGAATAGGAAACTCGCGTACAATGCGGTCGTATCCGTCTTCCAAATCCTTCAAATCCACATTTTCCGATTCTGATATGAGCGGATATACTATATATACTTGATGCCCTTCCTCAATCTGCTGTCGCATGAAGCCGTATATTTTCAGGCGGTAGGCGTCGGTAAAATGCTTGGTGATAATTTTGGAACGACCTTTCGGAAGCTCATCAATCACAGAGACATCCAAGTCGCCGTAGAGTGTCATGGCGAGCGTGCGCGGGATAGGAGTGGCCGTCATTACAAGGATATGTGGAGGCAATAGGTTTTTCTTCCACAGCTTTGCCCTTTGCTCAACGCCGAAACGGTGTTGCTCATCTATCACAGCCATTCCAAGGTTCTTGAAAACCACTGTTTCCTCGATAAGAGCGTGAGTTCCCACCAAAATGTTGAGGCTTCCATCGCGAAGTGTACGGTCGATTTCGGTGCGCTCGCGCTGCTTGGTGGATCCTGTGAGCAAGCGGATGTTTACGCCTATTCCATCGAGCATTTTCGACAAGGAGCGGTAATGTTGCTGTGCAAGCACCTCGGTCGGCACCATAAGGCAGGCCTGGTAGCCGTTGTCGACAGCCATAAGCATGGTCAGCAAGGCAACAAGGGTTTTTCCGCTTCCCACATCGCCCTGCAGAAGTCGGTTCATCTGGCGACCACTGCACACATCGGCGCGTATTTCCTGAAGCACGCGAGTTTGGGCTCCCGTCATTTTGAACGGGATTTTTTTGTGGAAGCATTCTTTCAGGTAGTTGTCCCTGCTGCGGTCGAAGACGAATCCCCGTACAGTATTGTGACGATGAAGTTTAGCCCTTTGTATGTTGAGCTGTATGATGAAAAGTTCCTCGAACTTTATGCGGTACTGTGCCTGACGGAGCATTTCGGTATTTTCGGGGAAATGAAGCTCGCAAAGTGTCTTTTCCAAGCCCATCAGGTTGTATTTCTGGATGATGTATCGCGGAAGCGTTTCGCCAACCTTGCCGTGAATGTCGGGCAGGAGCGAGGCGATAAGCGTCTGGAAAGTCTTGGAGTTTATGTAGTTGCTTTTCGACTGTTCGGTGGTGCTGTACTGCGGGGCGAGCGTTACCTGTGGTTTGCTTTGCCACTTCGACAGTTCCTCCATTTCGGGATGTACGATGTTGATTCGTCCGCTGAATTCGCTCGGCTTGCCAAATAATATATAGGTCTTGTCGCGATTGAGGCTTTTGCTTATCCAGTCGATGCCTTGAAACCAAACAACTTCCACAACTCCAGTGTTGTCGGTAAAAGTTCCTACTAGTTTTTTCTTGTTGGCACCGATTTTCTGGAGTTCAAGACCGATAAATTTTCCTTTCAGCTGAATGTATGGCAAGTCCTTGTTGAGTTCGCCAACGGAATAGAATCGGCTACGGTCGACATAGCGGTAGGGAAAATAGTAGAGCAGGTCTCGGAAAGTGCGTATGCCGAACTCCTTCTTGAAGATTTCGGCACGCTTGGGACCCACGCCCTTCATGTAGGTAATGTCAGTATCTAAAAAATCAGCGACCATACTCAGCGACAAAGAAATTTTCTAACTTTGCCACCGCAAAAATAATAAATTTTGAAACTGCCAGGCAACATATCGTATCTGCTAAGGTCGAAGGAGAACGAAAAACTTCCCGACATATTCAATGAGTTTATTCTTGATTCGATGTTTCAAATGAGCGGTTTCATCGATTGCTGCGAGTACCGATTAAATATGCTTGCCGACAATACAATGTTGAATGTCAAGGATTTTGGTACGGGTAATAGCGGAATGCGGAAAGTAAAGGAGATTGCCCGCAGGTCATCCACCGATGTGCGCTATGGCGGTGTAATGCAGAAGATTATTGATGCCTTCAAGGTGGAACGCATACTCGAACTTGGTACATCGGTTGGCGTTGGCACAATGTTTCTGGCTCGGACAAATGCGAAGGTGAAAATTACGACTGTTGAGGGCTGTCCGGAAACCTGCAAGTTTGCAAAGTCGGAATTTTCCAAACGTAAAATCGCCAATGTGAACTTTATAAACGACAACTTCGACCACCTTTTTGACAGTCAAGCACTGAATGGGCAGAAATTTGACCTTTCCCTCATAGATGGCAATCATACCTGCGAGGCTACGCTTAGATATTTCAACCATATAGTAAATAACCATTGCGGACAAAAATCCATCATCGTAATTGATGATATAAACTGGAGCCGTGACATGTACCGCGTATGGAAGGAAATTTCGGCAAAAATGCAAGATTCGTTGAGGTTAAATCTTTTCCGCATGGGAATAATTTTTTGTGGGTATGGTTTTCCGAAAGGGGAGGTGAGAGCAGAGATTTTCAAATGGAATGAATAATGGACAATGAACAATTGATAATGAATAATGGATAATTGCTTACGCGAGCTAAAGGTTGACAATGGACAATTGACGATCCACACCCTCGGTGTCATGCTGAACTTGTTTCAGCATCTGAACAAATAACAATGGATAATTAATAATGGACAATGAACAATGGATAATTTGTAGGCTCGCAATGCATTGCGAGCCTACGGAATCATTAAACGATAATAATTAAATTTTCAGTTGCATTTTTTTTTCCGAATGTCATTTGCTTATGCAAATAATTCACTATGTTTGTAGTTTATTTTCTATTACAACCGAAATGTGTATAATGTAAATTGTTTTTTATGAGAAGAATATTGTTGTTTGTGTCTATCTTCTTCCTTGCCGTTGTTGCCTTTATGGGCTGCCACAAGGATCCGCTGGACTATGGGAATGTAGGCGTGCTGAACTTGAATCTGCAACGAGGATACAAGACCATGAACAAAGGAGCTGTGGAATCGTTTGATGCACGAGTGACAATTTTCTACAGCGAAAAAGATACAATTAGCTATAACTGCCGTTTTGTTGACACTGATGGCGATGGACTTTACAACAACGATCCCAAGGCACTTGACTGCATATATGTTCGCCGCGAGGTAGGTTTCTGGGTTGGTGTGCAGGCTGTTATTCAGGGCGATACGGTTTCGGGAATGTCAGACCCCATTGCCTTGCTATATTTGTCAGATGAAAATTCAGTGGTTGACGTTACTATTGTGCTGGAGGCTGGCTATCCGCGCATAGTGATGAGTACAAACACGGAAGTTGTAGGGGAGGACATTTTGATTTTTGGCGAAGTGCTTGAAGGTGGCGATATGGTTGAAGAATACGGATTTGCTATAAGGCGAGGACAACTCGGTGATGAGGAGAAGCGTATTTGGTCAAAGCGGTTTTTGTCCGAGAGGGATATGCAGGAATTGTTCTCATATGCCGACTATGAATTTTATGATGCAGAAATTTTTGATAATGAAACGAATAGGTTTGGTTGTGCGCTGGAAATGATGGACTTCGATTCGGTAGAGTACTCGGTGGCTGCAATTGCTTTGTTGCGTATGAATGATGGCGACTCCATACAAAGTGTTATACATAGTCCTGTGGTAAGCATGACAATTTCTGGCGGAGGAGCGATTATAGAAGAATCTGTTTTCATTGATGAACCATATTACAACGGTGATACGGTAACATTGTATGGTTACTACGCAGGAAATAAGGAAGTGTACGAATGTGGTTTCGTGCTTGGATTCAACGATTACGAACTTAATGACACTATGCCATGTCGCGTAGATGGTGCTAGTTTTTCTTTGCCACTATTCGGATTCCAGCCTAATACTACTTATTATTATAGGGCGTATGTAAAGACGGCAGATGGCTTAATTGAGAGCGAAGTCGGGCAGTTCCAGATTACGGGGATGATACAGGAGTTTGCCGTTTATACAGAGTCGGCAAGTGATATAACAGAATCGTCGGCAACCTTGAACGGTTATGTTACTTCGACTGATGGTGTTGAATTCTGTGGTTTTATATTGAATATGGGAACTTATAATGATACCATAATGGTTGAATCATTTGCTGGTGGCAGTTTCTCCTATCAGGTGTCAAATCTTACTGCTAGTACAACATATTACTATCAAGCATTTGCAAATAGGGGAGGTTGGGTTTTCGGAGAGGATGTTTCTTTTACAACATCACGAGTTACTACTGGAACCATAAACGGACATACTTGGATTGACCTAGGTTTGCCAAGCGGCTTGCTTTGGTCTACAACCAATATCGGAGCAGAAAATCCTGAGGATTACGGAAGTTATTATGCTTGGGGGGAAACAGAACCTAAGGAAACATACGCATGGGAAACATACCGCTATTGCAATGGAAGTGAGTCAACCTTAACAAAATATTGCAATGATGAAGGTTATGGTCTGGATGGCTTTACTGATTCGCTAACAACTTTGGAGTCTAGTGACGATGCGGCAACAGCCAATTGGGGTAATAGTTGGCGTATTCCAACTCAATCAGAAATAAATGAATTAGTGAATAATTGTTCTATGGAATCTACGACACGAAATGGTGTAAATGGTTCTCTGTTTACTGGTCCCAACGGCAACAGTATTTTCTTACCTTGGGCTGGTTGGTATAATGAGTATGGGATTAATGATGAAGGGTCGGTTGGTAGGTATTCAACAAGTGTACTTGGCACTGGGATGGAACCTTATTATGCTATAATAATTAGTATAGATAATGGCGGTGGAGTTTGGACGGGTAACGAACGTAGATATTATGGTTATCCAATTCGTCCTGTTTGCGTTCAGTCCAAGAAGAAAAGGAAATGAAAACCAATTGACAATTTTTGAGCAAACCGAAGGCAGAACAAAAAAAGGGTTTTTGCTCTGCTGAGGTGAAGCCAAAAATCACAGACTGAAAGGATGTAATTGATAATTTATAATGGAAAAACGCATTATAATAGTGCAACGGTATTTGTCACCTTGTGGTGGCTTGGTGCTTGGTTCTTTCAACGATAAGCTCTGTATGTGCGATTGGGAAGGAGGCTGGCATCGCCAATCAACGAATTTAAGATTAAAACGATTGCTAAATGCCGAATTTCAGGAAGGAAATTCCGATGTGATAGAAATTGCACATAAGCAACTTGATGAATATTTCCATCGAGAACGACGTGATTTTGACATTCCGTTGCTTTTTGTCGGTACGGATTTTCAGAAGCAGGTGTGGAGCGAGTTGCTCAATATTCCGTATGGCACATCAATTTCGTATGCTGAAATGTCAAGGCGACTGGGTGTGTCCAAGGCTGTCCGTGCGCTAGCCAATGCAAATGGTGCCAATGCATTAAGTGTAATTGTTCCATGTCATCGTGTTATTGGCAGCGATGGTTCGCTTACTGGTTATGGCGGCGGTTTGGAAAGAAAGCGGTTTTTGTTGGATTTAGAAAAATAGAGCCTGCGCTATTCAAAATTATTGGTGTCCGCTAAAAAATGTGGCTATACATGTAATTGCGACATTACCAAGTATTTAGACGGTAATATTAATAAAGGGACTCGTCATTTACTTGCTTCGCTGCGTGAGCTAAAGGTACGGAAGCTAGTCGGAACACGCGATACGGAACGGAGAGCGTTGTGAAGACTGCTATCCGTAACGCTGCTTGCAGCCTCGCGAAGCTTGCGAGCAATCTCCTACATTAGTACTAATCAAGGAGATTATTCGCCTTTGGCTCATGAGAAAGTTCCGCACAAATGAACTCACAAGCACCGTTCCTTGTGCTGTTCGTTCTATTTTGCGGAATGACTGTCCTCTTTTTAGCGGACAATACTAATTCAAAATCTTCGAATCTTCGAATCCTCAAATAATCAAATCATCAAATCATCGATACCTCAAATCTTTCCCCCATCCTTAAAACGATATCGTAACTCCGCCCATGAAATTAATCCCAGCTTGAGGGAAGTAGTTTATCAGCGATTTTTCTACGCCGTTTTCGTACCATAGTTCTCCGTAGGCATTGTCGTTGTATTTGGCGTTGAAAAGATTGTTTATCTCAAACTTGAACCTTAGTCCCTTTACATATTTGGTTACAATTTCGTAGTCGAAGCCTGTGCTGCTTATGCAGTATGCTTTTATTAATCTGTCGTTGCTCGAAGTGTTGTCGAGATATTGTTTTCCGACATACTTTACTCGATAGTAAATGTTGAATTTTCCAAAAATGTTGTACCTAATGTCGCCAGCAGCAATTATTCCAGGCGAGAATGCTGAGTTTGTGTTGCTTATGCTTATTTCCTTTGAGCCTTCTGGTAATGTGTTGTCGTATGTGTGTGCATTGAAAGTGTAGTTTTCTATTTTGTTTCGGCTGAAGGTCGCATTGGCACTTATGGTTATGCGTCTGTATGGTTTCACGGTTGCTGCCAATTCGACTCCTGTACGATAGCTCCTGTCAACATTTGTCATTATGTAGTATCCATCCTGGGAAAATTCGCCAGTAGGGACAATCTGGTCGTGAAAATCCATGTAGTATAAGTTCAGTCCGCCCGAAAATATTTTAGATTTGTAAGAGTATCCAAGTTCGTAATCTATAAGAGATTCGGATTCTATTTCTTTCCCGTTTTCGTTTGCATAGTTGATATTTTCGCGTGATGGTTCCCTGTGCGAATGTGCAACCGAAGCATAAACTCTCATCTTATTGTTGATTTCGTAGTTTATTCCGCCTTTAGGGTTGAAAAAGTTGAAGTCAAGGTCTTCCTTTAAGGATCTCATGCTGCCGTTTGTACTCGAAGCGCAATCTGTTCCTCTCATTTCGAAATTAATCATTCTGTACTGCAGGTCGGCATAAAGTGTTATCTTTTTTATAAAGGTGTATTCGGCCTTGTAGAATGCGCTGTACTCGTCCTTGTCGCTTGAATTGCTGTACCATTTGTAGTCCTTGTCGGTATTTCCAGCATATTGCATCCATATTAAGTTTCCATAATGTGTGCCGTCGTAGAATTTTCCAGTTAGACCGAATGTGTTTATAAAATTGCCAATACTATGTGTGGCAGAGACGATTCCTCCATAATAGTTACTCGTTTTTGCGCGTCTTCTAATCAGGTCGGTCTGGCTAATGACTGTCGTGGTAGTGAAAATTTGTCCTTCGTGCGAAACAACTATTGGCAATGATATGTTTGGCATTCCATAGCTCGAAAAGTTTTGTTTGTTCTTGTATTCCTCGTTGTAACCGTCGCTATAATTGTAGAATGCTTTTATATTGAGTTCTATGCTGTTCCATATTTTTTGCGAATATATAAGCTGAACGTGTGTCTGCTGATGGTTTTCCTCTGTGTCGTTGTAGTATTGTTTTGTGCCGTTCGAGTTGAAATATTCTCCTGCCGAATTATATCTTCTGTTTATGTCAAGGTATTGTGACGGGCATCCTATATTTGATATTCCGTTTTTAGTTTTGCTGTACATGATATTGGCGTTCAGCGAGTTGTTTTTTCCTCTCCATGTTGCGCTCAACATTATTGCATTCTGGTTGCTGGCAGACATGTCGATGTATCCGTCGCTTAATAGTTTCGACATTCTCAGGTCAATGGAAAAACCGTTCTTCGTTAATCCGGTTCCTGCCGATATGCTTGCTTTGATTGTGTTGAACGAACCACCCATGATGTTTATGTCGCCGTATGGCTTTGCGCTGGGAGTTTCGGTTGTAAGGTCTATGCTTGCGCCGTAGGCATATGTCCCGCTAGATGAAGATCCTGCACCGCGTGTTATGCTTATATTGCTGATTGATGTGGCAAAGTCGGGCAGATGATGCAATAATGTCTGTCGTGATTCTGCATCGCAAAGTTGTATGCCGTTTATTGTTACATTAATTGCGTCACGGCTCATTCCGCGAATACGAAAATTGGTAAATCCTATTCCTGAACCATTTTCCGAAAGGGCGACAAACGATTGTGTGTGTTCCAGAATGCTTGGGATGTCGCGAACAATGTTTCGGCTTTCTATATAGTTGGCATTGTAAGTGTCGAATGTCATCGGCGTGCGTTTGTCCGAAATGGTTTCAAGTACATGAAGGCTGTCAGTTGGACTGTATGCTTGATGAAGCACTATTGTGCCGATGTCAATTCCTTTTTCGCCAATAGTTTGCTTTTCGTCGTATTGTTCAAGACCTTCGTACGATATTACAATTCTGACGTCGCCCTTTTTGCACTTTATGGAAAATTTTCCATCTTTGTTTGTGTAGTCGCTTTGTTTCGAACCGCCAATCATAACGTTTGCATCATATATCGGATTGCCGGCATCGTCGATGACGGTGCCTGCAATATTCTGCGACAGGCATTCTATGATCAGCAGAAATGCGAATATTAACAATACAAAGCGTTTCATTGTACTTGAAACAGTTTTGCTAAACCTTTAATTCTAAAATATTTCCGAACCGAATAAATGAAAAACGGCTCAAACTCAAAATTATTTTTCAACGGTGCGAAAATAATGTTTTTCACAGATAATGGCAAATACGAAAATTTGTTTAAATTTGCCACTGCTAACAAAATTGTATATGAAAAGGATTTGTCCAGTTTGCCATACGGAATTTGACGGTCGTGCAGACAAGAAATTTTGCTGCGACCAATGCCGTAATACATATAATAATCAGTTGAAACAGGAAGACAATAATATCACATACAAGATTAATCGTGTACTGAAGAAAAACCGTCAGATTTTGAACGAGCAGTACGCAAGGATTGAAAAGCCGGACAAGGAAAGACATTCTATCCCAAAGGATAAATTAGCAAAGGAAGGTTTTAAATTCGATTACATGACAAACATATATCGTACAAAGGCCGACAAGGTTTATTTTTATTGCTACGACTACGGTTATTATATCGATGGCGAGTTTGTTGTGATTGTGCGCAAGAAGGAATATGTTGATTAAAAAGCAAGATAACAAATGATAAGGAAAATTGAAAAATACGACAATTGTGGTAACGTCGCCTATATTGTCGCTAATGTTGACAAGATAAAATCGTTGGGATTCGGAGAGAAGGAAACCGAATATTTGTGCAAAACCTTTGAAAAGAAGGATTATGCCTCACTGAACCTTTACGACAGGATGTGCTTTTTTGTGAAACCAAATGCAGAAAAGTCGGTTGACGAACAGCGTGAGAATGTCCGTATGAATGGATGTACAATCTCGGATGCACTCAATGCTCAGAAATATGCATCGGTTTGCATAGTTGACCTTACCGAAAATGGTTTTGCGCTTGATTTGGCTGAAGGTATAGAGCTCGCAAACTATCGTTTCGACAAATACCTGAAAGAGAAAAAGACTGTTACTTTATCCGAAATCAATATTGTCGGCAATGTCAATGATACGGATGTTGTTCGTCTTAATAGTCTGATTGATGGCGTATTCATTGCTCGTGACATAATTAACGAGCCATTGTCGTACATGACAGCAAAGAAACTTTCGGAAGAAATCGAGAGGTTGGGCAAGGAGTATGGCTTTAAGACGGAAATTCTTGACAAGATGCAAATCGAAAGCCTGAAGATGGGCGGACTTTTGGCAGTAAACCGTGGTAGCGTTGAACCGCCAACATTCAGCATTTTGAAGTGGGAACCTGAAAATGCGATCAACGCACATCCGTATATTCTTGTTGGCAAGGGACTTGTGTTCGATACTGGCGGTTACGACCTTAAGCCATCAAGTTCGATGGATACCATGAAGAGCGACAAGTCGGGTGGTGCTGCTGTTGTCGGCACTATTGCAGCTTTGGCTAAGGCAAATGTTCCCGTGAAGGTTTATGGACTTGTGCCCGCAACCGAGAATAGGATAGGAGCGACAGCGTATGTTCCGGAGGACATTATTACAATGTATGACGGCACTACGGTTGAAATTGCCAATACCGATGCCGAAGGTCGTCTGATTCTTGCCGATGCGCTTGCCTACGCAAAGAAGTATAATCCCGAATTAGTAATTGACATTGCAACGCTCACTGGTGCGGCTATTGTGGCTGTTGGCGAAAAAAATACAGCTGTGCTTGGCAATTCTCCGGAAAATATTGAGAAGCTGAAGAAATTTGGCTTCAATGTGTGGGAAAGGCTGATAGAATTGCCATTGTGGGACGATTTTGCAGAGCAGTTGAAATCGCCGATTGCCGACCTGAAGAATTGTGGAAGTCGTTACGGCGGAACAATTACGGCAGCAATGTTTCTCAAGCATTTTACCGACTACAAGTGGGTTCACCTCGACATTGCAGGACCTGCCTTCACTGAAAAGAAGGATTCGTATCGCGGAAATGGTGGAACATCCGTACCGACAAGGCTATTGTTCAAATATTTCACTGAATTGACAATTGCTAGCGCGAGCTAAAGGTTAATAATGGATAATTGACAATGTAATGGACCATTTGAATTCTCGAATCATCAAATTTTCAAATTTTCAAATCATCAAATCGTCAAATCATCTAAAATCGTAAATCGTACCTCGTAAATCGTAAATTAATTTATTTTTGCACCGAATTTTTTGAAAACATAACATTATGACTAAAATAAAGATTGGCTTTACGCCAGGTGATATCAACGGAATTGGCTATGAGGTAATTCTCAAGTCGTTGATGGATATAAAGAACATTCCAAATGCTGTAACTATAATATATGGTTCACCAAAAGTTCTTGCTTATTACAAGAAGAATCTCGGAAATAATGTCAACACAACGACTATAAATTCTGCCGAGGAAGCCAAGAATATGGGTATCTATGTGATCAACTGCAACAGCGAGGATATTCGCGTTGAAGCAGGAAAGTCGAATGAAATTGCAGGTTTGGCATCATTCCAAGCATTGGAAAAAGCAACAGCAGACTTGAAAAACAAGGAGATAGATATTCTCGTTACAGGACCTATCAATAAATGGAATATTCAGTCGGCTGGTTTCAATTTCCCTGGACATACTGAATATCTTGCCCAGCAGTTCAATGCCGACAAGTGCTTGATGCTCATGTGCAGCGAGGCTTTGAAGGTTGGAGTAGCTACAGGACATATTCCAATTTCTGAAGTATCAAAAGCTCTCACAAAGGAATTGATACTAGAAAAACTTGAAGTCCTTAACGATTCGCTTAAGCGCGATTTTATTATAACTAAGCCACGCATTGCCGTTCTTGGTTTGAATCCGCATTGTGGCGACCACGGTGTAATTGGCAATGAGGAGGAAAATGTTATAATTCCAGCCATAAACGAGGCTCGCGGAAAGGATATTCTTGCATTTGGACCATATTCGGCTGATGGATTTTTCGGTTCGGGCGACTTCAAAAAGTTTGATGCTGTATTGGCAATGTACCACGACCAAGGACTTGCTCCATTCAAGGCGTTGACATTCGATGATGGCGTTAATTACACGGCTGGTTTGCCGATAGTTCGCACCTCTCCGGCACATGGAACCGCATACGAAATAGCAGGCAAGAATCAGGCTAACTATCTGCCGATGTGCAACGCAATACGTATGGCAGTTGACATTTACAACAACCGCAGAAGTCTTGTCGACCTCGAGGAATCGCGCCACAATGTTGACGACTATAATATTAACGAAATAAATACGGTTGACGAATAGCAACCAAAAAAGCAGACAAAAATGAGCTTATACACAAAACAGGATGCCCTCGACTATCACAGCCAAGGCAGAAAAGGAAAAATAGAGGTTGTTTCGACAAAGGATTTCCAGACACAGAAGGACTTGTCGCTTGCGTATACACCTGGTGTGGCTGAACCATGCCTAGAAATTAAGGACGATGTGCAGAAAGTTTACGACTATACCGCTAAGGGAAACCTTGTGGCTGTTGTTAGCAACGGAACCGCGGTGCTTGGTTTGGGCGACATAGGTCCAGAAGCAGGAAAACCTGTAATGGAAGGTAAGGGCTTGTTGTTCAAGTCGTTTGCCGATGTTGATGTGTTCGACATTGAAATCAATGAGAAAGATCCGCAAAAGGTTGTGGAGATTGTAAAAGCTTTGGAACCTACTTTTGGCGGCATAAATCTTGAGGACATAAAGGCTCCGGAATGTTTCTACATCGAAACAGAGTTGAAGAAGCAGATGAACATTCCAGTTTTCCACGATGACCAGCATGGTACAGCAATAATTTCTGGTGCTGCTTTGCTTAACGCCTTGAAAATTGCCGGAAAGAAAATTGATGAGGTGAAGGTTGTATTTAATGGTGCAGGTGCTGCTGGTATAAGCTGTGCCCGTTTGTTCTGCACTCTCGGCGTAAAACGCGAAAACATAGTACTTTGCGACAGCAAGGGCGTTGTCCGTGCCGACAATCCTAAACTTACCGAACAGAAGCGCGAGTTCGCAACTACGCGCGATTTGCATACATTGGCAGAAGCTATGGTCGGTGCCGATGTATTCGCTGGTGTTTCGGTTGGAAATGTTGTTACCAAGGATATGATGAAGACAATGGCAAAGGATCCTGTTGTTTTTGCAATGGCAAATCCTGTTCCTGAAATATCATACGAAGATGCAAAGGAATCACGTCCTGATGTTATAATTGCAACAGGTAGAAGCGATTACCCGAATCAGGTAAACAATGTGCTTGGTTTCCCATTCATTTTCCGTGGCGCTTTGGACGTTTGTGCAACCCAGATTAACGAGGAAATGAAGATTGCTGCATCGCATGCTTTGGCTGAACTTGCAATGGAACCAGTTCCCGACTATGTATGCGAAGCGTACAATGTTGATAAGATTGAATTTGGCCGCGAATACATAATTCCTAAGCCATTGGATTTGCGTGTAATTGAATGTGTTGCTCCTGCTGTTGCTAAGGCTGCAATGGAAACTGGCGTTGCTCGTCGCAACATTACCGACTGGAACGAGTACAAACTTCAGCTTCGCGAAAGGGTAAGAAGGGTACACGATAACTACAAGAAAACAAGGTAAACGATTTAATAAAAAAGCCTTTGTCGGGGAGACAAAGGCTTTTTAGTAGTAAGTGATTGTGTTATTGAAAGCTTAAATATAGCTTTAGACCAAAGCATATTGGGTTGACGTTTATTGTTTTTCCTTCTGCGTTTAGATTGTTGTAAACCTTTGATAAATCGTATGTTGCGTATAATGAGATATACCTTAGGTTGATTTCGGCCTTTACACCGTAGCGAAAAGCTTCGAAGCAACTGGCTTTGATATGGTCCTTGTATTTTTCTCCGTTTGCTAAATATTTGTATTTGTTGCGTCCGCCTAAGTTGTAGCCAACGTATCCGCCTACGCCTATGCTAAGGTGTTTTGGAATGATGACGAAAGTGGGGCAGAGTTCAAAGTTGATGTAGGGTGCCGACAACTTACTTTTCGTATAGGTGATGTCGGGATTTGTATCGTAATATAGGTATGGTTGGTGCAATGAGTCGGTTGCGTATCGTACCGATGGTTCGCTGAACTTGAAGTTGAACCATGTGAATGATATTTCGGCTGGTAGGCGGAACCATTTTCCGAAGCGGATTACGTTACCAATGGTTATGCCTGCTTCCCACGAGCCCCAGGGCTTTACCTTGTACATGCCCTGCGCGAACTTGCCGTTTTCGAGGTAGTTGTTGAAACCCCATTTTGCACCTATGTAGATATAGTCTTTTACCTTTTTTGTTTTGGTCGGTGTGTTGCAGTTCGTTTGCGGTTCATTTGATTCGTTTTCTCCGTTTGTAGTATTATTGTCTGACGGTCTTTGTATAACAACCGTTCCGCTACCATCGTCGATGGATGTTACCGATTTGCCGTAGATCTCGAATCCTGAGTCGCTGTCGTCTTCCGATGCGTTGGTAAGAAGTTTCTTTAGACTTATGCTACCCGAGCCGATTTTCTGAGTTTTAGGTGATCCGTATACGGTAACCTTTCCGATTCCATCGTTGTTGACAGAAATTGTCGAGTCGGCAAAGACTTCAACGTTTCCAATGCCGCTGTTGTCAACCGAAGCGTTGTCAGATATAAGATTCTTTGCGTTGATGTTGCCTGTTCCCGAGTTGATTATGCGAGTATTTTTTGATGTGCCGGAAATTTTAATTGCACCGATGCCGCTGTTGTCGATCGAAACCGACGGACAATCAACAGTCACCTCGCAACTTCCTGTCCCCAAGTTGCCAATCTTTACGGGATTCTCCGATGCGTTGATTTGGGCCTTGCCGACGCCTTCGTTTATAAATTCGTTCAGCGAAGTCGTGGTAACTTCTATCTTGCAGAAGTTGTTGTTCGAATATGACGAATTCTCTTCTGTGAAGATTTCGAGAGTACCGTTGTTCACCGAGTACCCGATTCTATTAAGCGTCTTGTCGTCGCATATGAATTTGATAGAATACTTGTCGCCAGTATTTACTATTACGTTGGCAACACTTTTGTTTAATACCCTGTGGAATTCCTCTGTGGGGTATTCTGTCTTGTTGGCTATTGTATTGCCGTTGTCTTGCGCTACAGCGATAATGCTTGCCAAACATGCTAATGTTACAATAATTAATTTTCTCATTTTTTATTTGTTAGTAGATTTCATTATTCTATTCGTTTCTAGCATCAATTTTGCCAATACCTTCATTTGAGGCTTCTATCTTTGCCGCTGTCAGTTTCGAAGCGTTGATTCTTCCAATGCCTTCGTTGCCGTAGTATGCTTTGTTGGTATTTCCCGACAATTCTACAGATCCGATGCCATCGTTATTCACTTTTACTATGTTGGCCTTAATGTTTTGTATGTCAGTCTTGCCGATGCCTTCGTTACTAATGTCGATCTGGTCTGCCGAAACATTTGAAAGTTTTATCTTGCCAACGCCTATGTTGTTTATAATGAGCGAACTGGCGGTTAGTTTGTCGCACGTTATTGAGCCTACGGCTTCGTTGGTTATTATGTTGCAATAGGGCGTATACACAACAATGTCGTGCTTGTCTTCATCGATGCTGCTGTCGGTGTTAAAATATATCGATAGCATTCCGTCCTTTACTTCGGTTGCAACATATGGCATTATGTTCTCGTGGACGGTAACAACAACCTTTGATTCGTTGCTCTGTACAATCTTGATGTTGAAAATGCCAGAATTGCATATATTTTCGAAACTTTCGAGCTTGCGAGTCTCTGTTATTACCTTTCCTTTACCTTTTATCTTATCTGCTGATAATGTGTAGGTGCTTGCAGATGTATTTTCTGCCTTGATGTTCTCATTTGCATGTATGGCTACCATAAGTGCAAATCCTATTAAAATAAAGAATCTCATAATCATAATTATTTTTTGTTATTAGCTATTGTTAAACATATTTCATTTCCGATATCCCTTATCATGTTGGCTGGTTCGCTATTCATGAATGCCGAACGCATTTTGTTTGCGCTGCGGCGCAGAAATGTACGGAATTTACTTTCCTTAATTATTGTAACTCCGTTGTTTTCTGGCTGGTAAGCGAGCAGATCTTCGTCCGATATATTTTCGATAGAATCGGTATTCTCGGTGTTTTGTTCTGCTATGTAAAAATTCTCGTCGGTAACAGGTGCGGCATCTTCTGTTGCAATGCTGTCGAGCTCTGTTTCGGCCAAGTCCGGACTGTCATACAATGTCGGTTCGCCGATGGTATCGCTGTTGAATGCCAAGGTTTCTGCCGTAACATTGGTATTTTTATGAGCCTCTTTTCTTCTTTGCAATTTATGTTCTTCGATTAAGACTGGTTCGGAATTGTCGGTGTCGCCGATGATGTTTTTTTCAGCATCGTTGTCGGTCTGTGCGTCTGCTATCGTGCCTTTGCTGGTGTTTTGCGGAATGTCGATCTGCCCATTATTGGAAATTACGTTTTCTCCGTTTCCGAGGACATTGTAGAGTATTATTCCGCATGTGGCTATTATTACAATTGATGCAGCTATGGAAACAGGTCTCAGCCAGAATACGATACCACGTTTCTTTAATGAGTCCTTGTCGGGGTAATGTACGTCCAGGTCAGGCTTTTGGATTGTAAGCTTGTATGCTACGTACGACTTGTTTACATTTTGATTGGTTTTTATTTTGGTGTCAATGTACCTTTCGTCTTCTTCAGAAATTACTCCTTCTACCTTTTCTATGAGGAGTCTTTCTGTGATGCTTTCGACCGAAAGCATTTCCTTTTTTTCGAATTTTACATCTTCAGCGTCGCTGGCTTCGAGCATTGCCATAATATCAGGATTACTCTCGAGGTATGCCATGAGTTCGGCTTCTTCCGTTTCGGAGAGCTGGCAATCGAGGAACCTCTGCCACAATTCTTCAATATTGCTTTGATCTATCCTTGTCATAGCGCGTTCTCCATTTTGACGATATAGTCCTTTAATACTTTCCTTGCGCGGAAAATGTAAACTTTCACTTGTGTTTCGTTGAGACCTGTGATTTCTCCAATTTCGTTGTAGGAGTAACCTTCGTAGTCTCGTAGCAGGATGAGTTTACGCTGTTGTTCCGGAAGTTTTGCAAGTGCATTTTCCAGTATTTCCTTCAGTTCGGAGTTGCTGTCGTATTCTCTGGGTTCGTAGCCGGTTCCAATAGCATCTTCTGCCGTGCTGAATTTCTCGTGTCTAGTTACGTCTATCATCCTGTTGTATGCCACTTTGAACAGAAAAGACTTTGCGTTGTCGACTTCATCGCGGTTTGTCCACAGCTTTGCAAAACTGTCCTGCACTATGTCTTGGGCAAGGTCGCTGTCCTTAATGTTCGACAGCACAAAGCGATAGACGTTGTCCGCATACTTGTTAACCATAATATTGTAATCTTCTCGTGTCATTGTTCCCTCACATGACGCATATATGGTGCGAAATGTTACAAAGAAAATGAAAAAAAATTAAAGAGCAGTTTTTTTGTTTTGTGTATCACGATTTTAATTAATTAGAATTGCCTAATAATAAATTATTTGTATCTTCGCCCCGTAGTTTGAAGATGGTAAGATTGCTTTCACATAGCGAAATTGATTTTGTCAAGTACGACGAATGCATAGAAAAGTCCATGCAGGGCAAGGTGTATGCAATGTCGTGGTACTTGGATGCGGTTTTTCCTGATTGGTCGGCCTATGTGGTTGGCGACTACGATGTTGTGATGCCAGTGCCACTGAAACGGAAATTTGGACTTGTGTATGCGTTGCAACCGCAGTTCTGCCAGCAGTTGGGGATTTTCTCAAAGTCGTGGCTATCGAAACTTCAGGCTCGCGAACTCGTAGGAAAGTTGCCTTTCCTGTATCGTCTATGCTTCAACAGCGGAAATATGGATGTCTGCGCGGGAAAAATTGCTCGCCCGAATTATGTGCTGGACTTGAGCGCCGACTACGAAATGCTTAATGCGAGTTTTTCTTTGCAGTGCCGTCGCAATGTGAAAAAAGCAAAGACATTTGTGCAGCGGGTTGCCGAAATTTCAAGGGACGAATATCTGTCGTTCCTTTGCGAAAATGCAGGGCAATGGATGGGAAAAGTGCAGATTCCTGTTTTGACAAGGCTTATCGACAATGCAATTTCGGCTGGTTGTGCCGAGTTCGTGGCAGTCCGCGAAGTGCAGGATAATGTTCTTGCCTCTGTATTTTTTATAAGGTGGAGAGGACGGCTGTATTATCTGTCGCCAGTGTCGAGCGAGCAGGGAAAGCAGTGCCAATCGATGACTTTTTTGCTGAACGATATTATTGAGCGTAATGCAAATTCGTCGCTTCTTATCGATTTCGAAGGCTCGGCAATCGAAAGCATACGGAATTTCTATGAGGGCTTTGGTGCAAAGAACGAGCCTTATCCAATGCTTGAAAAAAATATGTGGATAGCGAAGGTATTGGGGAAATAGTTATCAGAAAGAATTTGTAACAAGGTTAAAAAATATCTTGTCCGTAAGTGTCTGTTTTTGATAGTTACGGACTGAATATAATAAAAATATCTCGTCCTTAAGTGTTAATTTTTGATAGTTGAGGACTGGATAAAATAAGAATATCTCGTCCGTAAGTACTGAATTTTTTGAGATACGGACAAGAAATAATAAAAATATCTTGTCCGTAAGTGTTTAATTTTATACCTTTGCGGACTGGATATAATAATTAAAGATGGAAGAAGTAATACTTGGTAGACATAGGGAAACCGAGAAGTTTCGGCAGATATACGAGTCGCAAAAGCCTGAATTTGTTGCAGTTTACGGACGAAGAAGAGTAGGGAAGACTTTCTTGATAAAGCAATATTTTAAGAACCGGTTGGATTTTTATGCGACAGGAATTTACAATGGCGCACCCGAAGAACAATTAGCTCATTTCAATAGGCAGTTATGCCAATATTCAAAAAGTTTTTTCCCTGTAGTTGACAATTGGTTTGATGCTTTTGAGCAACTGAAGAAATATTTGTCGGGATTGAAGAAAAAAAGGATAGTTATTTTTATTGACGAACTGCCTTGGTTTGATACGAAGAAATCTCGTTTTACAAAAGCATTGGAACTTTTCTGGAATAGTTGGGCATCTGAGCGTGATAATATTATGTTTATAGTATGTGGTTCGGCAACAACCTGGATGATGAGCAAACTTATAGGAAGCAAAGGTGGTTTGCACAATCGTTTAACACATAAGATTAAGTTACAGCCCTTTACATTGGCAGAGACCGCCGAGATGCTGAAAAGTCGCGGATTTGTTTTCAATAGTTCGCAGATTGCCGAATGCTATATGGTGCTTGGTGGCATACCTTATTATTTAAATCTCTTGCAGAAAAATCTCAGTTTGGCTCAGAATATTGACAATTTGTTCTTTGCAAAAGACGCTGAACTTCGTGATGAATACAACTTTTTGTTCCGTTCGTTATTCGATGATTCACAAGCCTATAAGCGTGTTGTAGAACTGCTCGCTACCAAGCGTAAAGGTATGACGCGCAAGGAGATAATAGATGCATTGAAACTTTCTGAAGGCGGAAGTCTGACAAGAGTTCTTGAGGATTTATGCCGATGCGACTTTGTTTCGAAATATTTGGCATTCGAAAAGAAGGAGCGTGATGCTATGTATCAGTTGAACGATATGTTTTCTCTTTTTTATCTGCATTTTGTTGCAAACTACGATGGTCACGATGAAAATCTCTGGAGCAATATGGTTGACAGTCCTTCTCGGCGTGCGTGGTGTGGATATGCGTTTGAGCAGTTATGCCTTATGCATATAGCGCAGATTAAGAAAGTGCTTGGCATTTCGGGAATTCAGACGAATGTTTGTTCTTGGATTTGCCGCGATGAAGGCGAAGGTGCGCAAATTGACCTTGTTATTGACCGTAGAGATGATACAATAAACTTATGTGAGATTAAATTTTCGATGTCGAAATATGAAATTACTGCCGACTATGCAGAATGGCTAGAGGAGAGACGCGAAATTTTCCGCAAGAAGACTAAGACTGGCAAGTCGCTGTATCTAACTATGATAACTAACAAAGGATTGAAGCAGAATGAATATTCGGGTTTGGTACAAAATGATATTGTAGTCGATGATTTGATTAAGGAGTAAAAAAAAAGATCGAAGTTTGAGAAGATATGTGGACTGCGAAAATATTTGGGAAATAGAAAGTTTTCTTTGATAGTTGTAATGCTGTATGGGGTAGCGTTACAATTTTTTTTGTTTTCAATAAATCTTTTTTTGCATTTCAGAGTCTTTATTGTAGATGCATCTAAAATTTTAAACTAAAAAAAGATGAACAGAGAAAACAACACAACAATGAATGAATTTGTGGAACTGCTACGATGTGAACAGCCTCATTTTATGAGGTATGCCTGTTATCGGCTTGGCGACACTGATGATGCGAAGGATGCTCTGCAGGAAACTTGTCACAAGCTTTGTGACAAATTCACAACCGATGAAGGCAAAGATGTGAAAAACCTGAGAAACTACATTTTTCGTACTCTTTCAAATGTCTGCACAACAAGACTTTCACAGTCGAAACGACTCGAAACTATTCCTTTGGACCCTCGCTTTGATATGGCCGACATTCAATCGGAAAGCAACGAGGACGACTTAAAACGCATCGTCAAGCTGCTTGACGAGATTCCGGAAGAACAAGCAGAGGTCATTCGCCTCAGAATTTATGGCGACAATAGTTTCGCCGAAGTGGCCGATATTTTATCGGTGCCGTTGCCAACGGTGAAATCACGATTCCTTTATGGTCTCGAGAAAATTCGTAAAGCGATGAAAACAAACTAATTAATTAACTCCAAAAGAAAAATTATTATGAATTGCGATGAATTTAAAAACAAGGTGGCTGATCTTTTCGATACCACCATCGATATGCAAACAAAGGCTGAATGTAACCAGCACATGGCTGAATGTG
>JAEEGG010009499.1_pt1 | contig 21756 bp, 24 predicted proteins | sample 9134161 | NCBI WGS metagenome assembly JAEEGG01 (sample SAMN16246543, study PRJNA631951) | gut metagenome | biome: gut microbiome; feature: rumen; material: CR-attached | host: Bos | place: Iran: Karaj | collected 2018-10
AGCTGTTAAAGAAGATAAAAGCTTCGGTCAGGATCGGAAGCAGGCTGTATTCATGTGATTATATCGATTCTCCCATTGCCGTAGGCTTTATCAGACCCGGTGTATATGTTCCTTCGGGATATGATACCGAATTCTTACGTCCTTCAATAGAGCATGAAATGATACATATCAAAAGGAAGGATACGTTGTTTAAGCTGTTCGCGTATATCCTTCTTGCCGTTTACTGGATGAATCCGCTTGCCTGGATCTCGTTTAAGCTTTTCAGCCTTGATATGGAGATAAGCTGCGATGAAATGGTCCTTAAGAGTGCAGAGGATTCCAAGATCAAGAAATATGCCGAACTATTACTTTATTTTGCCTCGGGCGGCAAGGCCTTTGACCCTGCCAGCGCCGCTTTTGGCACTACCGATATTGAAAAGAGGGTAAAGAATATGAAGAATAAAAAATTGATAGGGGCAGTTTCCGCTTTTGCTCTGATAGTTATACTTGCCACAACGGTTCTGAGTTTTGTAAAGCTTCCCGGAACGGATGTCCGGGCTGCACAGACTTCATCAACAGATCAGGAAAAGGTCGCATCCGGTGAAGAGATTGCTGCAGCAGGTAATGCGGAAGAAGAGCTTTTGACCGTAACGGAGGATGCCGCGGATAATACTGCAGTAAATACAGAAGCTTCAGATACTTTGCAGAATGAAGCTGTATCGGCAGCTGCTGATACGCAAAGTGACGACGCTTCGGATGACGCTAATGTAAATACCGCTGAGTTTACAGATGGTGAAGCTCCCGAAGGATCCGAAGTGGGGATATCTGTCATTACAGGTAAAGACGGCTGGGTATGGCCTGTTCAGGGTGAATCATTCATAACGGCAGGTTTTGGAGAACGTACAAGGGAGACCGAAAATGGAGTGGAGACGGTCATTCATCCTGAAGTGGATATCGCGGCTGAACCTGAAAGAACCATTGTATGTGCTAAGGACGGTATTGTCTCGGATGCCGGCTTTAATGAAGATCTCGGCAATTATATAGTTGTAAAGGTAAGTGATGAACTCTCCGTTACATATACCCATCTGTCATCGACTTCCGTATCCGTCGGAAATGCTGTTTCTGCAGGAAGTGTGATCGGTACGCTTGGTTCCACTGGAAGATCCACAGGACCGCATCTCGGATTTATGGTAACTGTTGATTCTGTGCCTGTGGATCCCATGACGTATTACAACTGATCTGCTGATCACAGTCCCTGAACCTATTGTCTTAAGTTTTCATGATCGTTATGGAGGCGGGTTTGTTGACGCACATTGGTCATTAATATATAATTAGCAGGTATTTATGTACACCACTAAGGAGAAGACTGATGGCAAACGAAAAAGAAAACGAAACCCAATATGAATTACAGCCTATCGCTTATGAGGAGATCCGTAAGATCCCGGATAATACCCTTGCAATAATGTATCTTGTGATCGGTGCTGTGGTGATGGTGATCAGTCCGCTGGTCATTCCCGGTCTTATAGGATGGGCGCTTTCTGTTATGGGACTTATATTTGTATTCTTAGGTCTCTGCGGTTTGGTGGCAGTTTCCCAGGAAAGCAAAAGAGCAGCACAAAAATAACCGATCCATTAAAAAAATATATTGACTTTCAAGGCACTTCCTATTATATTAAGTGAGTATGCCGCTTGAATAGGCTTTAAGTCTGTTGCCGAAAACCGGTAACGGCGCCGTATCAGCGTTTTAAAAGGACCATTTCGCATACTTCATGATGGTTCATGAAAAGGAGGTGCCTATTTATGTACGCAATTATCGCAACCGGAGGAAAGCAGTATAAGGTTTCCGAGGGAGATGAGATCAGAGTCGAGAAGCTTGATGCCGCTGAAGGTGACAAGGTTACATTCGACAATGTCATTGCCATCAGCGATGGTTCTCTTAAGGCGGGTAAGGATGTTGCTTCTGCTAAGGTTACCGGTACTGTTGTAAAGCAGGATCGTGCCAAGAAGGTCATTGTTTACCGTTATAAGAGAAAGTCCGGATATCACAAGAAGAACGGACACAGACAGCCTTTCACAGCTGTTAAGATCGATTCCATCGAAGGCTGATCATGACTACTATCGTGATCGAAAAGTCCCCTGATGGAGCTTATAAGGGCTTCACATGTATGGGACATGCAGGCTTTGCCCGAAAGGGTAAACCCGATATTTTATGTTCAGCTATTTCGGCTCTTTCCATTCATACCATAAACGGATTGGAAAAGGCAGCCGGGCAAAAGCTTGACGTAACCGATAATGAAAGCACTGGATTTATGCGATGCATTATCCTGGACGAACCCTGTGAGGGTGCGAGATGTTTAATGGATTCCTTTGTATATTCCATTGAAAAGCTTTCTGAAGAGTACGGAGACAGGTTTTTGCAGATACAATTCAAGGAGGTTAATGACAATGCTTAGAATGAATCTTCAGTTCTTCGCTCATAAAAAGGGTGTCGGTTCTACCAAGAACGGCAGAGATTCCGAAGCCAAGAGACTTGGTGCAAAGCGTGCTGACGGTCAGTTCGTTAAGGCCGGAAACATTCTCTACAGACAGCGCGGAACCAAGATCCACCCCGGTAATAATGTAGGTATCGGCGGAGATGATACTCTTTATGCGCTGGTTGACGGCGTTCTCAAGTTTGAGAGAAAGGGTAAGGACAGAACTCAGGCTTCTGTTTATCCTAGAGAAGAGCAGTAATTATCAGGACTCTGGCGGATACGTCAGAGTCCGTTTTTTTTATTTTATCTGTACACTGTTTATATTTTGAGGTGAATGTATGTATTGTGACAAGGCCCGCGTATTCCTTATCAGCGGTAAGGGCGGAGACGGACATGTCTCATTCAGAAGAGAAAAATACGTAACTAACGGCGGACCTGACGGCGGAGACGGCGGCAGGGGCGGTGATGTCATACTTAAAGTGGATGAAGGCCTTAATACACTCATTGACTTCAGAAATGTAAGAAAGTACAAGGCCGGTAACGGGGAAAACGGCGGCAAGAAAAACTGCCGAGGCAAGGATGGTGAGGATATCATCCTTAAGGTTCCCGAGGGAACGGTTGTAAGAGAGGCGGAGTCCGGCAAGGTCATCATCGACATGTCCGGAGACTGCAGGGAATATACGATACTTAAGGGCGGTAAAGGCGGATGCGGTAACCAGCATTATGCAACATCAACCATGCAGGCTCCCAAGTATGCGCAGCCCGGTCAGCCGGCACTTGAGCTTGAAGCCATTTTTGAACTTAAGGTTGTAGCTGATGTCGGCCTGGTTGGATTTCCAAATGCCGGTAAGTCATCGCTTCTTGCATCCTGTACAAATGCCAAACCAAAGATTGCGGGATATCAGTTCACTACACTGCAGCCCAATCTCGGTGTTGTCAATCTCGGAGGATACGGATTCGTTATAAGCGACATTCCGGGACTTATAGAAGGTGCCAGTGACGGATTGGGCCTCGGTCATGAATTCCTCAGACATGTGGAAAGGACCAAGGTGCTGATACATGTGGTGGATGCTGCGGGTACCGAAGGAAGGAATCCTCTGGAGGATGTAAAGCTTATCAATTCAGAGCTTGAGAAATACGATCCCGAGCTCATCAAAAAGCCACAGATAATCGCTGCCAATAAATCTGATCTGTTCTCCTCGTACGAGGACGCGGAAGAGAACCTGAAGGCTCTCAAGGAAGAGTTCGAGCCTAAGGGCATCAGGGTAATGACTATCTCTGCGGCAACCGGTGACGGTGTCAGAGAGCTTTTGAAGGAAGCATCGGATCTCCTTAAGACTCTTCCCGATAAGGTTATCACTTATGAACAGGAATACGATCCACAGATCAGCCTTAAGATCACTGATGATCCTTATACCGTTTACTATGATGATGAAGAGGAAGAGTACGTCATCGAAGGTCCCAAGATTGAGAAGATGCTGGGCTATACCAATCTGGATTCTGAGAAGGGTTTTGCTTTCTTCCAGAATTTCCTCAAGGATAACGGAATGCTTGAGCAGCTGGAAGAGCTGGGCATCAAGGACGGAGATACCGTAAGACTTTACGGACACTCTTTTGAATATTACAAATAATCTGGCTTTATGGAGAAGATAAAATGGAACTTACAAGTAAGCAAAGAGCATATTTAAAGGGACTTGCAATGGATCTTGATGCTGCGTTCAATCTCGGAAAAGCTTCCGTAACTCCCGAGACCATCACTGCTCTTGATGAGTTTTTTGCCAAGAATGAACTGCTCAAGATCTCGGTTCTTAAGAACTGCGAGGATGATGCAAGATCACTTGCCGAGATCATAGCAGGAAGAACCAGATCAACGGTTGTCCAGGTCATTGGACGCAAGATCGTTCTGTATAAGCCCAATAAGGACAATCCGAAGATAGTACTTCCAAAGGCACCTAAGAAATCTTCTAATGCCGAGTGAAAACCTCGGAGAACAGGAGGGTGGAACATGAAGGAAGATATTATCAAACTGCGAAAGAAGCTTGAAAAGGCGCTGGATCAGGAACGTTTCGAGCATTCACTGGGTGTTGAGTATACCGCGGCGTGTCTGGCTTTCATACATGGAGCCAATGTTATGGATGCGCGTATTGCCGGACTTCTTCATGACTGTGCCAAGTGCCTTTCCGATGAAAAGAAGATCAGTATAATGGAAGAGGCCGGAGAGCGTCCGCTTCTTGAAGAGCTGGAGAATCACGCGCTGCTTCATGCAAAAGCCGGTGCTATCATTGCCAAGGATGAGTATGGTATCAAAAATGAGGATATTCTCAATGCCATAAAATATCACACATTGGGAAGACCCGGAATGTCACTGCTCGAGAAGATCATATTTGTTGCCGATTTCATAGAGCCCGGCAGAAAGGATCTTGTCATAATGAGTGGCGTAAGAAAAGCCGCTTTTATAGATATCGATCAGGCGCTTTTATGGATTATGGAATCTGTCAGAAAATATGTGGAATCCAAGGGACATCGTGTTGCTCCTTCCTCGGTCAGGGCTTATGAATTCTATAAGAACCAGATAGAGCCTGATAAGTCCCTGAGGATACTTTAAAGCGGTTCTTAGAGGCGCTGATGTAAGGAGTGTAAAACCAATAGATAGTAAAAGAGGTATATATTTGAACAGAGAATTGATCGAAAAGGTTAAGACAGTTACGGATGCACTTGAAGACAAGAAAGGAGTCAATATAACAGTTCTTGATCTTAGCAGTGTATCGGATATCACTGACTGTTTTGTTATCTGCTCCGGAACCAACAGATCCCAGATACAGGCTCTTAGCGACGGAGCAGAAGAAGCTCTTGCGAAGAAGCGTATAATGCATAAGGGTATCGAAGGATATGATACGGCTAACTGGATACTTATGGATTACGGTGATCTGGTGGTACATGTCTTCGATAAAGACTCGCGTGAACTGTATGATCTCGAAAGAGTCTGGGCAGATGCGGAGAAGGTAGAGATCTGAAATATGGGATGATAAAAGGATCGGTACGAGGGTACCGATCCTTTATTGTTCAGCAGTATATGCGGTCAGAATTGATATGGCTGTTTACGGTGCCGGGAGTTTATATCATCTGAATATCCTGATGACTCCGTAGACCTTGCCCAGGATAGTACAACTGTCAACGATTATGGGATCCATGGTATCATTCTCCGGCTGGAGGCGGATATGATCCTTCTCTTTGTAGTATGTCTTGACCGTTGCGGAATCATCTATGAGAGCAACAACCATTTCGCCGTTCTCTGCAGTGCTCTGCTGGCGGACAATGATGCGGTCACCGCTGAAAATGCCGGCATTTATCATGGAATCTCCCTTGACATTGAGCATAAAGCTCTGTCCCTTTGAAAGTTCGGATGCGGGAAGAGGGAAGTACTCGATTATATTATCGTCGGCGAGGAGAGGCTGACCGGCTGCAACATTACCATATACGGGAATGCTGGTCATCTCGGTCCTTACCATCTGGAAGGAATCATCACATATCTCTATTGCCCTTGGCTTTGAAGGATCTCTCTTGATATATCCCTTGCGCTCAAGTGCTTCAAGATGCGAGAATACGGAAGATGTGGACTTGAGCGATACTTTCTCTCCGATCTCCCTTACAGTAGGCGGATATCCCTTGGCAAGTATGGTCTCCTTGAGGTATTCGAGGATCTGTTCCTGCTTGGATGTAAGCTTGTTGAAATCCCGCATATAGACTCCTTTCAAACATTTGTTTGCATAAAGTATAGCACATTTGTTCTGCCATGCAAACATATTTTCGAATAAAATCCCTACCTTTTTAAACATCAAACCTGATAACAGATTGCAAGGATCTAAGTATGATCAAAGTGATCACAGGATTTGACACTGCTTTGGAGCGATGGTACTATTTATTCATCTCTTTGCACTGCACAACACTTATATGTCTACAGTACAAACTGAACAGGCAGTATTTTCGCATGAAGGTATGTAGCCGGGTCGAACAGCTGATGCTTTAAAGCATTGCTGAATGAGACAGCAGAATTAATGCCACTTTTATCTGGCACATCTGCGGGACAGTGTGGTTCCGGGGTGTGTTTTTTTATACCCTGATACGTAGATGAAACTGAAAGGGGTATTAAATGGATGAGAAGAAGATCATAAAGAAACTGTCCGGCGTGGGAATATTCGGTAATGTATTCCTTGCTGCCTTCAAGCTTTTTGCCGGAATATACGGAAGATCCGGAGCCATGGTATCAGATGCTGTTCATTCCCTTTCCGATGTATTCGCCACATTCATAGCCTATATAGGTGTCAGGCTTTCACAGCAGAAAGAAGATGCGGAGCACCCTTACGGCCATGAAAGGCTTGAATGCGTGGCTTCTCTTACACTGGGACTTATACTTGCCGGAACCGGAGTCGGAATAGGCATAAACGGCATTAAGGATCTGTTCCTGGAAAACGGAGAGCTGGAGATACCTACATTTCTTCCTCTTGCTGCGGCTGTTGTTTCCATCGTGGTTAAAGAATCGATGTTCTGGTATACCATGTATTACGCCAAAAAGCTTGATTCTGCGGCGTTTAAGGCGGATGCATGGCATCACAGATCGGATGCCATATCATCGATTGGCTCCTTTATCGGAATAGGTCTTGCAAAGCTGGGCTTTCCCTTTATGGATCCGATCGCCGCTCTTATCATATGCATACTTATACTGAAGGTTGCATTTGATATAGCTAAGGATGCCATAACCAAGATGCTTGATACATCCTGCGATAAGACCGTGGAGCATGCCATAAGGAATTATATCGAAGAGCAGCCGGGTGTCATTAAGATCGATCTGCTGAGGACAAGGCAGTTCGGCAATAAGATCTATATAGACCTTGAGATAGCGGTGAAAAGGGACAGTTCGCTGATAGAGGCTCATGAGATAGCTGAGAATGTACACAGAAGTGTCGAAAATAAGTTTCCCAGCGTGAAGCATATAATGATACATGTTAACCCCGCTGAGGAAAAAGGGGATTATAATTGAGCTGATTTACAAAGAATGTCAGAATAAGCTGAGAAGATAATACATAAATACAATGATGATAAATTGAGACAGAAATAAGAGTAAAAAAGAGAGAACCTTGCGGGTTCTCTCTTTTAACATTGTTATCTGTTTGAAGTTCAGGATCCGTGCGGATATATCATCCGAACAGTACAAGTCCCCATGAATCAGCGGGAACGATACCGATGTAGGTCTTGCCGGGATTGACTACAAGCGGAGTGCCGTCTGCGTTGAAGTACTGGGTATGTCCGACAACGTCCTTGTACCAGGTGATGGCTACAGCCTTGCCGTTTGTAAGATAGTAACCCATACCGGATCCGATGACACCGTAGAGCATGTATCCGTTATTGTCATACTCGACCATGGGTGCGCACTGGATGATGACGTTCTTGAAGGTCACCTGCTGGAAGTCCTCGGCATCAACAACGGGAGAACCGATCTCGTTCCAGTCATATGTAGCGGTGAGAGGGTTGTACATAAGCATTGTTGAGTTATGAGGGAAGGGAAGTGAACATACATTGGCGGGTACGCCTGCTGCCATGTCGTTGATCCCGAAATTGAATCTGTTCTGTGCACAGGAGATATCGGTATAGAAAGGAGATATTCCTGCACCTGCGATCCTTCTTGCAGCTTCGCCTGCAAGGCAGTACTCCGTGTACCAGCTGGGCTTTCCGTTGGGGATCCTGCTGAATCCGCCGGACAGGTGAGGAAGCTGGTAAAGAGCTATGAAGGGATTGATATAAACGGGACCGCCGTCATGGATAAGAATGGCGTTGTACTCGTTGGCAAGGATTATATTGGTGGGACGTGCGGAACGGATATTACCGAAACGCTGAACAGAGTTGTAATCCTTGTAGATGGCCATCAGTCTGGTAACACGGTTATTCTTGGTGGAGTTGACCATCTGATAGATGATATCAGCTTCAGCAAGTCCGTAGTGAGGGGATGCAATCTGATCGTCATCCACCATTACGGCAATGGGACGCTGAAGATCGGGAGCGGCTGTGGGGAGACCTGTGAGCTCGTTGATACCGCCAAGTGCCTTGGCATCTGTTGCGGGAGCAAGAGCAAGTGCAGCGGCCATTACAGCCGTGAGAACTACTGAAGATACTGTTTTAATGAATTTTTTTCCGGAAATCATTTTATCCTCCTGTGATATTACGGAAGTCTTACATACAACACTTAATTATAGATTAACGGACAGTAATAATCCATATTAAAATAATTATTGACATTCGAATATATGTTCGATATAATTCAAAACAGAACAGATGTTCTGAACATATATTCGGAGGCCTGTATGAAATCATATATCAATATAAATAAAAAGAAGATGTTCATCGCAGCAGCTGCTTTTATCCTGATCCTTTGTGTCATGACCGTTTCATCCGTGATCAGGTCCCATGCCATGACAAGGAGCGATGCTGCGGAGCAGGAAGTATATTACAAGTACACCGCCATGTACAGGGTATGTGCCGGTGATACGCTTTCATCCATAGCGCATATGTATATGGATGATGTTCATTATGATTCTGAAGCTGAGTATATCAGTGAACTTCGCAAGATGAACCAGATGTATTTCGGGGATGATCTTAAGAGCGGAGAGCTGATCACTGTATGTTATTATTCTACCGAATACCGATGATCAAAAGAGATATCATTTAACGGCTATACAGATCATATAGAACAGTTAACGCCGGCATGTATTGAAGTTGTTATTCATTGCCATCGGAGCTGTTCTTTTTATTTTTATTGGTTTTCTTTTCAGGGGTCTTTTCCCTGAGAGTCACCACATTGGCAGCATGCTTTCTGCTGTCTTCAAACTGTGCGGCATAGTGCTTTCTGGTAGTGTTGACATCCTTATGTCCCAGGACATCGGCAACAAGATAAATATCCCCTGTCTCACGGTAGAGGGCAGTTCCGTAAGTGCTTCTGAGCTTATGGGGAGTTATTTTTTTAAGGGAAGTAAGCCTGGATGAATACTTCTTTACAAGCTTTTCTACGGCACGGACACTGATCCTTTTATTCTGGAGCGAAAGAAACAGAGCGTTATCGGAACCGCTTTCTGCATTGATCCGTTCTCTTTCGTCAAGATAATCATGAAGGGCGGCATCTACTTCGTCACCGAAATAGACAATGGCTTCGTTACCTCCCTTGCGGGTGACCTTGATGCCACCGTTATTAAAATCGATATCCTTAAGATCGATACCAACACATTCGGATACACGGATTCCCGTACCCAGCAGAAGAGTAAGGATTGCCACATCTCTTATCTTTGTTCTGGAATGATATACCAGTTCCTTATCGGTAAGCCCCTCACCGGATTCCACCATATCAAGAAGCCTGGCCACTTCATCCGCATCAAGTCTGATGATCTCTTTTTCATGGATCTTGGGAGGTATGACAAGCTCTGCTGTGTTTTTCGAAACTCTTTCTGTTTCGAAGAAATATTTATACATGCTTCTTAAAGCGGAGAGCTTTCTTGCCTTTCCGCGTTCACCGTTTATCACGGTCCTTCCGTCCTTCTCGTACAGAGTCACATTCTCAAGATATTCCTCGATGTCGGTCCTGCCTATGCTTTCGAGAATGGAGATATTAAAATCAGGTATCTCGGTATTTTTCAGTGATGAATTGTTTTCCTTGAGGAATTCGAAGAACATACGGATATCGTATGCATAGGCAAGACGGGTCCTGGCTGAAGTGCCGGTCTCTATGGACCTGAAGTATTCTCTGAGCCAGGACGGGAGAGTATCAAGGACAAGTCTCATCTTGCGGATATTGTCCCTGATCTGTGCATCATGATAATTTTCATTATTTACAACTGCCATTTTCCTGCCTTTATTCCCGGTAGATCATATTGGATCCTTAAAATGGATCACCCCTGTGATTATATCATAATATGCCCTTCAAATACCTTGAAAAATAGTGATATTTGATATGTTTGGTGTTATACTGAACTAGTTGTGGGGGCACATTTATGAGCGATTATTCAAAAGACGAAAGAGATATTTTTACAACCAATTCTGAGGGACGTATCAGGAATCAGAAGAAAGATCCCAGATTTGACAATAATTATTTTAAATGGGGCCTTACCATATTCTTAACGTTCTTCTGCTGTATCCTGGCAGTATATATACTTTTCTACAATGAGAAATTCAGCGCCGTTATCGGCAGGATCAACCATATACTCGCACCGGTTTATGTCGGACTGATCATTGCATATCTGTACAGTCCGCTGCTGAATATGCTGGAATCCAAGGTGATGCAGCCCATATTCAGGAAGATGAAGTTTATCAATGAATCGGCACAGAGATCGCTTGCACGTGTAATGGCGATAGTGGTGATCATCATCTTCTCGGTGGTAATGATCTATGTAGTGATACAGGTTGCGATAAAGCATGTATTTCCTTCGATCATCAGTATTGTCAGTAACCTGAGCATTTATCTCAGCAATATAAACGCGTGGGCGGATAAGCTTCTTAAGAATAACCCGATGCTCAATTCGTATATATCCAACGACCTGAACAGATATGCCGCTGATATTACCGAATGGGTCAATGAGAACTTCAAGACATTCTCTACTGCAGTGATCAAGTCCGTTTCGCAGGGCTTTTTGGCATTCCTCGGAAAACTCTGGAACTTTATAATCGGATTCATCATCTCCATATATGTTCTTTGGAGCAAGGAAGAGCATGTTGCAAGATCCAAGAAGCTCATCTATGCATTTTTCTCAAGAGAGGCAGCAAATGCTTTTGTTGAGGCCTTCAGATATACACACAGAACATTTATCGGATTCTTTTTCGGCAAGATAGTTGATTCCGTCATTATCGGTCTTATCTGTTTTATGGGATGTACCATAATGCAGATACCTTATACGGTTCTTGTAAGCATAATCGTGGGCGTGACGAATATCATACCTTTCTTCGGACCATACTTCGGTGCCATCCCCAGTGCGATACTGATATTCGCATATGATCCGCTTCATCCAGGATATGCCATAGTATTCCTGATATTTATCGTAATACTGCAGCAGGTTGACGGCAATGTACTCGGTCCCAGGATCCTCTCGACATCAACAGGTCTTACCGGATTCTGGATCATATTCTCGATCACGCTGTTTGGCGGATTGTGGGGACTGTTCGGAATGGTAATAGGTGTTCCCGTATTTGCGGTCATCTATGCCGGAATCAGACAGCTGAGCAGGAATAAGCTCAAGAAGAAGGGATATCCATATAAGACCAAGGATTATCTGACAGTCGGCACCATTGCTGAAGACGGCTCTGTTATCCCGATACCTCCGATAGAAAAGAAGAATAATAACAAATCGATCTTCACTGTCATTAAGGAATCCAAAGCTGCAAAGAAGAATAAGGAAAAGAAAGACTGATCCATGAGATTCGTTATTCAAAGAGTACTTGAGGCGACTACCACCATAATAGAAACGGACGAAAGCGGAAATAAGAAAGAATATATTTCCGGTAAGATCGGTCATGGATTCATGGTGCTCTGCGGCATTATGGAGTCAGATACTGTTGAGACCGCCGACAAAATGGTAGCAAAGCTTCTTTCAATGAGGATCTTTGAAGATGCAGGCGGCAAGACGAATCTTGATCTGAGTACCGTGGGTGGGGAGCTTATGATAGTATCCCAGTTTACGCTGTGTGCGGATGCAAGCCACGGTAACAGACCTTCATTCATAAAGGCTGCAAGACCTGAGCAGGCGATCCCTTTATATGAGCATATTATCGATAAGTGCCGGAATGCCGGATTTAAGACTGAAACCGGAGTGTTCGGAGCCGATATGAAGGTGAGCCTTGTTAATGACGGGCCATTTACCATAATCCTGGATTCCGAAGATCTGAAGTGACCGATATGGATTTTTATGACAGGTTTTTGATGTGATCGATCTGCATGAGCTTAGAAAAAAACTTATATCAAAGGATCTGAAAAAGGATATTATCATTGTCTCTTTCTGTGTTCTGTTACTCTTATTATCCTGGTGCATCGTTTTAACGGTTCCATTTGAATTTCGCAGGATCTTCATGGCGATAGCTCTGATCTTCACCATTCCCCTTGTACTTATCTTATATCTGTGCATTTCATGGTATATCCTTTTGAAAACAGGATCTCTTTCGGCAGGGACCATGGAGGAAGTGCTTCTGGATGACGGAAGCCAGCCGTATATTTACGGGAAATTTACTTTTATGGATTTACATGGACAGGCGCAGACCATCGATGTTGTGCTTGAAAGCTATGGAGACCGCGATGATGACTGTGAACCTGAACTTCAGATGATGCTTGAAAATGACAAAGAAAAATATGAGCACAGGTCCTATCCGGTATTATATTCTCCGAAAAAGCCGCATAAGGGAAGGGTTATCCTGTCCATGCAGCTTTCATAAATAATGAAAACTAAAACCGTACCCGGAAGGAAGGTATGATAAAAAAGTAATTGACAAATCGGAGCACATTCAATAAATTATTCATGTTAGGTGATGAACGTACGTGAGTACGTAAGAGGTAGTGAAAGCAGAGATGAAGTGTCACCGGCTGAAAGCACTTCACACGTTCCTTACGGAAATTTCAGTACGGGAGCCTTCCGGCGAAAGACATATGTATTAAACCGGATGCATGTGTAGCAATCATATTACACGATAAAGAGCATGGCCGAAAGGCAATGAAATAGGGTGGTACCGCGGTTTATGATCGTCCCTTGTTTTTACAGGGGACTTTTTTTATTGTCATCAGAACAGTCCTGAAAAAGTCTTCGATATAACATGACCGATGAAAGGAGTCATTATGAAAGATAAGATTGAAAAGATTTTATCGGAAGCAAAAGCCAAGATAATGGAAGCTAATGCCGAGAGTGAGCTGCAGAAGGTACGGAGCGACTTTTTAGGCAAGCAGGGTGCACTTGCACTTCTTCTTAAAGAACTGCCCACGGTTGAGGTGTCATTAAGACCTGAAATGGGCAAGATCCTCAATCAGGCAAAGGGCAAGGTCACTGAACTGATCGAAGAAAAGAAGACAGAGCTGAAGCTTAAGGCATCGGAAGTATCTCCCGATTTTGACTGCAGTGTTCCCGGAATCATGCCTTCAGGCGGCGGACTTCATCCCATAACCCAAATGTGCTATGACCTGAACGATGCATTCCGTTCCATGGGATTCGAAGTATTCCAGGAAGATGATATAACAAGTGAGCTCTATGCATTTGATAAGCTCAACTTCCCTCCTAACCATCCTGCGCGTGAGAGCATGGATACATACTGGCTTGAGGGACATGACAGCGGAGCAACCAATGAAAAGCTCTGCTTAAGACCTCATCTTACAGGCGGAAGTGTCCGTTATATGCAGACACATAAGCCTCCTTACAGATTCGTTTATCCCGGACGTGTATATCGTAACGAGACTACTGATGCACATCATGAGAGAGCCTTCTTCCAGTATGAGGCTCTTATAGTGGACAAGGATATTACATTCACTTCAGGTAAGGTTCTGATACAGAGCATTCTGAGCAAGGTATTCGGCAGAGAAGTGCCTGTTCGTATGCGTTCCGGTTTCTTCCCCTTCGTTGAGCCAGGATTCGAGATTGACATGCAGTGTCAGGTATGCGGCGGTAAAGGCTGCAGCGTGTGCAAGCATGTCGGCTGGATAGAGGTAATGCCCGGAGGATCTCCTCATCCCAATGTGCTCAGAGCAGCCGGACTTGATCCCGATGAATACACAGGATTCTACGTTAACATAGGTCTCGACAGACTGGTCATGATGCGTTACGGCGTGGATGATGTCCGTCTGTTCCACAGTGCGGATCTCAGATTCCTGTCACAGTTCAGATAAGGAGGATTAAGATGAAACTTTCATTATCATGGATAAAAGATTATGTAAGTCTTCCCGATGATACGGATCTTAAAAAGCTGGCATACGACCTGACCATGGATACCGTTGAGGTTGAAGACGTTGAATATCTCGGCAAGCGTTTTGATAATATGCTTGTCGGTGTAATAAAAGAGGTTAATCCCCATCCCGATGCAGACAAGCTGAGAGTTTGTACTGTTGATATAGGAGACGGCGAGGATAAGACCATCGTATGCGGAGGTATCAATCTTGAACCCGGCATGAGAGTTGCCGTATCCGTTCCCGGTGCCGTTGTACGCTGGCATGGAGAGGGCGAGCCTGTTGTGATCAAGAAGTCCAAGCTCAGAGGAGTTGAATCCTACGGTATGATCTGTGCTTCTGACGAGATAGGCCTCGGAGACCTGTTCCCTTCATCACAGGAGGCCGAGATACTTGATCTTTCCGCATTTGATGTGCCAGCAGGAACTCCCATCGCCAAAGCACTCGGACTTGATGATGTGCTTTTGGAGATCGATAACAAGTCCATGACCAACCGTCCGGATCTGTGGGGACATTACGGCATCGCCCGTGAGATAGCTGCTCTCTACAAGCTTCCTCTTAAGAAGTTCGAGCCTGCGCAGATAGATGCACCCTCCGATTTCAAGGTTGAGATATTGGATACAGACCGCTGCCCCCGTTACATAGGCGTTGAGATGAGCGGAGTAGAGGTTAAACCCTCACCCTTCGAGATGCAGAGCCGTATCTGGAGAGTGGGAATGCGTCCTATCAATGCACTGGTTGATATCACCAACTATGTAATGCTTGCAACAGGTAATCCTACCCACGCCTTTGATGCTGATAATATCAAGGATCACATAAGAGTAAGACGCGCTGAAAAGAATGAGAAGCTCCTTCTTTTAAACGGTAAGGACCTTGAGCTTAATGAGGACGACCTTGTCATAGCCGATGGAGAAGGCGCTGTTGCTCTTGCAGGTGTCATGGGAGGAGCAAAGGATTCGATCCTTCCAAAGACTACAAGAGTCATCCTTGAGGTTGCTAACTTTGAGTCAACAGGTATAAGAAGAACCGCTCTCCGTTACGATAACCGTACCGAAGCTTCCTCACGTTATGAGAAGGCTGTTGATCCCGAGAGATGCGATCAGGCTCTTGCACTTTCGCTTCAGTATTTTAAGGAGCTGTATCCTGAGCTTAAGATCACCGGATACTGTGATAAATATGAGAAGAAGCTTCAGCGTGCAGAGATAGATGTAAATCTCACGTGGCTTGCCAAGAGACTCGGAAAGGATCTTACCAATGATGAGATCCGCGAAAAACTTGAGATCCTTGGATTTGATGTAGCTATTGACGGCGACAATATGCATGTCATAGCTCCCACATGGCGTTCCACCGGTGACATCTCCATTAAGGATGATGTCATGGAAGAAGTTGCCAGAATGTACGGATATGATAATTTCGAGGCAACATCCTTCAACACAAGCTTCGATCATGCCATAAACCAGAAGGATATCTCCCTTGTAAGGAATATCAAGGAATATCTTGCTATCCGCTGCGGAATGCAGGAAGTATATACATATCCCTGGATGAACGATGTATTTGTAAACGCCGTTATCGGTGATACGAAGGGAGTTCTCAGGCTTTCAACACCTCCCGCACCGGATCTTAGCTATCTCCGCAGCACCCTGCTTCCCAATCTCTGCGAAGCGGTTGTTAAGAACGAGCGCTATTTCGATGATTTCTCCATCTTTGAAGAGGCTCAGGTATTCTTCGATGAAGATTACACTTCACCCTATGATGAGTCAGAAAAGCTTCCCAAGCAGAGAAGAAATATCGCAGCAGCATTTGCGACAGGAACAAAGAAGCTGAACGACCTCTTCCGTGAGGTTAAGGGTGTTCTTGAGTATATGCCCCGCTTCACACATATGGAGGGATTCACCTTCCGCAAGGAAAATAAGCCTGTGTGGGCAGACAACGTTGTATGGCAGAATATCTATGTAGGCGACGTAAAGGTCGGTGACATGGGACTTCTGGATAAGAAGGTGTCAATGGAATGCGGCATAAAGAATCTGTCAGTAATGCTCTTTGAGATCGACAGCACACTTCTTAAGCCTCTTATCTCACGTACCAATAAGTTCACACACCTTGCAGAGTATCCTGAGACAGATTACGATATCTCAATGCTCTTTGATTCTTCCGCAACCTGGGAGGAGATAAGGGATGTGATCGTAGGTAAGGGATCGGGTCTTGTCAAGAATGCATCCTTTGTTGATGAGTACCGCGGCAAGCAGATACCTGCGGGCAAGAAGTCAGTTACCATTCGTCTGACCATTGGCTCGAAGGAGAAGACTCTTACTTCCGAAGAGATCGAAAATGCAGCCGGCTCGGTAATGAAGCAGCTTAATAAGAAAATGGGAGCTGAGCTCAGAGCACAGTAAAAAGTAAAGATTATGAAAGACCGGGAGTAAAATCCCGGTCTTTTGCGAACCGGACACAATTGTCCTGTCCGAAAATACCATATTCTCACCCTCTGACGTGTTGTTTCTGAGGATCATATCGTACCATCAGCAGTGAAAGGAGGATAATCCCGTGATAGACCAGGTTAAGATTGGGATGTTTTTAAAGGAACTGAGAAAGTCAAAAGAAAAGACCCAGGAGGAGATCGCTGAAATGTTCGGCGTCTCATCCAGAAGCGTATCCCGCTGGGAAAACGGAAATACAATGCCGGATCTGGGAATCCTGGTAGAACTGTCTGATTATTATGGAGTTGATATCAGAGAAATGATCGATGGAGAAAGGAAAAGTGAGAATATGGACAACGAAGAAAAAGATACTTTATTGAAAATAGCAGAATATACCAATAAAGAGAAAAAACAGGCTATAATAAGAGCTGTAATACTTCTTTCACTGGAAATGGTATGCGCAGGTTACACCATTGCCATGGGAATCATGGTGCTTAAGGGTGATGGACAGATCAGCGCAGGGTATGCCGTCATTCCGGCTTTTATTACAGCTGTATTTTCAGCGATGCTGTGTATAAATGCTAAGGGATATTTAAAAACATTAAACGCAAGGAAATAAAATGCAATTGATTCAGAAAAAGGAAAAACTGAAAATGTGGATAGTGGCTCTTGCTGCACTTTTGATACTTCTTTTTATAGGAGGATGCTCTTTAAGAGGGCAGGTTCTTGACGGGGACGGGATGGTTAACAGCTATAAGCAGATCTCTCAGGAAGAAGCTGCGCAGATGATGGAAGAAGATGACGGGCATGTGATCGTGGATGTCCGTACACAGGAAGAATATGATGAAGGTCATATTCCGGGGGCTATCTGTATCCCGAATGAAGAGATAACAGATACCAAACCGGAACTTCTTCCCGACGTGGATCAGGTGATCCTTATATACTGCAGAAGCGGGAGACGCAGCAAGGAAGCAGCGGAAAAGCTGTTTAATATGGGGTATACTCACATATATGAATTCGGCGGTATTATCGACTGGACAGGTGAGATAGAAAAGGAAGAAGAATAGGGTTTATATGATCAAAAAGGGTCTGACTTACTCAGATAAATTTAAGGTTAGTTCCATGCAGGACCTCATCGATCTGATCAGTGAGGTCGGTTTTGTTCCATTCTTTGCAAATGAGATAGAGGGCTTTTCGATAGAGGAGCACATCGGAAAGGGATGCTGGTACTCGGATGGGGATGACGGGTTCTGGCCCGCATGGGAATGGAAGGGGCCTGTTATAGGTAAGACTAAGTGTGCTTACGGTAAATTCTTTAACGGGAAGGCAATGTACATAAGCCCTAAGTTCTTCCCGGATTTTGCCAATTACCGCAGGGACGGATATGATTTTGATGCGAGGTATGATGACGGCCTTGCATCCTTCTATGATAAGGAACTCTATGAACTGCTTGATAGAAATGCACCTGTCATGTCGAAGAAGCTTAAGTCTCTCGGAGGATATGGCAAAGGCGGCAGGAAGGGATTTGATTCCTCCATCACAAGGCTTCAGAAGCAGTGCTATGTGATCACATCGGATTTCAGGTATGAGACAGACCGTTTCGGCAATACATACGGATGGGGTGTTGCGGAATATTCAACACCTGAGAAATTCATGGGAAAGAAGTTTGCAGATGCCGTTTATAAACATACTCCTGAGGAATCCCATGACAGACTTATAAAGCATTTGACCAAGATCATTCCGGATGCGGATCTTCAGCAGATTGAACGTGTCCTTGGGAAAAAAGTATGATTAAAAAGAGAATTATCTTAATATCAATTCTTATCATATGTATTCTGTCAAACCTGTCGGGCTGTGTTCCGGGAGATGTAAAACGTCAGGCGGAAGAAAACAGGAAACAGCATGAAGGAGAGTTTGCAGAAGCTGTTGAAACGCAGCTTGGGAATGATTATGTTCTTTCAAACGTAGAGGGATACATTAAGACTCATGTTTCGGATTACAGCATTTTTTCAGAGTATACTGCCGAGCCTTGTCTATCCGGAACAGTGGAACATGACGGAACACAGTATGGATGTATATATGATTTTGAAACAGGTATTCTGAGCGGCAATGTTTACTGTAGTGAGATTGCGGCTACTTGTGCGGAACTCATGGGACTGGACAGATCACTTATAACCTATGGGTTTATCATTGATCAGAACAGAAGTCTTGAGCAGGTTTCATATCTGCCCTTGAGTATCCGCGATATCAATGGTCTGATGGAAGCTTACAAGGGTAAAAGAAATGCCATAGAGATATACATCGTTACGACTGAAGATATAGATGATCTTGATCTGACCGGGTTCCTGAATTCATATAAATATATGAAAGCAGATTTTGAGGTTTTCCTGTTCGAATCGGATGAACTTGCAAATGCAGATCATTTTATGAGTAATATCTATCATGTGCAAAACTGGGAAGTGAGCAGACCTGTAGTGGAGTTCGGTAAGAGCAGAGAAGATAAGGATATATTCCTGTTATACAACCTTAACAGAGTAATACGTGTTGAAGACGGATATGATGACAAGTTCGGTGATTACGAGATAAGAACATATTGATCACCACCGTACCTGCCATCTTTTCCTTAAGACTTCGATCGGTTCGGGATCTTTTTGCACATTCTTTTTAAAACGCAGGTTTACTGCGTTTTTTTTTCGTTGTTTCTTAGTTCGTTAAGATACTTTTCAAATGATTCCTCATCTACCGGAATCTCAGCCCAGTCATCGGTCCATGCTGAAAGGTATGCTGCATTGGAAATGGAAAGGGAATTGATTCCTTCATAACCCGGTGCAAGGAGAGGAGTTCCGTCCAGTATGGCATTTGCGAAATCATTCAAAAGTATTGGGTGTCCGTCAGGTTCTTTTGCAGTGAATTCTTCGTATTCGGTTTCGGGACATGCAAATCCTACTTCACTGGTAAAGCAGAATTCTCTTTCAGGAACTTTTAATTTAGTCCATTTGAGAGTTCCGTTTTCAAGTACGATCTTTCCTCTGTCTCCGGAGATTTCCAGTCTGTTGGTACCGGGAGCTTCTCCAGTTGTAGTTATGAAGGTAGCGGTAGCACCGTTATCATATTCACCGTAGATGGTTACATCATCCTCTATGGCGACATTATGGTATTTTCCAAAGGAGCAGAATGCTCTGACTCTCTTGGGCATTCCGAAGATCCACTGCCAGAGATCCAGATTATGCGGAGCCTGGTTAAGAAGAACGCCGCCTCCTTCACCGTCCCAGGTTGCACGCCAGCTTCCGGAATCATAGTAGCTCTGAGTTCTGTACCAGTTGGTGATTATCCATACCATTCGTTTGAGTTCACCAAGCTGTCCGCTCCGGACGATCTCTCTTGCCTTGGCGAATATCGGATTGGAGCGCTGATTGAACATGATGGCAAATGTGACACCTGCTTTTTCGGCAGCTTCATTCATCTCACGAACCTGTCTTGTGTAGACGCCTGCAGGCTTTTCCGTGATCACATGTAATCCCCGTTCAAAGCTCTTTATTGCATAAGTGGGATGGTCATAGTGGGGGACAGCGATAAGAACTGCATCTATAAGTCCGCTGTCAAGCATTGCATCCGTATCACCAAAGCACTCTATGGTAGGACAGATTGTCTTAGCTCTGTCGAGTTTCTCCGGAACAATGTCAGATACTGCAGTGACTTCAATTCTTGGACACAGACCATCTGCGATATTCTGAAGATGTCCCGTCCCCATATTTCCTACACCGATTATTCCGAGTCTTATCTTGTCCATAACATTTCTCCTGTAAATGTAATTAATTATGTCCGGTTGATAATGATTTCAGATTGACCGATCCGTTAATGCAGCTGTCTGATCATTGCTGTTTAATAAGGTCTTTTAACGCATCGGAAGCTGCTTTAAAAGCGGTAAGCGGATCTGGGTAAGAGTATATTCCGACCTTGCTCTTATCATCCTGTTCAAGCATTTCCAGTCCCTGAAAAACTGTTAAATGGGGTTCTATGGTAAGAACTTCACCTGAATATTCATTAAGCAGATAAGTAAGGTTTCCGGATCCTTTTCCTGCTGGTACTACAGCTCCGTCAGGAAGGGCATCTTTTATATGCATGTATTCTACATAGGGATTCAGAAGCTTCCATGCCTCGAGAGTATCCTGACCTGATTGGATGAAGTTGGCAGGATCGAATACTGCCTTGATCTCAGGAAATTCTCTGTGAATCTCAAGACATCTTGGTGCGACATCTCCATAGATACCCTTTTCATTTTCGTGGCACAGGATAATATCAGTACCTTTTACGGCTTCAGTGAATTTGGATAGTCTGTCCGCCACATCATCAAATCGGCCTTCCGCATCATAAAAACTAAAAAGTCTGATATGCTTAGTCCCCAGTATGTCGCAAAGTTCAATACCATGTTTGAACAGATCCAGATGCTTATCAAAATCGTCGGAAAGGGATATCTTGCCATAGGGTGACCCCAGGGACCATACTGACAGGCCGGCATCATCCAGTCTGGATCTTACTTCCTTTGCCTTAGAGACGGTGATATCTGCGATATTGGTCCCGCTCACACCTCTTATCTCCAAAAGCTCAATGCTATTATTCTTCATGGTCTTTATCTGTTCATCTATATTTTGCGAAGCTTCATCGGCAAATGCAGCCAGTCTGAATTTCATTTTTGTATTCCTCCTTTTTGTGCATGCAGTCTTTGTATCTGTTTTCTTTGTTGAGAGGATATTAGCATGAATGAATATGCATTAAAATTGCAAATAATATACTAAACATTGCAAATACGATCATACAGTGCTAACGTCACTGTATAAGGCGGTTTGCTTTCGACTTGTTTTCCGGAAAAAGTGATAAGTACTAGCGCAGATATAAACGGATCGATCATGATGATAATTTAAAAATATGAGTGAGG
>JAEEGG010009502.1_pt1 | contig 21752 bp, 16 predicted proteins | sample 9134161 | NCBI WGS metagenome assembly JAEEGG01 (sample SAMN16246543, study PRJNA631951) | gut metagenome | biome: gut microbiome; feature: rumen; material: CR-attached | host: Bos | place: Iran: Karaj | collected 2018-10
CCACGTTCAGGCCTACGTTGGAGACGCGCTGCGTGGGATAGCCAATGCCATAGCCGCCCATTTCGGGGTCCCACAGTTTGAAGTCGCTGATGCAGAAGAGATTGTTGCCCGAGGCAAAGAACCTAATCACCTCGAAGCCCAGCTTCTTGGTAAACTTGGCGGGCAGCGAATAGCCCATCTCCACGGTCTTCAGACGGAGGAACGAGCCGTTGCGCAGCCACCAGGTGCTGTTCACCGTGTTGTTCGAGCGGATGCTGGTGGAGAGTCGGGGCCAGAAGGCGTGCGGGTCGGGGTTCTCCTCGCTCCAGTAGTTGCCGGCCACCAGCTTCAGGGCATTGCGATGGGCGGCGAAAGGCTCGATGCTGCTGGGCTGGATGAAGAACGACGATTGGGCCGAGCCTTGGAAGAAGAACGAGATGTCGAAGTTCTTGTAGCCCGTGGAGGCGCCAAAGCCGTAGATGATCTCAGGGTCGGTGGGGTAGCCGATGGCCACCTGGTCCTTCTCGTCGATGACGCCATCTTGGTTGACGTCGATATACTTGATGTCGCCAGCCATATAGTCGCTGTTGGGCACCAGGCCGAATTGGCGTGGCGAGTTCTCCACGTCGTTGGCGTCGATGAACAGTCGCTCGGCCACGTAGCCCCATTGCTGGCTGAGGTTGTAGCCCATGCGGTTGCGCCACGATTCGGGGTAGATGATGTCGCCACCGCTGATATACTCGCTGGTGGCGTAGGTGAAGTTGAAGCGTGTCTGCAGCCACCAGTCGCGCGAGATGCTCCAGTTGATGTCGAACGAGGCGTCGATGCCATGGCTGCGAGCCTTGCCCATGTTGGCGTAGATGTCGGCGGTGGCACCCATCGTCAGGGGGACGGCCTGCATACGCTGGTAGATATCGTCGCGGGTCTCGCGGAAATACTCCACTTGGATGTTGGCCTTGCCCAGCAGGTCCACCTCCACGCCGTAGTTCTGCTTCTTGGCAGCCTCCCAGCCAATCTTCGAGTTGGCATAGCGGGTGATGCTGTAGCCGTCGTAGACGGTGCCGAAGCTCTCGCCCCAGCGGTAGCCGGTGCTGGAGTTGCTGGTGTTCACGTCGCTGAGATAGTAGAATCGCTCGTTGGTGCCCATGATGTTGTCGTTACCCACCAGGCCATAGCTGGCCTTGAACTTCCACATGGGGAAGATGTCGGCGAGCCCCCAGTCGCTCCAGAACTTCTCGTTGGAGATGATGTAGCCCACGCCGATGGAGGGGAAGAAGCCCCAGCGGTGGTTCTTGTCGAACTTCTCCGAGCCGTTGTAGCCGAAGTTGGCCTCAAGGAAATAGCGGTCGGCATAGCTGTAGGTGAGACGTCCGGAGAGTCCCATGGTGCGTATGGGCAGCGAGCCGAAGGCGCCACCGGCATTGCCGCGCAGCTGCTCCTTCTGCTGGCCCACGAGCATGGCCGACAGCGAGTGGTCGGCAAACGTGCGGCTCCACTGGGCAGCAACCTCAAAGTAGTAGGAGCTGCTGGTCGACAGGCTCTGGTCGGGATTGCTCAAGCGGTCGGTGCCCTCGCCAATCTGGTTCAGGCTATACTTGGTGCCCAGCTCCGACACGTTGGTCACCAGGGCGTAGTAGAACGGCGTCATTCGGCGGGTGTTGGTGTTGGAGCCAGTGGAAGAGAACGAGGCCAGTCCGCGCACCGACAGTCCCGGCGTCAGCATGCTCAGGTCTTGCTCGATGGTGAAGATGCTGTTGCCCGTGTAGCTGAAGGCATCGCTGTAGCCCTGCATCATCTGGGCGTAGGGGTTGGGGTATTGCGCGCGTTGTCCGGCGTTGCCATAGAGCACGTGGTCGGCATAGTACCAGGTGTTGTCGATCGACTTGTCGTAATAGGCGGGGAAGTCAACGGGGTTGGCGCGCATGATTTGGTCGAAGAGCGTCGTGGTGCTCACGGCGGGGGTGTTCGAGCGGTCGAGCAGCGAGTACACCTTCACCGAGGCTTTCGTGGTCTTCGTGAGGTTCACGTCGATGTTGGCGCGGATGTTGTAGCGGTTGATGCTGATGTTGTTGTTGTAGTTGTTCACCGAGGGCACCTTCAGCAAACCGTTCTCATGGGTGTAGGCTGCCGAGAGGTAGTACTGTGCCACCTCGCCGCCACCCGAGGCGGTGATGGTGGCCTTGGTGTTGATGGCCTGGTTCTTGAACATCATGCCATACCAGTCGACATTGGGATAGAGCATGGGGTCGGTGCCGGCGGCGGTGTTCTCAATCTTCTCCATCAGATAGGCATCGCTGGTCAGGCCCTTCGTGTCGCGCGTGCGCTGCGCGTAATTATATAGGTTCATGTAGTCCACGCCGTCGAGGAACTCCAGAATCTTCGTCGGGGTCGAAATCTGCGTCTCCAGGCGGGTGGTAATCTTCATCTTGCCCTTGCGACCGCTCTTGGTGGTGACGAGCACCACGCCGTTGGCACCCTTCGAACCGTAGAGGGCGGTGGCCGTGGCATCCTTCATGATACTGAAGCTGGCAATATTTTCGGGTTCCAGGCGAGCCAGGTCTTCGGTCGACATCTCCACGCCATCGATGAGAATCAGCGGACCTGCCAGCGCGCTGTTGATGGTGGAGACACCACGCACGAAGAAGTTGGCATTGTCCTTGCCAGGCTCACCCGAGCGCTGATAGCTGATGATGCCAGCGATGCGGCCAGCCAGCGTGTTGGTCAGGTTGGTCGAGGGGGTCTTCAGCTCGGCGGGGTTAATGGTCTCAATGGAGCCTATCACCGAGTTCTTCTTCTGCTTGGCAAAAGCCACCACGACGGTTTCTTCGAGCGTGTTCTCGTCTTCGCGCATCACCACGTCGATCACCTCGCGGTTGCCCACATATTCTTTTTGGGGGGTGAAGCCGATGTAGCTGAAGGTGATGGTGTCGGTAGGGTTGGCGGTGATGGCGTAGCGGCCGTCGATGCTGGTGGTGGTGCCGGCGGCTTCCTTGCCCTTCACCACGACACTCACGCCGGGGAGCTCCGTGCCCTCGGCGTCGGCCACCTTACCTTTCACCAACCGTTGCGCTTGCGTGGGCAACGAACCCGCCAGCATCGCAACGAAGGCGAACAATAAATGTGCAGACTTTCTTGTCATGTCGCTAAAGTGTTTATTAGGTTGATAAATGTGTTTCGTATTCAATGGTCGATAGTTGCTGCGTTTGCAAGTGCAAAGTTAGGTAAAAAAATGACATGGGTCAACTATATCAACAAACCAATATGGACAAATATGGGCATCAGAAAAATGCTAAACGCTAATGTTCAGACATTTAACGTTAATGCAGGGGCAGAAAAAATATGGACGTTCAAGCGGATGATATACTGGCGAAACGAGGCCGACGGCCACTTTTTGAAGGCCGCGAAGCCCCTGCGCGAAGAAACTCTATCGCACGCGAAAATTTGGAGCGCGACTTTTTTCAAAAAGTCAACGCCAAAAAAAAATTTGGTGACGCTATTTTTTTGTCCCAGGCCGTGGGATTTTTGTGGCGCATACCTACAGCACCGGGGAGTAAGCCTTGAGCAGAAAATGGCATCGAGTTTTGCGTCCGCAGCATGACTCATGAAAATGGGGAGCCGCCTTTTGACTCGATTCCTTGGAAGAGCCGACCAAAAGATGGCACTGCTAATTTGGGTTGCATGGCTTGGAGGAAAAAAGAACCTCGTTGCTGATAGAAATCTACCGTACGGCAGTTAAATATGTGGGGGTAAGCACGATTTCATATACAGAAAGAGGCGTGGTCTTTACATTTTTGCAAATTTGTTTGCGTATTTGGAAAGAAAAGCATATCTTTGCACCACAAAATCATCAGAAGCATGATTATTGCGAACAAGGAACTCTTGGTTGACTTTGTACAGTCACATTCCAACGCTGCAAAACCATTGAACAAATGGGTGGAGGTTATCAAGGCCGCGCAATGGCATAGCCATATAGACTTGAAACAACAGTTTCCTGCGGCAGACTATGTAAAGAATGGACGGTATGTTTTCAACATTGGTGGCAATAAATACCGCTTGGTTGCGGTAGTCATCTTCATTGGTTGCGTAATGAATATTCGCTTTATAGGAACTCATGCAGAGTATAGTAAAATAGATTGTGCAACAATATAATTAATAAGAGAGATGGAGAAATTGTCAAATCGAAAGCAGTATGATGACATCAAGAGCCAAGTGGAGAAGCTGATAGCAGAAGCCACCGAGAAAGGAATGCTTGAACCAGACATGGACAATGAGTACACGCAGGAGATTGCCCATCTCAGTAAGTTGATGGCAGACTATGAGGACGAGCAACTAAACATTCTCCCTTTGCGACAGAAATCCCCCCTCATCGCTACCATTGAAGAATACTTTTATACGCACAACATGCACCAAAAAGACGGGGCTCGCCTTTTGGGCATCAACGAGTCACAGTTCAGCCAGATTATGAGTGGACGCCGTCGCATATCCATGTCGTTTGCCAAACGACTTCATTCCAAGATGGGAATTGATGCCAATCTCATTCTCGAATATGCGTAAATGCCTTGGCAGATGCCAAATCGGGGCTTGACTCGCGGCACTGACAGCCCATATTGCAGCCACGCAATGCAAACCCTTAACTACCGATGGCTCAGGACGTTGATTCTTTCGCCATCGGCCCTTCATCCATATTTCCTGCCATATCTGCTGTGCCGTGTCGAAGAAAAAGGCTAACTTTGCAACAGAATTATTGACACAGCACACGATATGATGAGAAGACACATTGTTACTGCCATGATGATGGCATTGCTGGCGACGACGCTGACGGCACAGACGGGCAGTGGACTGTCGACCACGCGCCAGGAGTCGGGCTTCGTGCCCGAGGGCTATCAGCTCGACTGGAGCGACGAGTTTGAGGGCACCGAACTGAACACCCAAGACTGGAAATTCGAAATCCGCGACCCAGGATGGGTGAACAACGAGCTGCAGCGCTATGTGGGCAAGACCTACAAAGGACAGAAGGTGGTGTTCGTCGGCGACGACCACCTCACCATCCGATGCCAGAAAATCGACGGACAGGTGGTGAGCGGGCGCATCAACGCACGGCCATCCACGGGGTGGCGCTACGGCTATTTCGAGGCACGAATCAAACTGCCCAAGGGAAAGGGCACATGGCCCGCATTCTGGATGATGCCCACCAACGTGGACTGGAACACTAATCCCTGGCCGCGTTGTGGCGAGATTGACATCATGGAGGAGGTGGGCTACCATGCAGGATATGTGTCGTCGAGCATACACTGCGACGCCTACAACCACACAAAAGGCACGCAGAAGACACACGAGATGTATCTGCCCACCGCCGAGGACGAGTATCACATCTATGGACTGGAGTGGACAGCCGACCGACTGACTTTCTACGTCGACGGACAACTGCAACTGCAGTTCAACAAGGAGAGCGACGACCACGCCGTGTGGCCCTTCCACTATGCCTTCCACCCCATCCTCAACCTGGCTTGGGGAGGCTCATGGGGCGGCGCGCAAGGTGTCGACGAGAGTGCCCTGCCCGCCGAGATGCTGGTGGATTATGTTCGCGTGTACAAGAAGCCCATGCCCGCCACGGCCAAGAAGGTGGTGGCCTACGTCACGTCGTGGAGTTCCATCCCCGTAGACCCGATGGTGATGACCCACATCAACTATGCCTTCGGCGGCGTGGGCGACGATAGCCGCGTGTATGTCGACGGCACCAACCGCTTCCGCCAGGTGGTGGAGCTGAAGAAGCAGAACCCCGCACTGAAGGTGCTGCTGAGCATCGGTGGATGGGGACGCGGCAAGTTTACACCCATGGCGGCAAGCAGCGAGAAGCGACAGCTCTTCGCACAGTCGTGCTTGGAGTTCTGCCAACAGTGGGGCATCGACGGCATCGACATCGACTGGGAGTTCCCGGGCAGCAACTCAAGTGGCGAGGCATCGCCCACCGATGAGAAGCAGAACTACACCCTGCTGATTCGCGACCTGCGCCAAGCACTGGGCGACACGCTACTGCTCACCATGGCATCGCAGGCGGGAGCAGGATACTACGACTTCAAGGCGTGCATGCCCTATCTCGACTTTGTCAACGTGATGACCTACGACATGGCATCGCCACCCAACCACCACTCGGCACTCTACCGAGGCGGACAGGTGGGCAAGGGATGGATGGTGGCCACGGAGGCCATCGAAGCACACCTGAAGGCGGGCGTGCCAACTGACAAGCTGGTGATGGGGCTGGCCTTCTATGGCAACGGCAACGCCGACGGAAGCGGCTCGGCAGGGCAAATCAGTCTGCAGGAGATTGAAGACGGCATCAGAAGCGGCAAATGGACTGACCACTGGGACGACGTGGCGAAGGTGCCCTACGTCACCAACCAGCAGGGGCAGTTCGTCTATGGCTACGACAACCAGCGCTCGCTCACCATCAAGTGCCAATACATCGTGGACCAAGACTTGGCGGGAGGCATGTATTGGGAATATGCCAACGACAACAACATGGGCACCGAGCGCAACACCGTGTACGACTGTTTGATAGGCAACGCCACGCAGAAGGACAACCTCTACTTAGGCGACACACGGATGGAATACACGGGACGCAACACCTACACCGCCACCCTCGCCCTGCAGCAGGGACAGACCTACGCCGTCACGGGCGACAAGACCATGACGAGCGACAGCTGGTACTACGACCCAGACTTCTTTGAGCCAACAGTCGATGGGGCCTACCGCTTCCGCGCGCTCAGCGGCGACTATGAGGTGAAGGCCGACTTTGGCAACCAGTGCTTCCGCGTGACACCCCTCGGCAACGACGGACAGCCACGGCGCTACAACACAAGCGACGGCACGGGCTGCATCTGGCTCATCGGGGCCGCCAACAGCGTGGGCAAACCCGCCTACGACCCCGAAGGAGGCGACGGGTGGGACGAGAGCCAAGCCCTGCCGCTGGCAGCCATAGCCCCCCACCGCCATCAAATCACCTTGGAGACAGGACGACAAATCAGTGCCGGACAGGTGAACTTCAAGTTCTTCCACCAGCCCGCCTTCGGCAACGGCGCCGCCGATGAGTTTCGTGCCGTCGACGGGCCTTGTCTGCTCAGCCTTGCAGACGACTACTATGCCATCGGCAATGGCACTGACGGCCACGACAACGGCAACATCTATCGCAAGAGGGCCATACGCCTGAAGCAGACGCTGGTGTTCACCATCGACACCACCAACCCAACGGATGCCGTGCTCACCATCAACAACCTCACCACGGGCATCAGCCATCTGCAGCGCACCGCCAACGACGACACCCGCCGCTACGACCTCAGTGGCCGCCCGATGTCGCGCCGCCTACCCGCACGAGGCCTCTACATCCAGTCCCACAAAAAGCGAGTAGCAATCAGCAATTAGCCGTTGGCAACACCCATCCACCCCATTTTCCCCCATTCACCCCATCCACCCCATGAAAAAAATTCTCTCCCTTCTCTTCCTCCTCTACGTCCTCTCTTCCTCTGCCACCACCCACGTGCTGGTTCTCGCCGAGCGGGGCGGGCTGCACGAACCTTTCACCGCTCGCGGCCTGCAGTGGCTGGAGCAGAACAAGGAACGGCTGCACCTACAGCTCACCATCGTCAACGATGCCATCAACCTAGCCAAGGGCGACATCGCACGCCATCAACTGATTCTGCAGCTCAACCACCCGCCCTACGCCTGGAGCGAAGATGCCAGCAAAGAGTTTCAGCAGTACATCGACAATGGCAAGGGGGGCTATGTGGGCCTGCACCATGCCACCCTGCTCGGCTCATTCGACGGCTACGGGCTGTGGCAGTGGTTCAGCGACTTCATGGGCGGCATCGTCTACAAGAACTACATCGCCCAGAAGTGCGACGGCACCGTGCAGGTGGAAGACCCCACACACCCCGTGATGCAAGGCGTGGCCACAACCTTCGTCATCCCCGACGACGAATGGTATATCTATGAGCAGAACCCGCGCCGCAACGTGCACGTACTGGCACATGTCGACGAGGCGAGCTACACCACCGACACCGACATCCGCATGGGCGACCACCCCGTCGTCTGGACCAACACCGCCAAGCCCGCCCGCAACGTCTACTTCCAGTTTGGCCACAGCGCACTGCTCTGGGACAACGCTGCCTTCCTGCAGCTATTCGAGAACGCCATTCGATGGGCGGCTGGCACCACGACAGAACATCCATAAGAATCCGTTGCTCAAATAAAAAAAGAATGATGAAACGTATTATCCCCTATCTTCTTTTCGTTGTCTTGTGTGGGCAGTTCACTCCTGCTGGGGCACAAGACTATGCCCGTGAACCCCGATTCCGCGCCCTCGTCTATTGGGAACCGGGAGCCGAAGAGGCACACGTGCAGTTCGACAAGCAGGCGATGGAGTTCCTGCACAAGCTGACTTACGGCGAGGGGTGGATAATGGACCGCACCACCTCGCTGGCGGGCTACACGCTGGAACGGCTGAAGCAGTACAGCGTTGTGATTGCGCTCAACGCGCAGCCTCATGCACCCGAAGAGCGAAAAGCCTTTGAAGAATATATGGAGCAGGGAGGGGGCTGGCTGGGGTTCCATGCTGCCGCCTACAACGACCGCAACACCCACTGGCCTTGGTTCAACAAGTTCTTGGGATGTGGCACGTTCTACTGCAACAACTGGCCGCCACAGGCAGCCCTTGTCTGTTGCGACACACAGCAGAACCCCGTCACCAGGTCGCTGCCCGCCGAGTTCGTGGCACCGCCCAGCGAGTTCTATCAGTGGCAGCCATCGCCAAGGGAGAACCCCGACGTGGAGGTGCTGCTGAGCATCTCGCCGAAGATGTTTCCCTTCGGCATCAAGGACATTGTACACGGCGGCGATTTCCCTATCGTGTGGACCAACAAGAACTATCGCATGGTGTATCTGAACATGGGGCACGGCGACGAGGGATTCATCGACGCCACGCAGCAGCTGCTCTTCACCAATGCCCTGCGATGGGTGGTGAGCCGCGACCCCAAGAGCAAACTCCTCACTCCTAACTCTTAACTCCTAACTCCTCACTCCTAACTCCTCACTCCTCAGCCCTATCTCCTTCACCATCCGCTCAAAGTCGTCGCGGTTGCCGGCGGCCTTGTTCTTGATGCGGGCACGATAGGCATAGATGGAGTTGGGGCTGTAGTGCAGGAACTCGGCAATCTTTGAACTCTCGTCGATACCCAGACGGATGAGCGCAAAGATGCGGAGGTCGGTGTTCAGGCGATGTCCCTCGGCGGGCGTAATCTGCTCGTTGGGGCGCAGCAGACTGTTGAAGTCGGCGACGAAGGTGGGGAAGAGGTGCAGGAACACTTGGTCGAAATTGTCGAAGAGTTCCTTCAGCTCGTCCTCTTTCAGCTGCTCCGACCCAGTCATGCGCAGCAGGTCGGCATGCTGGCCCGCCTTCAGCTTGCGGTTCACGCGGATGCGATAGTTGTCGAGCTTGTCGATATAATCCGAGCACATGCTGAGAAACTTGCCGATGTATTCGTCTTTCACACGGTTGGAGTCGTTCAGGTGGAGCACGGCCTGGCGCAGCTGCCCGTTGATGTCCGAGAGCATACGATTGGCCTCCGAGAGGTTGTCGTTCTTCACCGACAGTTGCCCGTTGAGGGCCGACAGCTGCTTGTTGGCTGCTGCCAGCTCGCTCTCGGCCACGGCCAACTGCTTGCGCTTCTTCGACACATAGAAGAGCAGGCACAGCAGCACCACGGCCAGCAGGCTGATGGCGCCTATCGTCCAGCGCAGGTTGCTGTTGGCTTGGTGCAGGTTGGCTTTATACTTGTCGTTGATTCGGGTCAGGATGGGCGACACCAGCCACGAGCGCATGTGGGGACTGAACTGCGAGATGCAGCCCCACGAGAAGTCCATGTAGCGGTAGGCACGGTCCAGGTCGCCGTCGTCCTGCATGATGGAGTTGGCCAAACTCCATAGCGCCGACTGGTCCATAATGGCCTGACGGATGTCGGTGAGCGCCGACTGTATGAGCCAGTAGCGCTGCATCGTCACGTCGCCCTTGCGCTTATAGATCTCCGAGCGGAAGAAGGCCATGATGGCATAGTCGCGCGTGCCAGGCAGCACCTTTGCCAGCCATTGGTCGCTAAAGGGCAGCGCCTCGTCGGGGGTGCCACGGTTGTTGAGCATGCGCGACATCAGCTCAGCATAGGCCGCCGACTCATGGGGCAGCAGGGTGAGCAGCGTGTCGCGGATGGCGTTGGCCTTAGAATGAAACTGCTGACTCAGCTCGGGGTCGTGCGAATAGAAGCCCATCTCGCCATAGAGATGGTTGCGCCCAGAGAGGTACAAGAGGCGCATTGCGCTGTCCATTTGCTCGATGGGTATGCGGTTGTAGCGGATTTCGGCCTCGGAGTAGAAGCCCGTCTCCGACAGCTGATGAGCCATCGCCAGCTCGCTCTGCACCACCAGGTCGCCACGATTCATACGGCGGGCCAACTCCAGGCAGCGCTGCAGATACGACAGCGTGGAGTCGCTCACGAAAGCCACGTATTCGCGATACAGGCTCCAAGAGAAGCGGTAGCGCTCTTCATCGTCGCGGCACGAAGCGTACTGCTTCTTCAAGATTTCGATGGCATCGGTCTTATGCTTCTGGAAGATGGAGGCAGAGTCGATGGCGGCATCCAGCTCCTTATAGAGCGGGCGCAAGTCCACCTGTTGCTGGCCAAAGACAGAGAAGCACCAGCAAAAAAGGAATATGACGAAAGCCGTTTTTCTCATACAGGTTAGCTATTCAGTTTGCAAAGATAAGCATTTTTTTTCATCTGACAAGAAATCTAATCAAAAAAACCGCCGTTGGAGTTGCGTATATGCCGACAAATGCCTACCTTTGCAGATTGTAATGACAATCTTATTCAAATAGAACCAATTAAAACCCCACTGAACATGAAAAAAGTTTACCTGGCACTGATGTGCATGGCAAGCCTCGTCATGACGACGGCTTGCGGAGGCGACAAGAAAGCCGACAAGGCTGCCGACGCCGAGAGCGAGAACACCGAGATGGCCACCGACAACGAGCAGGCCGAAGAACAACAAGCTGAAGAGCAGCAGGGCAACGACGAGAGCGTACTGCTCACTCCCGACAAGGCCGAACTGCTCAACCTCATCGACCTTTACAAGAATGGCGATTTCAAGCCCGCCGCCAACATCATCTTCGTCGACACCCTCAACGGCGAGACGGCTGGTGAGCTGCCCTCGAAGTGGGACGTCAAGGAAGGTAGTGCCGAGGTGGGCGAGGCCTTGGGACACAAGTACATCGTTCTCTCGGGCGGTTGGTCAACCCTCTTCCCCATAGTGGGCGAGGACAGCAAGGACTACCTCCCCGACAACTTCACCTACGAGTTTGAGTTCCTCTTTGGCGGGGACGTTGTTTTTGAAGTGCAGAGCTATAATGCTGAAGAAGTCGGCATAGGTACCACACGCTTCTGGCCAGACGGCATGGAATGGAACTATGAGAAGACCGACGAAGAGGGCATCCACGGCGACAAGGGCGAGCTGCACAAACTGCTGAACAGCAAGGGATGGAACCACTTCGCATTGAGCTTCAACAAAGGCAACCTGAAACTCTTCATCAACGGTAAGCGCGTGGCCAACCTGCCCAACATCATGCAGCCTGGCTATATCACCATCGTGGGCAGTGGTGCCAACGGCGAGAGCCACTTCATCAAGAACGTCTGCATAGCCAAGTAGTTGGCTTCGAAAGAAATTTCAGGAAATTGGGGGAAATTCTACCATCAGGAGTGGAATTTCCCCCAATTTCCTGAAATTTCTTTCAACTCTGTTAGGCCATGCGCAAGAATTTTCGTACTTTTGCCGAAAGATTGTTCAACTTAAACCCTTTAATATGAATAAAAGACTATTGTTAGGCGATGAAGCCATAGCCCTGGGTGCCCTGCACGCAGGACTGTCGGGCGTGTATGCCTATCCCGGCACACCGTCTACCGAGATCACCGAGTTCATCCAGAACGACCCGCTGGCACGCGAGCGCGGCGTGCACAGCCGGTGGAGCACCAACGAGAAGACGGCCATGGAGGAAGCCCTCGGCATGTCGTACATGGGCAAGCGCGCAATGGTGTGCATGAAGCATGTGGGACTGAACGTCTGCGCCGACCCCTTCGTCAACAGCGGCATGACGGGTGTCAACGGTGGCGTGGTGGTCCTCGTGGCCGACGACCCCTCGATGCACTCCAGCCAGGACGAACAGGACTCGCGATTCTATGGCAAGTTCGCCATGGTACCCACCTTCGAGCCTTCCAACCAGCAGGAGGCCTACGACATGATGGCCTACGCCTTCGACTACTCCGAGCGCCAGTGTCTGCCCGTGCTGATGCGCGTCACCACACGCATGGCCCACTCACGCGCCGTCGTCCAGTGTGTTGACGTACCACGTCAACAAAACCCCTTAAACTACAACGCCGTGGCCGCCAACTGGGTGCTCCTGCCCGCCAACGCTCGCCGCCGCAACGACCACGTGACGGCTCAGCAGCCACAGCTGGAGCACGATGCCGAGCAGTCGGTGTACAATATATATATTGAGGGCCACGACCGCAGTCTGGGCATCCTCGCCAGCGGCATCGGCTACAACTACGTCATGGAGCATTTCCCCAACGGGTGCCCCTACCCCATCCTGAAGATTTCGCAATATCCCCTGCCGAAGAAGCTGGTGCGCCGTATGATGAGCGAGTGCGAGCAGCTCCTCATCGTCGAGGAGGGCCAGCCCTTCATCGAGGACATCGTGCGCGGCGTCAGCGACATCGCCACCGCCACCGTCCACGGCAAGCTCGATGCCACCCTCCCCCGCACCGGCGAACTCACCCCCGACGTGGTGAAGCAGGCCCTGGCCACCCTGGCCTCCACCCACTCCGACCAATCCGACTACTCCGACTACTCCGATCAATCAGACAACTCCGATCACTCCGACCTCTCCGCCCTCTCCGACCACATCGTTGCTCGCCCGCCTGCTCTCTGCCAAGGCTGTGGCCACCGCGATGTCTACGCCGCCCTGAACGAGGTGCTGCGTGAGTACGACAACGCCCGTGTCTTCGGCGACATCGGCTGCTACACCCTCGGCTTCCTGCCTCCCTTCCGCGCCATCCACAGCTGCGTCGACATGGGTGCCAGCATCACCATGGCGAAGGGAGCCGCCGACGCTGGTCAGTGGCCCGCCGTGGCCATCATCGGCGACAGCACCTTCACCCACAGCGGCATGACGGGTCTCCTCGATGCCATCAACGAGAATGCCGACATCACCGTCATCATCAGCGACAACCTCACCACCGGCATGACCGGCGGTCAAGACTCGGCCGGCACCAGCAAGTACGAGGCCATCTGCCGCGGCTTGGGCCTGAGCGACGACCACCTCCGCGTAGTAGTTCCTCTGCCGAAGAACATGCCTGAGATCACCCAGGCCATCCGCGACGAGCTCAACTACCACGGCACCTCCGTCATCATCCCCCGCCGCGAGTGCATGCAGACCCTGCAGCGCCATCTAAAGCAGAAGAAAGCCCAAAACAAATGACGCGCTGCGGTATATAAAAAACAAAATAAAACAAGATAAAACAAAATAAAACCTGCATAAGCTATGATGCAAATCTTCGACAAGAAAGAGTTGGATTCTGACTTGAAATCAAGATTGAGTAGATTTGTGTACGATGTTGTGGGCTGCTGCCAGGCTGTTCACCAAGAGCAAGGGCCTGAACTGACCGAGTACATCTATCAAGATTCTTTGGCCATAGCGTTAGAACAGGCAAAGATTAAGTTCGTGAAAGAATATTACTTCAGGCCGTCTTTCCGAGGAATCAAATTAGGACATCGATTGTTTGTTGATTTCCTCTGCAAAGACAAGATCTTTCTTGAATGCAAAGCGATAGAAAAGATTGGAGTTCACGAACGATTACAATTATGGAACTATATGCGTGCAGCAGGAGTGAGAATTGGCATACTCTACAATTTTGCCCCTGTCATGGACGAATGCGAGAAATACTATTTCGATCCAGAAACACGTGCCATCAGTTACTTCTAATAGTATCAATCTGGTAAACAGTAATTATAAACACACAATTAGAATGGTTTTATTTGGTTTTATCTTGTTTTATTTTGTTTTTTGACAACCCGCTCAGCGGTAAATATCAACCCACAATAATAATGGTTCTATCTTGTTTATTATATTTAAATAATCCGCTCAGCGGTAAAAAATAGTTATGAAGACCGACATTATACTTTGCGGCGTGGGAGGACAAGGCATCCTATCCATCGCCACCATTATTGGCGAGGCCGCCATGAACGAGAACTTATACATCAAGCAGGCCGAGGTGCACGGCATGAGCCAGCGCGGCGGCGACGTGCAGAGCCACCTGCGCATCAGCAGCGACACCATCTACAGCGACCTCATCCCACAAGGCGCTGCCGACGTCATCATCTCCATGGAGCCTATGGAGGCCCTGCGCTACGTGCCCTGGCTGAAACCCGACGGATGGGTCATCACCTCCAGCACACCCTTCGTCAACATCCCCAACTACCCCGACATGGAACTGGTCAACGCCGACCTCGCGCGTCTGCCGCACGTCATCAGCATCGACATCGAGCGCATGGCCAAAGAAAACGGCGTGCCCCGCTCGGCCAACGTCATCCTCCTCGGGGCTGCACAGAAAGCCCTCGGACTGGAGTACGAGAAGCTCGAAGCCGCCATCCGCAGCGTCTTCGCCCGCAAGGGCGATGCCGTCGTCGAGGCCAACATCAAGGCCCTCGCACTCGGTCGCGCCGCCCAGTAACCCACAATGTAATAAAGAAAATTCTAAAGATTAAAAGATGAGTACACTCCGAAAACCCTTCTCCACTAAAAAAACAACCCAAAAACGATGCGCAGCCGCTCCCCTCCCCTTGAGGGGAGCGGCTGCGCCGTCTATCACGACTATATTTGTTTTCGGAGTGGACTCAAAGATTAAAAAGAGCAAGTCATATACGGACTGTCCATCTTTAAAAGCTTTATAATCTTTAGACAAAATCGCTCGGCCAACGTCATCCTCCTCAGAGCAGCACAGGAAGCACTTGGACTGGAATACGAGAAGCTCGAAGCCACCATCCGCAGCGTCTTCGCTCGAAAGGGCGACACCGTAATCTAGGGCCAACGTCAATGCCCTCGCACTTGGTCGGGCAGCACAGAAGTAAGCCGCCCCAGCGTCAAAAGGCGAAGATGAGAACTGACGCGTAGCGACTGAGAAAAAAACAAGTTACATCTTTGGAAAAATCGACATAATCTTCATAAGCAAGAAATCGTGGACACAAGCATTATACTGAATCTTGAAAAGCTGGTTGGTAGTGTCACCTGCTGCAAGGATAGCCGCTTTAGAATTTTCGGCAATTTCAATACATGCAGCGGAGTCTATTTCGCCATTGCTATAAGGAACAAATTTGGGTTCAATAGAGTTGGCTTTAGCTACATACACATTCCTAAGGGAATGGTAGATGGAGTCAATCTGCTTGTCAAGGGTATCATCCTGGGTGGTCTTGGGAGCATCGGAGCATGACACGAACATGGCGGCTACAACAAAAATAAATGCAATCTTTTTCATTTCTATTATTAAGTATGTAAAACAATCATTTGAATGGTGAATCTTATTTTGGGCACAAAGGTACAAAGAAATCTCAAAATAAAAGCCGAAAAGAGCCAAAATATTAATCAGCGAAGCACGAAAAGGCGTTTCTTCATCTATCCCCAGGCTTAGTTTTAGGTTTTGGGTATTATAAGCCGCATAAGCGTTAACCCAACTTTGACACCCGAACTCCGTTTTTCCTTGTTAATTAGTGGCTTGCGCTGTTCCGCTACGTCTTCTATGCTCTACAAATTTTGATTTTTCTGAACGGTATGGGTTTGTAGTTCAACATTGAATAGATTTTCGCCGCCTCTTCCGTCGGCGAGCTGCATATCATCATCTCCACTTTCTCTCCCATTGTGTTGAAGGCTCCCGACTGTACCAGCTTCTGGGTCTTCATGATGTCCACTATTTCCGACCATTACGGTGTGGGGTATTCTGCTTTGGGGGCGTGGTCTGACTATTTCTTCTTCTCGTTCTCCCTCTTCAGCTGGTGGCGTATGATGTTGACAATCAAGTAGGCCAGCAGTACGAGGAAGGGAGGAACCACGAGACTACCGAGTGTATCGTGGAGGGTACAGGTGTGCGTCCGACCAGTCGTCTTACTAGTGGTATATGGGCCTCAGGTTCAGATCGGTCTTCAGTTGGCGGTTGGAGCACTCTATCTCACGTATAAGGTTGTAGTAGGCCCATGCGGTCTTCTCGTCGAGCGTCCTAACGTTTGTCCTGTCAAAAGATAATAAAGAACATGTCAGATACGGACGGTACATCTTTAAAATCTTTTTAATCTTCAGACCAGAAGAAGGAGCGATTGCCTACTGGTAAAACTAACAGAGTTGACAAGCACAAGAAAACGCAGAAGCCACGGAGATGTTAGCCTAAGCAGCACATTTCCGTGGCTTCTATAGTTACTACGTAATAGTTGGACAAAAACATAAGCAACGAAAACGAAGGAAGATGGAAACACGAACAAAGTGGGATGGCTGCGAGCAGCCACCCCACTATCGTTAAAAAGATTTGTTATGACGTAAAGTCAATTACTCATCAAACTCATCACCATTACCACCATTCTGGGGATGCTGGCCTTCGCCACCCAGACTGGCTTCCAACAGATTCTCCTGCTCGTAGAGATCCTCTACGTATGCTTCAGGAATTTGATAAACTTTCTTCATCTTTCAATATTTAAAAGTTGATTTAAAAGCGATTAGAGGAAGAAGTGCGCCTGGACTCTCACAGGGGAGAAATCCCTGCGCACTTCATCATAGTTTCTGCTTACTTCACAACGATCTTCTTGCCATTGTGGATGTAAACACCCTTCTGAGTGGGCTGAGCATTGAGCTTCACACCATTGGTGGTGAACCAGCCCTCAGCAGTGTTGACCTTAGCAATGTTCTCGATAGACTCGATAGCGGTGAACGAGCCATCCTCTTCCTGCATGATGATGGTGCGAGCGCCAGAAGCTTCAGGAGTGTAGAGGAACGAGCCAGAAGGACGCAGCCAAGTGGTGTTGGTCTCACTACCATAGTAGTATTTGTTGTAAGTATCTGGATTATCGCTGGTAGTGAAGAAGTACTCGTTGGCCTTGAAACCGAACTTACCATCGTAAGAGCCATAGAAGCGCACGCCAGATTCATCCTCAGAATAGACGCAACCAAAGTCAATTTCGCCAGCTTCGTTTCTGGGTGCAACAATCTTCTTGTTCTCAAAGAACATCTGGTCGAGGTTCTTCACGATGAGCTTGCCATCCTCAGGAATGGTCTGACCCATGTCGCCGAGCTTCACGCAGAACGGGGTGTTGGCAGGAATCATGCCAGTAGCCTGCAGCTTGAAGGCGATGACATTGTCCTTGGTGTTGCTCTCGTCGAGGACGTTGATCACACCATACTGGAAGAATTCGTGACCGAGTTCATAAACAGAGCAATCGAAGGGCAGAACCATTGCATACCACTTGTCGGCATACATCGGGAATCCTTTCTTGGTGTCGAGTTCGCCACCAATCTCAGCAGTCTTGGGCTCCCACTCACCGTCTTCACCTTCTTCGAACAGGTCGAACAGGTTGCTGCTAACAGATTGAGAAGCATCGAAGGTGCGGAAGTACACTTTCTCAACGAGTCGCTCCTCAACAGGAGTCTCCTCATCCCATGCGGAACCAGTCTCGGCATCGAAAGCAGTGATCTTCTGAACTAAGTCGTTCCAAGGATTATCCTGGAGGTCCTTAGCCACGCGGTGGATGATGAAGTGACCAGCAGTGTCGCCGAGGTCAGACCTCCGCACGATGGGCTCGTAGTTCGGGTTGAACGGGTGGACTTTATGCACATAGAGAGTAATCTTCTGAGCATCGTAGCTGTAACGGAACTCAATGTTGAAGAACTTCTTAGCGTCATCGTTACCAGGAATGCGAGCAAGTGATGCGTCATAGCTGGGATCCTCATCCGTATCGAGCAGAGCGATACCGCGATCAGTAGCCTCATTGTTCCTCTGATATGCCCATGTGACAGCATTGGGATCGAAGACGTCACGAGGTCCAAGCACCATAGGATCAATCCAAATCCTTATTTTACGTTTCTGGTTGATCACCTTCAGGACGATGTCGCAAAGATAGTAGTTGCTGGAAGCGCAATCCGTAACCTTTATAGCGAATGTGCCAGCAGGCAGGTAGTGCTTATCACCATTCTCATTGCATGGACCGACGATGGGATCGCCAGCAGTCTCATTTTCCTCATCCCAAGCACAGAGCTGAATCTTGGCATTTGTGATGTCGATGACTTCCTTACGTGGCAGACCAGTTTTGCTGTCAATCCAGGTCATAGCATCGTTCTCCAAGAAGCCATTGCCAGTAAACTTGTCCTTGAACTCCTTGAACAATTCCTCAATGTTAGCGGTTGCAGGATTGATGAGTTCGCGGTCGCCATAGGTGGTCGTAATTTCACCAGTGAAGGAGAGACAATCCCAGTTCTTCCTGATTTCGTAGAGGCCAGGAACCAGAGTGACGGTAATGTCGCTGCCCTCAGGAGTCAACGTGCATTCGGTCAAGGTGTTGGTTGGTTTATCGAACATATCCATCGTTCCAGGAGTGAGCTGGTTACCTTCCTTATCGAAGAAGGCTACAGGGTAGAAGCCTACGTTCTTGCCTCCCCATCTTGCAGCTGTGATTTCGAGGGCTGCGAAGGCCTCCGGGGTGATGCCTTCGTACTCCAGCACGATATCGCCTTCAGCCTGGCCATAGTACCTACCATTTTGATAGAACGTCTGACCCTCAATAGTAATCGACTTTCCGAAGTCGATGGGAGCGACGCGAACAATGGCATTACCCGGAGCAATGCAGAACTCTTGTGTGAGTTCGCACTCTTCGTTGGCATAGTTACCTAAACCTTTAACGATGATAATACCTCCATTAGCAACGTGGATGTTGTCCTTTTCCTCATTACCATAGGTAACCTCATAGTCGGTGCCCTCTACAAGCTTCGTTTCGCCAAAGTAAACCTCGATGGCGGGCTCAATCTTGCCGCCAGTGTATGCGTAACAGGTAGGTTCGTCATTATCGTCCTTGGGCTGGTCGGTAAGCTCGATGCGAGCTTGTTCAATACAGATAGGATCGACGGTAATAGTGATGTCCTCGGGCTCGTCGCAAACTTTGTAGTTAGCCAGGCCTGCGGGCTCTGCGGGCAGCTCACCGACGGTGAACTTCACGGTGTACTCACCAGCGTTTTCAATGGGCTGCTCAACTTTCTCGCCAGCAGCATCAAAGATTTCGTAGCTGATCACATCTTTAACTGCCTCTGAGAAGTCTTCATCCTTCTGCCAGCCAGTGATCTCGTAATTGATCTCAAACTCTTCACCAAGAGTGAACTCACCCGGCTCGGCGCCAGCAGTGATGTTCAAGCAAGTGGGCTGAGGATCGGGAACGCGGAATGGGATGCAATCCTTGTAGTTGCCCTTACCACAAATCTGCAGGTCATCATCACCACAATCGCCATCGACGCATTCAGGTGTATCGACATCATCGGGAGTCAGCTCGCGCTTACCATTGTCAGAAATGCAGACGTCGTTGTCAATCATGGTAATCTCCCAAGTGAGCACCTTGCCATAGGTGAAGCCTTCCACTTCGACGGTTCCGTCTTCCTTAACGGTGTAGTTAGCCTCAACACCATCAACGAAGTACTTGACGGAAGCCACCATCTCTTCGGTAATGCTCTTCTGAGTGATGGTGAGCTTGCCCTGCTCAGGAAGCATCTCGCCTTCGAACTCGAAAGGCTCATAAACGATTTCGTAGTCCTGAATCTTAACCTTGGATGCATCAACAGTAAGTCCATAGGGGCTGTCTTCCACATTTTCGCCTTCTTGTCCTTCAGCACGAACGACAACTTCTGTGCCCTTACCTGCGATTACTTTGTCATCGTATTTGTCATATTCTGCTCCACCTTCAGGAATTACCCATCCTAAGTATTCATACTGCAAGTCAGCATCCTCGTCGCACTCGCCAAATACTTTCGCTCCGTCAAGTGCATGGGCATAAATCTTGGCAGGTGCCACCGAGCAAGTAGCAGTACCACCAGCATTTGGCTTGTTGTAGTTGGGGTTGGGGGTTAGGTCAGGATTAGCAACATAGACATCTGAAGTAGTACACCAAATAGCCTTGTCGCCTTCTCCATCAAGCACACCCGTAGCAAAAAGAATCTTACCACCTTTAACAGCCAAATCCTCATCGCCAGCAGGGAATTCGTTGATGTACACCCATTCTGGTTCAGGGAATGCATCACCATAAACTTTCTCGGTGTTAGCCAACAGAACGTTCATGGTCTTTCTGGTGACGGTGTAGGTGAATTGCACTTGTTCGCCGTCTGACCACTGTTCGACGGTGACAGTGTAAGCACCAGCATCTCTGACGTAGCCCTCAATCGGGGCACCCGTCTCGTCGGAACCAAAAATCACCTCATCACCAAGAGTGATGCTGATAAGGTTACCATTGCGTACAAATGGCTGTACTGTTTGATCACCATTGTACGGAGTGCTGGTCTTTGCCAAGCTTGCTGGTCCGTAATCGGCAGCCCAGCCAATCAATGGCAGTAGGCCAATCAGCATTGTAAGAAAAAACTTCTTCATAAGCTAATAATTTTTAAATTGTTAATAAATAGAGTTAATAAAATACATTTAAATTCTTTCCATAGATTTACATTTTCGCCTTCATATTGCCCTGCAAAATTAAAGGTTTTTATGTAACGGCGAACAATAATCGAGTGATAAAACGCGAAACCAACATTTTTTTTCGCGAAACCATCTTCAAGAATATTGTTTTATATGTCTGCGACGCTACGTAAATGACCGTGAATGAACGCGAATGATTCGTTAATGATATTTGTCGGCGTCGTTATAGCAGCAGAGGCTTCTATGTATGGAGATGCCATTCTCCTTTATTCTCTACCTGATGGTTTCTGCCGTAAGGAACGAATGGATGCTGCTTATTTTCCTTTTGCTTTTTGCTCAGCCTCCTCTTTTGCTTTCTCGGCTGCCGCAGCTTCGGCTTTGATCTTATTGTCTAATTTCTTGACGCAGGCGTTGAACTGGGCTTTGAAAAGAGCGTTGGTGGCGGTATCGGCACTGGCGATGATGGCGGCTTTGATCTCCTCTGCCTCTGCAATACAGGCTGCAGAGTCGATGACGGTCTCGCCCGGGTAGAGCTTGAACTCCGGCTCTATGGTAGCTGCCTCTTCCGCATAGGTTGCTTTCAGTCTGTTGTAGATGGAGTCTTTCTGCTCTTGTGTGATGCCTGGCTCTTTCTTTGGTTCGTCGGCGCATGCCACGAGGAGGGCAGCGACAGCGAAGAGGAATGTTAGTTTTTTCATTTTCTTTGCTATTTTAATTTGTGAAACAATCGTTGGTTTGATAATAGGCTGCAAAGGTAATGCAAAAGTTTCAATCCCGCAAAGGAAAATGTTATTTTATGAGGGGGAAGGGTGTGTTTTTTCTAACTTGAATTATTCATGGATATTTCTTTTTCACGCGAATGCCCGTGAATGACACGTGAATGCTCGCAAATTTCGGTTGGCAGCGGCCGCTGCCATCATTGGCGGCGTTCGCTGCCATCATTGGCAGCGGCCGCTGCCAATCATGTCCCCGCCCGCT
>JAEEGG010009504.1_pt1 | contig 21750 bp, 18 predicted proteins | sample 9134161 | NCBI WGS metagenome assembly JAEEGG01 (sample SAMN16246543, study PRJNA631951) | gut metagenome | biome: gut microbiome; feature: rumen; material: CR-attached | host: Bos | place: Iran: Karaj | collected 2018-10
AGTGAACAATGCAGAAACATATCTCCTCATTTTGAAAAAACAAGCATCGTTCTTACTAAAGAAGAAGTAAGTAAAGTTATAGCCGTTCCTGAACACACCAAAAATCCTACAGAATATTTAATCAAAGAGTTAAATAAAGGGGAAAAACATTATTCTACAATGGCTATTTTTTCCTGCTCTTTTTCTCTCATCTTTTTATTGTTAACTTTTGTTGCCTATAATTTCACTTTAAGTAGCCATCCAGCAGCATTCAAATATTTCTACGGATTATCTTTTATAGGCGGTTCTTTCTGTATATTATTATCTATTATTTCATTGTCTTTATTCAATAAGAACAAAAAGCTTCTCGGATTTCCATCTGCTATAGGTGCAATGATTATAAGTATAGCTATTGTATTAACAGGAGTTTTTCATTTCTTATTCAGCTATAGACAACATGAAGGTCCTATTCCCAAAAACGTTGACAAAAAAAGAATCGCAGAAACCATAGAAAAATCTGCCGCCCATATTCAAACTCCGTTAAAATCTAACGTTTCAGTAAAATCAGGCTTTGGTTTAAGTGAATCATTTGGTTCCGGAGTCGTTGTCAAAAACAAAGACTCGAAAACTTATATAATAACCAATGTTCATGTTTTAACCGGTGGTTCAATGGTATCTTCTCTAGACGAAGCCAAGAAAAAAGCCAGAAACTTATCTGTAACTTTTTATTCCGGCGAAACTCAGATAGCAGATATACTTTGGGTTGCTCCTGAAGGAATAGACCTGGCTCTGATAAGCTGTCAAACTCCATCAGATTTCTCAAGTTCTGTAAAAATAGGTTCCTCCAATGAAATAAAAATGGGAGAAAAAGTATTTGCTATAGGAAATCCTATGGGATTAGACTGGACCTATACTGAAGGAGTTGTCTCCAGTTTCAGAAATAAACAGATTGGTAAAAACGAAATACTGGTTATTCAAATACAAACTCCTCTGAACCATGGTAATTCAGGAGGAGGTTTGTATTCTGAAAAAGGTAATCTGGTAGGTATAAACACCTGGATATATGAAAAAGCCCAGACTGAAGGATTAAACTTTTCTATCGCGATAGACGAATTAACTAAAACACTAGATGCAGATTTATTAAAAACAATAACAGAGTAAAAACAAGGGAATTATAATAATGAGCATAAGAGATAAACGTTTACAATCAGATTATATAAAAATGTGTGATACTTTTCCTAATACTCAAAAAGGGAAAATAAAAATTATTTCTACCTCAGGTAATCCACCAGACAAATATCAGATCGAATTCAATGTAAATAGTCTGGTTATGAATCCCAAAGGACAAGTTGTTGGTAAAAATTCTCACACAGCCGAAATATATCTGACTGCAACTTATCCTAGACAGGCTCCACAATGCAGAATGTTAACTCCTGTATTTCATCCCAATATTGCACCTCATGCAATTTGTATAGGCGACCATTGGGCTGTCGGTGAATCATTGCCCCATCTTGTTATAAGAATAGCAGAAATGCTAGCTTATCAAAGCTATAATCTTAAAAGCCCACTAAATGGTGACGCTGCTCAATGGGCAGACAAAAACAGATTAAAATTCCCAACAGATAGAACAGATTTCAGTTCATACTTTGAAAATAGCAGCAACAACATATCAGATTCAGAAATAAAAGCTATTACAGATGATTCTATTGTAAAATGTGCAAATTGTGGTGATTCTGTAAAAGGTTCTGAATTAATTATTTGTTCATCTCATCACCCTGTCTGCAGCAACTGTGCTTTCACCTGCAACGAATGCGGTAAAGTAATTTGTTTAAAATGTATTACAGGAAAATGTTCTATATGCAATCAGATAGTCTGCGCTCATTGTATTACTAAATGCGAATTATGCAAAGCAGACATATGCTTAAGCCATACCAAAACATGCTATATTTGTCAGAAAAAAGTTTGTGACGACTGTGCAATTACTTGTTCAAAATGTGGTAAAGTAGTATGCTTAGACCATATGACAAGATTGCCAGGAACAAATAATTATACTTGCACTAATTGCCAATAATAATTATCTTTAAATTAGAGCTTGATATAAGGGGAAAAGATTATGCCTATCAACAGCAATGACGTTATAAGAGCAAATAGAAAATATGAAGGTCAGACATGCTCTATTTGTAGAAAAGAAATTCTTTTGGGTGATTTAATACATATTTGTCCAAATTGTCAGAGTGTTTATCACGAAGATTGCTGGAAAAACGAAGGTGGATGCGTGACTTTTTCCTGTAATTCTCTATCATCCTCTAGACAGCCTAATAATTTCAATAATAATTATCAAAGCAATTCTTCTAGTAATTACAACAACATGGATATGAATGGTTTCCCATCATCCAATATGCCTCCTTCACCGAATAGAGGTCCCAATCTCAGACAACCCAACTCTTTTGGAAATAATAGAAACATGAATGCCAATATGGGTGGCGGTATGGGAAGTGGCATGGGCGGAAACATGCCGACCAATATGGTACCATGCCGTTTTTGTAAAGAACCAATTATGCGTGGAGCAAGAAAATGCAAACACTGCGGCGAATACCAAAACGAAGCAGATAGAACCAAAGCTCATCAAGAAGAAGAATTTGGAGATGCAACATTATCCACAACAGATTGGATAGGTGTAATATGCTGCCCATTAATAGGTTTAATTCAGGGTGCAGTATATTGTGGGCAAGGACAAAGAGGAAGAGGTTTAAAATTGATAAAATATTGTGCCATTGCTATGGTTATTAATTTTATTTTAAGCTTCTTGAAAACCCTATCCACTTCGAGGTAAGTTTTAAAAGCTTTGAAAGAAAAGAACTTTAAAAAAGAGCAGTTGATTCAACTACTTTTTGCAGCAACCATCGTTCTTTTATCTGTAATTCTAAGTCCAGGAACTTCTCAAGACGACCGAGTTACTATTTTTGGATTCAAAACTCCCGTATTATGTCTTCATAGACTAATATTCAATGAACCCTGTGCAGGCTGTGGTTTAACGAGAAGTTTTGTAAGTTTTGCACATGGAGATGTAGAAGCCTCTTATAAGTTTCATAGACTAGGAATCCCATTATTCATAGTAATATTATTCCAAATTCCCCTTAGATTATATCTTATGAAGGTAGGAATCAATGGGTATACTTCTTTTATGCGCAAACTGGTTTGGGTTCCTGGAGTTATCTGTATGATAGCTTTATTTATAAATTGGATTATTTTTATTTTCCAAACTTCTTTTAAACCATAAAATCTGATATTATAAAAAAGAGAGAAGAAGGAGAAATTTATGAATAACAACGAAATTATTAAAGCCAATAAAAAGTATGAAGGTCAGATCTGTAAAATTTGTAAAAAAGAAATACAAATTGGTGACTTGATTCATATATGTCCTAATTGTCAAAGTATAAACCATGAAGATTGCTGGAACATGGAAGGTGGATGCAATAATTTTTCCTGTCAATCACTATCTTCTAAAAAAACTAGTAACTTAGCCAGTAAATTTAAATCTTTAGACGATCCCGTTGTTGAACAAAAGCCTCAGTTACCACCGAATATGGTTCCTTGTAGATGGTGTAAAGAACCCATTTTGCGTGGTTCGAAGCTTTGCAAACATTGTCATGAATACCAGCGAGATGAAGACAGAAAAAAAGCAAAACAAGCAGATGATAACTACAGCTATGAAAACACCACTTTATCAGGAATAGATTGGTTTCTGCTCTTAATGTGCACTGGTGTTGCTCTTATAATGGGAATCTATAATTGTATAGCAGGCAATAGCAACAGAGGTCTTAAACTTATAAAATACAGTATAATTATAACCCTTATTGCTGCGGTAATAAGAGCTACCTTAAATTACATGTTAAGCCACTAAATATAAAACTACTTTTTTAAGGGAGCATTTGCAATGAATACAAATTCACCTACTTCAGGACAAGACTTGACACATTGTCGTTGGTGCAATGCTCCCATTAAACAAGCAGATAAAATTTGCAAACACTGTCATGAATATCAAGATTTAAACGATCTACCAAAGGTATCTTTAGTAGATTCCACATTATCTACTTCAGATTGGTTTATAATATTTTTCATGCAATTTCTAGGAATCCCAGCAGCAATAGTACATTTCTACAGTGGTCAAAAAGCCAGAGCCCAAAAACTTTTTATTTATACCTTATTTTTCACAATTATTTATATACTTTCATTTTTATCAATTAATTCAATCTTTTCAACCACTTTAAAAGTATTAAAAATGGTTAATGTAAATTAAAAAGACTCTTCTCATTTAATTGACAGTGTACATTTTTTTAAGTACAATTAAAAGAACACCTTAGCTTTTGGGGGTTAATATGAGAATAAAAAATTTATTATTAGTAGCAATGTCTATTTGTTCACTGGCTGCTGCACCTGCATTTTCAAGGCCGCCAGTAACAGCCATTTCTACCGATGAAACACCTATAAATAATTCTTTAGTAATGATGAAACCGGTTAATATAGGCAAAGGTCATATTATAAGCGGTTTTTTAGGCAAAATGCTAAATATTCCCAAGACTGTAAAAATAACAGATTCAGGCTTTTTAGCATTCGGACTTTCTGAAGATGCAATACAAGTAGTTCCTTCAGAAAGTAAAGGCATACACATTAAATCAATTCTGCCTTACCTTAATGAAAGCAAAGAAATGCAGGATTCATTAAAGTTACGCAGAACCGCTCGACAAATTCGTTATCAGTATTTAAAAGATACCGTTAAAAACTCTGATTCTCTTACTGAAGAACAGAAAAACTCAATAAATGATTTTCTTTCTCAGTCTGTAGGCTCACCCTTGGTTCTTCTTTCTAAGTCTCCACTTCCAAGATTTATTCCATCTCCTGGTCCCTGCATGATTCCAATGGGTGCAGAAAAACTAGACCGCAGTGGCTCAAAAAGTGAAGGCGTAGAAACTTCTGTTATTTGCTTAGTTGATATTAAAGCCGGCGATCAAGTAATTTTCTCAATTGAAGACGCTTATAAGAATGACACCCTCGATTTAGTCATTGCTCACGAAAACGCTCATGCTATACAGTTCGACATGTATGGAAAGCTTTTCCAGAAGATTCAGAGAACATCTACAAATGGTCATGATGCTCCTTACATAACAGACTTAGGCTTAGCTTATGTTGAAGGTTGGGCAGAAGCATTTGAAGCTGTCTATGGTCCTGCTAATCCAAAATTAGCTGAAAAAGACCGCACTAAATATAATATTTCTGAATTCTTATACAGCCGACAAGACCCTGTTAGACGTGACAGATACGTATGGGTTAATTTAAGTGAAAAGACTGGCGAACTTAAAAACGGTCTCCAGTTAATGTCTACAGAAGGCGTAGTAGCAGGCTTTTTCTATGACATACTCACAAGCCGTGCAATAGTTGCTCCATTCGATAAATGTATCAAGACTATGCTTGAAACTCCGATGAATTTCATGGAATTCATAAAGACTTACGTTAAACTCTTCCCAGAAGATAAAAAAGTCATTTATCGCATAATCTTAGAAAATTCTCATTATGTAACTATGCATGAAAATGCTTTTGAAAGCTATAAAAACTATTACAACTTCGTAAAAGCTTACAAACAGAAAAAGATAGATAAAGAAGATTATCTCGAAGCTAAAAAAGCATATAAAGCTTATACAGAAGAATTATTTGCTGAAGCAATGCAGAAAGACAATATCTTCGCTAACGTAGGACCTCAAATGTGGTTCTCTGGCAAAATAGACCTGGTTGCAGCTCATAAGAGACCTAGCGAAATAAAAGAATTCTTGGCTGAAGCTTTTGGTAAAAAAGATAAATTCTATGAATTTAGACTTGATTTGAATACAGTTTCAAAAGATATGCTGCGTTCAATTGGCTTCTCTTTTGATGATGTTACCAAGATATTAAAAGCCAGAGAAAAAAAGAACTTCTTTACTGGCAATCCTATAACAGTATTAAAGAAAGTTTTAGGAGAAGAAAGTTTCAACCGATATAACGAAAGACTCAATCTTACTCCATATGACCACACAAAAGAAGATTCTATAAGAAACAGCGAAGAACAAGCTCTTGTTTTGTGGCCTGAAGATATAACGAAATTAATTCAAGTTCGTTAATTAGCTTTAAAAATAGAACACCGGATTTAAGGTATTTTCTTAAATCCGGTGTTTTTATTTTAATTGCGGATAACTTATAAAATTGATATTAGCGTCTGCGTAATTGCCAACCCTGTTCCCACCAAGTTCTAGAAGGAGCTCGGCAAATAACGTCGCATTTTTCTTCTTTTACTTCTTCAGCTAAAGATCCATTAATAACAGGTCTGCAAACTTCTGCACATTCCTGCTTACGTTTTTGATAATAAAAATCAGAGAATAATGAATATCTAAGCATTATGATAACCAGTCTGCAGTAGTAGGATTATTACCCTGAGGAACACCAACAAGCTCTTCCAATTCTTCTTCAAGCTGTCTCATTTTCTGGTCAATAAGATTCAATCTGTCGATTTCTTCTCTGCATTTTTCAGAAATCTGAGCTTCAACAAGTTTTTCTTCTCGTTTTAAAGCTTCAAGAGAACTCTGAATAAGCTTTACTCTAAGCTTTTCTTCTTCGTCTAGAGTAAATGCTGTCTGTGGTTCCTTTGTTTTAAATAATGGAATTAATACGCCCATATAAGCCCTCCGCTAATTACATTCGTTACCGCAAGATAAAACGGACACAAACCCTATCGGAAGATTTGGGCTTTTTGTTAACAAATATATATAAATATTTATAAATAAAAACAAATCGAATCTATATTGGTCTTGCATTTTAGGCAGACTTTTATTAAGCTTAAGTTAAGAATTAGTCACCATAGGAGCTTAATCATGAAGAGAAAAACAATCTTGTTTGCTTTAATATTAATGGTTCTTGCAACATCAAACACTAGTTTTGCAGGAAGCAAAAACTTTCTTAAACAATTATTTAAAGTTTATCAGGATTATGAAGAAGTAAACATGCTTCTTTGGCTCACAGGTGACGTTAGAGCAGAAAAACTTCTAGGCAAAGAACTCGCATTCTGGCAGCAGTTAACTTCTAAAAAAGAAGGAGATCAAGCTAAGGTTCAGCGAGTTATGAACATTTTCAACAAATTAGCTCCTCAATATAATACTCATGGAATGAAGCTAAAATGCACTGTTTTACATGATAAAACAGTAAATGCTTTTGCTATTCCTGGTGGAAATGTCTATGTTTACAGTGGCATAGTAGATTTTTTACAATCTGATGATGAATTAGCTGCAGTTATTGCTCATGAATTGGCTCATGTAGAAAAAAGACATTCTCTTAAGAATTTCAGAACATCTACAGCTCTTTCTCTTCTATTGGAAAAAGCTGTAAAAAATAAAAAGAATAAAGAAGCCTGGACAGCAGTATTGTCTGCCTTGGCATTGATGAAGTTTTCTAGAAAGCAAGAAGATGAAGCTGACGATGTTGGACAATTCCGTCTCGCTGCAGCAGGATTCAACCCATACGGTCAAGTTCAAGTATGGGAACGATTCTTAAAAAAATATGGTGATTCAAAAGGTATAGAAAAATTCTTAAGTTCTCATCCTTCTCATGCTGCTCGTATTGAAAACGCCAAGAAAAACTTAGCAAAAATGAATTACCAGCCTCCTGTTCAAGCTGGTTCTGAAAGCTATTCACAACCTTCAACCACTCAAAGCACTTACGATTATGCCATAGAAGAACCACAACCAACAGCAAGAGAAACATCCAGACCCCAGGAACCTGTTCAGCCTCCAACTCCGCAGAATTTAGTTTTAGATGGTGGATTTGAACGTGGTTATAATTCAGAAAACAGATTGGAATACTGGGATGTTTCTGAAGGTCTGTTTAAGCTTTCCAACCAGGTATTTTTATCAGGCAATGCTTCTTTAGAAGGCTCTGCTAATGGTTCTTTCACTAAAGGCAGAATACTTTCTAATTATATTTCTGTTAACCAAAACTCCAATATGACTCTGAATGTTTGTGTAAAATCAGAAAATGGAAAACAGATTGGCGCTATCGGAATCGAACTTTATGATAAAAACAAACGATTGCGCAACAGAGTCTGGGCACAGAATATGGCAGCATTCCCAGCCGAATGGAACAGAGTTGAAGCTAGATTAGCAAATACTGCTGATTCTCCAAAACTTTTTTCATCAACCATTGCCTATATTAGAGTAGTTCTGCAAGTTGGACCAAATTCTAATGGCAGTCTATGGTTTGATGATATTTCTATAACAAACAACTAATCGATAATCTTATTATAATTGTCATTGTGAGACTCTGAAAGAATCGTAGCAATCAATTTAGATTAAATTAATTAATAGCCTTTACAGGGCATTCTTCCTTGCAATCAAAGCAACGAATACAATCACAGCTATTTATTTCTTCTGGCACATTTAAATCCATAGGGCAACATTTACTGCATTTGCCACAATTTACGCAGGTATCTTTTTTTATGGTTATCTGTTTTAGACTTATTTTGTTAAAAGGTCCATAAAAAGCCCCTAACGGACAAAGCCAACGACAAAATGGTCGTTTAAAGAAAACAGACAAAACAAGTAACAAAACAAGGATACTTGCTTTCCAAGCAAAAAGTTTACCCAACATGTTGCGCAAATCAGGCTTTAGCATAGTCAACATTATGCCACCTTCCAATGTTCCTGCTGGACAAATATACTTACAGAAAGCCGGACCTGCACTATAACCATATTCGTCAAGCCAAAAAACAGGTAAAACAAAAACGAATACGACAAGAATCACATATTTAATATATTTTAACCAATTAAAACCTTTAAATTTTTTTGAGGGAATTTTATTAATAAGCTCTTGAAGGAAACCAAAAGGACAAGTCCAACCGCAAACGGCTCTGCCAACAAGACTGCCAATCAGCATCAAAAAGCCGATTACAAGATAAGGAATAGCATTTAAATCAAATTTTCCGGCAGCTTCTGAAACCACACTTTGAATTGCTCCAATAGGGCAAGAACAAAGGGCTCCAGGACAACTATAACAGTTTAAAAAGGGAACACAGGTATTTTTGATTGGACCTTGATATATATCGCCGGTTTTAAAACCTCTTAAATAACCGTTACCAGCAATGGCAGAGCCAATCTGAACCCATCTTCTTATTTTTAATCCATTTTCAGTTTTATTATCCATTTTATAGCTATATTCCCTAACTCCTTGCCCCGACCCCCTTTCTTAAAAGGGGAAATCAGTTTGTCTGACAGAGAGATTTTTATTCCTAATTCCTAACTCCTATCTATCCAATCCCTATGCATTGAGTGCAAATATTAACTGCCTTTCTAAAATAAATTTCATACTCTTTTTGGTTAATTCCTACCAAAATAAGAATTAAAGCGAGAACGATAAATATAATAGAAAAAACTTTATTTTTTGGTTTTTCTTTATCTTCCATAAAATACCTTTCGATTGCATAATTATATCACAATAAATATAAAAATTGTTCTACATTATAGGTAAAGCATGTTATTATAATAAATGAGAGCTATATAAGGAGTATATAAGTATGAAAAAAATAGCTGTTTTATTGTTCATCCTATTTTTAATCCCGTTTACTTCTTTTGGTTATACTTCTAGTGGTAAACCAGAAGCTAATTCAGGCTTTATTTCAGGCATTGCCGCTCTAAACGACATAAGCAGTTTCGGCGGTATCGTTATCAAGAACATAACTGTTGCAGATATGCAAAAAGCTGGTTTTGAACTTGCTGATATGGTGTCAGTTCAAATAGCCAACCAAAAAATTGAACTTCCAATAGTAGCTAATTTCAAAGGAGCTGTTGCTGGTTCAATGATGCTTGTAATGCCAGCTAACCCAAGAAGAAATATTTCTTTGGAAGGCTCTTACTCTGATTTTGCCAAAGCAAACAAAATAGCAAAACCTATAATAGGTGAAGATGGCACTATTTCAAAATGGGTTCCAGAAAAAGGAGTAAAATTCCCATTACATATAACAATCACCATCTCTAAAAAACAGGGTTATAAAGATGAATACAAAAACTTTGAATTAATCAGAACTTACAAACGTTCAGATTATCCAAATTTAAACGATAAAGAATTTGCTAATTTCAGAGAAATAAAAACTCCTAAAATGGCTAACGGCAGACTCTATAGAGCTTCTTCTCCAATAGATACAAAATTATCAAGAAATTACTATGTTGATAGATTTGCCAAAGAAGCTGGCGTTAAAACATTCTTTAATCTTTGCAATTCAGCTAAAGCAGCAAGAGAATTACCAGCCTTTGCCAGATCTTATTATGCAACTCAAAGAGTTTTTTACTTACCATTAAACGTTGATGTAACTTCTGATGTTTTCTCAAACGGCATGAGAGAAATAGCAAAAGCTATGTTAAACAAAAAAGTCTTTCCATGTCTGATTCACTGTGTAGAAGGTCAAGACAGAACAGGCTTCTCTTGTGCAATGTTCGAACTTTTCATGGGAGCCTCTTATGATGAAGTAGAAGCCGATTACGTAAAGACATTCATGAATTATTACAAGGTTAAAGCTGGAACAGAACAGTATAGATCAATAGCTAAGAATATATATGTCAACCTTGATAGAGCATTTAAAGAAAGAATAAAGGATTATAAAGGCTTTGACAAAAATAAAACACAAGAACTTGCAAAAAAATATTTCAAGTCTCTAGGTCTTTCTGATGAACAATTAAACCAGCTTTGGGATAATTTATCCAAGTAATATCAAGCTTGATAAATCAAACATTGTTATAGTTGTTGGTAGTTATTGCAGTTGTTGTTTAAACAATAATTACCAACAATTATTATTTTAGCTACAATTTTTATACCCACAAACTATTTATCAACTAACAATAAACTTCAAACTAATATCCACTAAAGATTTTCTACATACAATTATCTACGAATTATTATCCATTAACGATATTAGACTAGCAATTATCAACAAACTTATATAAACTAAAAATTTTCTACAAACAATTGTCTACAAACTAAAATCCATTAACGATTATCTGTAAACGATTATCCCTAAACTAATATTCATTAACGATTTTCTGTAAATTATTATCCACAAAAAATATTCATAAACAATTTTCTTAGAAAATGATTATCTATAAACAATTATTCATTAACAGCATAATGCTTTCACACCCCCTATTCTATGCTTGTGAATTTTTTCACATGCGAAATAGGGGGGGATTATTTTAATTAGGTTAAAAAAAATAATAAAAAATATCTAAAAAAGCTGAAATAATACTAGTCAAATGAATTAATGACATATATAATGTTTTCATATAGTTCACATTTACATAGTTTTTTACAAGGAAAAAGGAGTAGAGATGCTAAAAAAACTCACCCAGTTTTATCATCCAACAACTATTGAAGAAGCCTGCAAGCTGTTAGCTAAGCCAAAAACAGCTATTATTGCTGGCGGTACCGCAGAAGCTTTGAAAAAAGACGACAGTATAGAAGCTCTTGTTGATATTACTCACATTAAAGAGCTGAGCCATCTAGACCAAGATGCTTCTACTATCAAAATAGGTGCCACTACTACTGTTCAGGAAATTTATAAATCACAAAAACTAAAAGGTATGAGTGGTAATTTCCTAAAGCAAGTAGCTGGAACAGTTGCTGCTACTGCTTTACGTAATACTATTACTGCTGGCGGAAACCTTGCTGCTCAGCTTTGGTGGTCTGACTTACCAGTTGCCTATTTGATTCTTGATGCAGAAGTTGTTTGTCGTTTAGGCAAACCCAAAAGAACTGTTTCTGTAGTTCAGATAATCAACGACACTCCAGCTAAGTTCTTGAAAAAGGGCGAAATAATATCTGAAATTATAGTTCCTTGCTTTGGCAACAATACAGGTTTTGATTTCAGAAAACAAATTAAGACCCATCACGACTATCCAACAATTACAGCAGCAACCAGAATCACCCTCAAAAACGGTTTGATTTCTGAAGCCAGAATCGCTTGCAATGCTGTTACTCCTTTCCCATTCAGATGTCAGGAAGCAGAAAAGCTTCTAGTCGGCAAAAAGCCAACTGCTGAAAACATTGAAAAAGCTGCTGAAAAAGCTGCTAACTCAATTAAATATCGTGAAGACTTCAGGGCAAGTAAAGAATATCGTCAGGAAGTATTCAAAGTTATGGTTCGCAGAAGTTTAGAAGCCTCTGTTGAAGCAGCTACTAAATGAGGAGGCAGAAAATGCAGTTAAATTGTAAAGTTAATGGAAAAGCCTGTTGTTTTGAAATTAAACCTAACGAAATGTTAGCCGATGTTCTTCGAAGAGAAGGTTACAGAGGAGTTAAGATTGGTTGTAGAGAAGGAAGCTGCGGTGCTTGTACAGTAATGTTTAACGGTAAAACCCGCAATTCCTGCATTACCCTTGCTGCTATGGCAGAAGGTGCAGATATAATGACTGTTGAAGGTCTTGGTAATCCAGATAAGCCACATCTTTTACAGAGTTGTTATGTAAAACATGGCGCTGCTCAATGTGGTTTCTGTAATCCTGGTTCATTAATGTCTGCCAAATATCTTCTTGATAATAATCCAAATCCTACAGAAGATGATGTTAAAGAAGCTTTAGATGGTAATCTTTGCCGCTGCACTGGTTATATCAAACGTATCGAAGCTATCTTAGATGCTGCACAGCAAATGAAGAAAACTGCAAAAAGCACAAGAGGTAAGAAATAATGGCTAATACAACAAAGAAAACAACTACTAAAAAAGCTGCTCCTGCTAAGAGTGTAAAAGCAACTAAAACAACATGTGCAAAAAGTTGTAAAAAGACTACAAAAGCTGCTGAATTAAAAGCAGCTCAAGAAGCAAAAGAAGCTGCTACCTTTAAGGTTCATTCAGCTCCTGAAAAAAATGTAGTTGAAGATGCACCTTTATTCTTCGAAAAGAAGATTCCTCAAAAAGATACATTGCAGGTTGGTTATCCTCTTGAAAAAATAGATGCAATGGGTCTTGTTACAGGTACTCAAAAGTATGTCGAAGATATCGATATGCCACAAAACTTGCTTCATGTAAAGGTTCTTGGCAGCCCTCACGCTCATGCAATCATTAAAAAGATTGATGTTGAAGAAGCCAAGAAAATGCCTGGAGTAGTAGCTGTATATACATATAAAGATCTTCCACGTGTAATGAGAACTACTGCTGGTCAAGGTTTTCCAGAACCATCACCATACGATACTCCAACTCTTGACCAAAAAGTTCGTTATGTTGGCGACCGTGTAGCTATTGTTGCTGCAGAAACAGAAGAACAGGCTGAAGAAGCTTGCCGTAACATAGCTAAACATGTTGAATACAAAGTCCTTGATCCAGTATTAGATACTGAAGAAGCAATGACTTCAAAGAGCATTATCCATGATGAAAAAGATGCTTATGCTCCAATCCCCATATTCTATGATCCAAAACACAATCACTGCTCTCACGTAGAAACTTCTTGCGGTGAAGGCAAAAACGGTGTTGCCAACATGGAAAAAGGCTATAAAGATGCTGACGTAGTGTTAGAACGCAAATATTATCCTCATTATGCTCAACACTGCCCAATGGAACCACACGTTTGTATGTCTTGGTTAGACGAAAACAATCGTCTAGTTTTCAGATCTTCAACTCAGGTTCCTTGGCATGCTCGCAGAATTATGGCTCAGACTCTTCAGATTCCTTTAAAGAGAATCCGTGTTATAAAACCACGTGTTGGTGGTGCTTTCGGTACTAAGCAGGAAGTTCTTCTCGAAGACGTTTGCGGTTTTGTTACTCTCAGAACTCGCAGACCCTGTATATACAGAATGACTCGTGAAGAAGAATTCATGGAATCAAGAACCAGACACCCAATGGTTGTTAAGATCAAAATGGGCGCAAAGAAAGACGGCACAATCACTGCTCTTTCTATGAGAATCATCAGTAATACTGGTGCTTACGGTTCTCATGCTCTTACTGTTTTAAGTAACTGTGGTTCTAAGGTTCTTCCTTTGTATCATGCAAATAACATAGAATTCATCGGCGATACTGTTTATACCAACTTGCCAGTAGGCGGTGCTTACCGTGGTTATGGTGCTACTCAGGCTGCTTTTGGTACTGAATCAATGATGGACGAAATGGCTGAAGCTATTGGTATGGATCCAATAAAATTCAGACAATTGAATCACATTAAACCAGGCGAATCTTCTCCAATCATCAAAGCTCTTGGTGAAGGTAGAGAAGGCGTTGAAATGATTATCACATCTGTTGGTTTGCCAGAATGTATCGAAAAAGGCAAGAAAATTATAGATTGGGATAAGAAAACCAAAGAATATAAAAAGTTTAATGCTGCCAATAGCACAAAGAAACGCGGTTTGGGTATGTGCTGCTTAATGCAGGGTAGTTCAATTCCTGAAGTAGATATGGGTTCTGTTCTTCTTAAGATGAATGAAGACGGTTCTTTCAATATGAATCTTGGTGCTACCGACCTTGGTACTGGTTCTGATACTGTTATGGCTCAGATTGCTGCTGAAACAATAGGTTGCAAACACACCGACATTATCGTATACAGCTCTGATACAGACATGACCATGTTTGACGTTGGTGCATATGCTTCATCAACAACTTACTTGACTGGTGGCGCTACAATTAACGCTGCAAAGAAAGTTCGTGATCAAATAGTTTCTGTAGCAGCTTTAATAATGGGCGAAGATGTTGCTAATGTAACAATTAAAGATAGCGTTTGCTATGGCAAGAAGACCAAAAAGAAAGTTACTTTCTCTGAAGTAGCAAATACTGCTCTTTATGGTGGCGAAAACGTCAAGAAGATGTTCCAGATCGGTGCTATAGGCAGCCATATCTCTCATGCTTCACCGCCTCCATTTGCAGCTCACTTTGCAGAAGTTGAAATAGACACAGAAACAGGTGACATTTATCTTCTTCATTATGTAGCTGGTTGTGACTGTGGTACTGCAATCAATCCACAATTAGCTCTTGGTCAGGTTCAAGGTGCTGCAATGAATGCAGTAAGCTTTGCTCTTACCGAAGAATATATGTTCGATAAGAAAGGTAGAATGCAGAATCCAACATTTGCAAATTACAAGATTTGGACTGCAAGAGACCTCAAGAAATTTGATTGTTTCTTAGCTGGAAGCTATGAAGAAACAGGTCCTTATGGTGCTAAGAGCGTCAGTGAAATTAATATCAATGGCGGTCTTCCCGCAATTGGTAATGCAATCTATAACGCAATTGGCGTAAGATTGACCAGACCTCCTTACACTCCAGAAAAGATTCTTGCTGCAATCAAGGCTAAAAAAGCAGAAGAAGCAAAAGCTGAAAAGAAAACTCCTGCTAAGAAAGCTAAGAAGTAAGAAGTAACTAAAAAGAGCTACAGCAATGTAGCTCTTTTTTTGTTATTGTAATTGGTTTTGGTTGTTTTTCTATTAATAATCAATATAATTATATAAATTATAAAAAAGAGAGAAAAAATGAAAAATCCAAGAAAAATCGCCAATATAGCCTTGATATCACTATCATTGTTATCAGCTAATACAGCTCTTGAAGCTAGAATTATGGCTGGAAGCGTCAGTGAAAAGAAACAAACAACTAAAGTTGTGAAACTTTTAAATAACGCTAGAAAATCTATTTCTAAAGGTAAAAACCAAGATGCAATTGACTCTTATTGGAAGGTTCTGGAGTTAGACTCACAGGAACCCTATGCTTATCTTGAACTTGGCGAATTATATAAAAACCTACAAATATATGACCGTTCTATAGAAATGCTTACATCTGGTTTAAAAATAGGGGATGAAAGTTTAGACCCAGATGTTCTCTGCCATTACTACTGTATTTTAACTGAAGTATATTCTATTACACATCAACAGGGGTTAGCCAATAAAAGTCTAATAAAAGCAGCTGAAATAGCGCCTCGCAATCCTATGCCAAGAAAAATACTTGGAGATATATATTTAAAAAATAACAGAATTGCCAATGCTGCAAAAGCTTATAAAAAAGCCTTAGAATTAGATCCTTACTACCATCCTGCAACAAAAGCTCTTGAAGAACTAAAAGCTGAATATGGCAATCAGCTTCCTAAGGAAGACAAAGATAAAGATTATATTAAAAAAGTCGCGGTAAAACTTGACCCCAAAGAAAAAAATGATAATAAACCATTAGAAAAGAAGCAGGAAGTCAAATTAGCTTCTAATAAAAAACAAACAATTACTAATAATCAAACAGCTAAGATTGTAGTTCAGGAACAAGAAGAACCTCAACCAAATACCATAGAAAGTCAGCCTTCTGAGCCAGAACAAGCAACAAATTCAAAGATAGCGATAACAGACGATCGACCTCTTCCACTTTCTGCAAAAGAAATCGAAAAAATAAACAAAGAAAAGGAAAGAAAAAAGAAAAAAGACCAGAAGAAGAAACCTCAAACAAAAGAAGAAATAGAAAAAGCTATAGCGGAAATCGAAAATAAAGAAACTACAACTCAAAAACAGAACTTAAATGCAGATGAAAATGAGCGTTATGTAGAAATGTTTCTTGCTGGCAATCCAACCCAAAAAGAAGAAGCTATTAACTATTTCATAAATCAAGGTGAAGATGGGCTAGCTGAAATAGAAGAATTAATCTATGATCCAAATCCTGATGTAAGACTATTAGCTGTTAGAGCATTGCCTTTATTTATAGAATACAAAGATAAAGTAAAAGCTATTCTTCAAGACGCTGCAGATGATAGCGATTCAACCGTTGCTGAAGAAATATCAAAAACCTTAAAATTATTATAAAGACTATATACTATATAATAAACACCCCTCTTAAGATTCGAGAAGGGTGTTTATTTTTATATAAAAAGTTATCTTTATGGAGAGTAGAATTTATTACATAAAAAAGCTCAACCTTAAGGTTGAGCTTTTTTCGTGCTTAAATAATGATTAAATCATTAATATGTTTCAAGTTCTGCCATGATTGGGTCATCTTCTTCGATAACATCATCATCAAGGCTGATAACTTCAACATCTTCCATTTTGTCATAACCAACGAATTTACCGTTTTTAATTGGATAAACGCCTTCGTCATCACTAGCGATAGTTAATACTAAACCATCTTTTTCAAGTTCTGGAGCGATGCTTTCGAAATCTTCAGTAACTAATCTGTATTTATCGAGCATCATATTAATTTCGCCAAGAACTGAACTTGGATGATAAGCCTGATCTTCAACGGTAAAGAGCCATAAGAACTTTTTGTGACCCTTATTAGATTCGTCAGCAGCCTTAGAGAATTTATCAATTTCTTTCTTATAAAGATTATTATATTTTTCTAATTCTTTATAAGGAGAATAAATACCGCTTAACCAATCAAGGAATCCACCGCCCTTAACAGTCAGGTAAGAACCATTCTTAAGCAATTCATTAAATTCAAGATTAGTGAATTCATTATCGAAGTTTTCAAGAGCATCAAGCTTTTCTTCGTAAGCTTCATTCATAAGAACTGCCAAATCATGGTTACGTTTAATGGTTTGGAGAAGAAGAACACATTCAGCACCCTTTTGAGAAACTGCAGAAGAGTCCATAGAAAGAGCGCGGTCAATTTCGTTCCAATGAAGAGCTACGATATCACGAGGAGTATAATTGTTGTTCTTCCAACCAAATACATCCCTTACGTATTTGTTGCCAATTAACTCTTTACCTCTCTTCTTGCTGTCTTTATCGTATCTGTAAGCATCACGAATTTCAACCAAGGCTTTAGCAACATTATCAAAGTGTTCAAGTGATTTCTTGGTTTCTATCATTTGATTGCGAACTTGTTTAGTAAAGTCTTTTACGCCATTAGTAGCAGTACCAATAACATTTCTCAAATAAATCATTTCCTTAACGCCAACGATGAAAGCGTCAGCATTGAAAGCCTGAACCAAGGTTTCAGTCTTCCAAGAAGCAGAATCAATAGCTACTAAAGGAATATAATTGAATGGAGCCTGTTCGATTCTAAGACCAATTGCTCTATAGAAATCATTATTGTTATTGGGTTCGTTATCGTTTTTGATAAGCTTATTAGCAGTAACATAAGCCTGATATTTTTTCATCAAAACGAAATCTGGATTAAACAAAACTTTATCGATGTCTTGTTTAGAGAAGTCATTATATTTTTTAGATTTAACCTTGTCGCCAACCCAGCTAATATAAGTCATTGGGTTAATAGCTTTACCAACTTTACCCCAGAAACCACGATTCTGATCTCTAACAGATTCTTCTTCTGTTGGTTTCCAAGACATATAATCAGCTTTAGCTTCCCAGAGTTCTAACAAACGAGCCATACCAAAATCTGGTAAACTGAATCTAGAACGGTTGTAATAGCTAGTTAAAACGCCCTGTTTTTCTAATTCGATATAAACTCTGGCGTTAATAGCTGATTCAGACATATCATCATAATAAGAATTCTGATTTTTGTTGTTCTTTTCGAATTCTCTAGCTATAGGTCTGTAATCACCGTAATTTCTTTCAGTAATGATATAAGCTGCAGATTTTTCATCATTAGCTAATTCATCTCTATTATCATAGAAAGATCTGAATTTGTCATCGTTTTCATAAAGGAACCAATAAGAGTTCTTATAAGCACCTTTCCATTTTTTGTTATATTCACCAAACTGGTCGGCAATAAGAGTAATTGCAGTCCAAACGAGTGAAACAATACCTATAATCTGACCAACAACTGGGATACAGAACATTGCAACAAGAGAAGCAACACCCAATGCCAAGCTAACATTATCTTTTACGTTAGCATATGTCCATCTGCGGCCACCAGCATAGTCGCCAGAAGTTATATTCTTAGCAATGCTATAAGCATCACAAGCAATACCGATAACAGTTAAACCAATACCGATAGTGTGAGCAACACCTTTTACATTGCTCATACCGGTTTCGGCAGCTTCGACAGCTCCAGCAGCGTCAGCAGCAGCATCAGCAGCAGTAGTAGCGCTATTTGCTTCTTTATATGCTTTCCAAGCAGCGCTCATTTCTGCTCTTGTATATTTTCCTGCATTAGCATGCTGGAATTGCTGCCAAGTCATTCTACTAGTAGAAGACAAACTAGAAGTAGTATCAGAAACAACCTTCGCAGCTTCATCAGCCTTAGAACCCTTTTTAGTAATCCAACGCCAGTAGGCAAGAAAACCTTCACCAGGTTCACACTTACTATGAAAACCACTTGGCGGACACAAATGAGAAATAAATGTATCTGCATTCTGCAAACCTTTGCCGAAGAAATTACCCATAGCAGTGAAACCTTTCATAAGGTTTCCTTTGCTCTTCAACCAAGGACCTACCTTAGCAGATATTTTACTTGCTATATCGCTAATGTGGGTAACTCTTGCAATAAAAGAACCTGCCAACAAAGCTTTGTTGGTAGCATATTTCATAGCTTTAAGATATTCAGGAGCATTGGTTGCATGAGTGCTTATAGTGCCTAATGTATTATAGAAAGTGAATACATCAGTACAACCATCGTCCATTGTTGCATAAGCGGTAGTAATGGTGTTCATCCATTCGCCCCATACTAATGCGTTTTCAATCTTCCTGGTTTTATCTTTATCATCACCAATAGAACGACCTCTGAGTGACAACATATAATTAAGGTAGTCTACTGGCTTCATCATACTGCCTTCATCAATCAATTCTTTGAATTCTTCAAAGACAGCTTCTTCTGTGTCACCACTCATGGTATCAATCAAAGCTTCTGGAACTTTGGCTTCTTCTGTAACCTCTGCCTCCAAAGATCTTGCTTGAACCATGTTAATGGCAAACGGTTCGAATGCCATTAAGAACGACAGTAATAAAACGATACATTGTTTCACCCTGCGACGAAGTTTCATACAAACCTCCAATTAAAATTAAACACTTGATTCAGTGTACCAATTTTACGATAAGATATTATGATAAGTATAACAAATAGAACGATAAATCGGAATAATTATTTATATTTTTTTTTAGATTTCTAATCTAAAAAAATTCAAACTTAACAAACATCTCATCCAAGACTTTCTATAGAACAAATTGGTAGTAATTCTATAGAAATTAATCCCTAACATTTCCCTCCATTGTTCTTAAAATTTAGACAATATCAATGAAACCTAAAGGATTAATAACAATAATTGTTATTATTACCTTATTCACTTATTCCAATCATTGACTATATATTTCTTCTATTATACTTAATTTTTTCTAAATAGTTTACAAAAATTTTAAAAATTTTTTCTAAAAAAAACTAATCACCTAGAGAATCTTATCAAAAACCTTTTGTTTGTCTATGTACACAGAAATCGTCTTTTTTATTTTCTTTAAAATTTTAGACAAAAAAAATGCAGCAATAAAATTTTATTGCTGCACTCTATTATTTTTATTTTGAAAAGAATCAATATCTGATTCTACCGTTGGCAACAGAGATTAAATGCAAACCATAAGGGCTTTTACCGTAACGTTCGGCAGATTCAAGTAATTTAGTCTTGCTTATCCAATGATTAACATAAGCAATTTCTTCAGGAGCAGAAATTTTTATTCCTTGTCGCTTTTCAATCATTCTTACATAATCAGCAGCTTCAACAAGGCTTTCCATTGTTCCTGTATCTAACCAGGCATAACCACGACCTAAGAGCTGAACATCAAGTTTTTCTTCTTTCAAATACATATCATTAAGAGTGGTTATTTCTAATTCTCCACGAGCACTTGGTTTAACCTGCTTAGCCATATCGCTAACCCCTGCCGGATAAAAATAAAGCCCGGTTACAGCATAATTGCTTTTAGGTTCCTTTGGTTTTTCTTCTATAGAAAGAACTTTTCCCTTTTCATCAAATTCAACAACCCCAAAACGTTCCGGGTCATTCACATAGTAACCGAAAACAGTAGCTCTGCCATTCTTTTCTGCATTTCTTGCAGCATCTACAAGAAGCTTCTTGAAGCCGTTGCCATAAAAGATATTGTCGCCAAGAATCATAGCGCCTGCTTCACCAGCGAGAAATTCTTCCCCTAAAATAAATGCCTGAGCAAGACCGTCTGGAGAAGGCTGAATTTTATAACTGAGTTTTATTCCAAACTGACTTCCATCACCTAATAAACTTTCGAATCTAGGTGTATCTTCTGGAGTTGAAATAATAAGAATGTTCTTTATGCCAGCCAGCATAAGTGTTGACAGAGGGTAATAAATCATTGGTTTGTCATAAACAGGCAAAAGCTGTTTAGAAGTAACCATAGTCAAAGGATAAAGGCGAGTTCCTGCACCGCCAGCCAATATTATACCTTTCATAATCTATCTCTTACTTTCCAAGACCTAGTCTTTTGCGCTGATATTTAGTATAAAGCGGTTCCCACCACCATTTATTGTCTAAATACCACAAAACAGTCTTTCTCATACCTGTTTCAAAGGTTTCCTGGGGTTTCCAACCAAGTTCACGCTGAATTTTACTTGCGTCTATAGCATAACGCAAATCATGACCTGGTCTGTCTACAACAAAAGTTATCTGTTCGGCATAACTTTTGCCATCAGCTCTAGGTCTGACTTCATCGAGAATCTTACAAATAGTCTTAACTACTTCAATATTCTGCTTTTCATTATGGCCGCCAATATTGTAAGTTTCGCCAGGAACACCTTCTGTGCAAACCTTTACTAATGCTCTAGCATGGTCTTCAACAAAGAGCCAGTCGCGAACCTGTTCGCCTTTTCCATAAACAGGAAGAGGCTTGCCTTCAAGAGCGTTGAGA
>JAEEGG010009509.1_pt1 | contig 21741 bp, 19 predicted proteins | sample 9134161 | NCBI WGS metagenome assembly JAEEGG01 (sample SAMN16246543, study PRJNA631951) | gut metagenome | biome: gut microbiome; feature: rumen; material: CR-attached | host: Bos | place: Iran: Karaj | collected 2018-10
TCCACGCCGGTGGCGGCCTCCAGGGCGCGGATGTTGCGGCCCTCGCGGCCGATGATGCGGCCCTTGATCTCGTCATTGTCGATCGGGAAGGTGGTGACGGCGTTCTCGATGGCCGTTTCCGTGGCGGTGCGCTGGATGGTGTTGATGACGATGCGCTTAGCCTCCTTGGCGGCATTCAGGCGGGCTTCGTCGATGGTGTCGTTGATGTAGGCCTGCGCCTCGGTGCGGGCTTCCGCCTTCATGTTCTCCATCAGCTGGGCCTTGGCCTCCTGGGCCGTCATGCCGGCGATGGACTCGATCTGGCGGTTCGCCTGTTCGATGCGCTGCTCACATTCCTCTTCTTTCCGCTTGAGGGCTTCCTGCTGCCCCTTGAGGGAGGATTTGATGTTCTCGACCTCCTTGTTCCTGCGGTCCAGTTCGCCCAGCTTCTGGTTCACGGTGTTCTCCTTCTGCTTGACGCGGGATTCGGCCTCGCGCACCTGGGCGTTCTTGCCGTTCACGTATTCTTCGTGTTCCGCCTTGAGGTTGAGGAACTTCTCCTTGGCCTGGAGGATCTTGTCATTCTTGATCTTCTCCGCTTCGATCTCGGCCTTTTCGAGGATTTCGTCCCGCTTGCCCCGGAGGATGGATTTCCGGATGAGTATGTAAGCCGCCAGGGCCAGCACGGCTCCGACGATGAATCCGACGAGTAACGATACGATGTTCATAATATATTGTGTTATAATTGGTTCTCAAAATAAAGGCAGGCCTCCGTCGGAGACCTGCCTCTTGTGAAAAAAACCGCCGCCATCCATGTCGGAAAATCTTATGGATAAGATTTGAGTTCCGACCAGTTGCTGATATCCCACGTCCCGCCTCGCGGCGGAATCCCCGTTCGGGTCACCTGGGCCCGTCATCCCTGGTCTGAGTAAACTCGGTACGTTGTATTACGTTGTTTTCAGAGGGGGATGCGCGGCGGCTATGTCATTTTTCCATCTGGGCCAGATAGTTCGCCATGTCCTTGCCGAGCTGTTCCGCTTCCGCTTCCTGGGCGGCCTTCTCGCGCTGGAGCGCGATCCGGCATGCGCATTCGTTGAGCGCCACCACGGACAGGAGCTCCACCAGCGTCTTGCCCGGATTGGACCGGGTGTAGGTCTCGAGACGCCGGTTGATGGCGTCCGCGGCCAGGCGGATGACCTCCTCCTTCTCGGGGGTGGGGGCGGTCAGGTTGAACGTCCGTTCTGCGATCTTGATGCTGATTTTCTGGTCCATATGCTAACTTTCCAGCCAGGAGATGCACTTGTCGACCTCCCGTATCAGTTGATCCAACTTCTCTTTGGCGGCGCGGTGGTCGCCGCCGGCGGTAAAGGCTTCAGTCAATTTCAGGGTTTCTATCGTGGACTCGAGTTCCAAGACTTGTCTCCTGTAGGCCTCGCCGGTTTCCTTGCACGCTTGTAACTCTGCGCGGAGACGCTCGTTCTCCACTTTCTCAGCCTCATAGCGGGCAATCAGCTTTTCGATGTGTTTGCGTACTTCTTCAAGCATGGCCGGTTCGGTGCCTAATTCGTGCAAATTTAATAAAATTCTTTTATTATCGCACGTTTTTACCCCAAAAAATTGAATGAAAGCAAGGGTTTAGAGCTGTTCGACCAATCTTTTGAAAATCACGGTCATCCGGTCGGCCGCCGCATTGGCCGCCTCGACGATCGCCTCGCCGTCGGTGACGTAGTCCTCGTCGTCCGTGGCGTGGGCCACGTCGGTGATGACGGACATGCCGAAGACGGGGATGCTGCTGTGGCGGGCCACGATGACTTCAGGGACGGTGCTCATGCCCACGGCGTCGGCGCCGATGTTCCGGAAGTAGCGGTATTCGGCCGGCGTCTCATAGCAGGGGCCGGTGACGGCGACGTAGACGCCCTTCTGGAGGGAGATCCCCTCCCAGGCGGCGATCTCCTCCGCCTTCAGGATGAGGCCGGGATCGTACGGACGGGTCATGTCCGGGAACCGCGGGCCGAACTCGTCCAGGTTCGGGCCGATGAGCGGGTTCGGGATCAGGTTGATGTGGTCGCGGATGATCATCAGGTCGCCCACGTGGTAGCTGAGGTTCGTGCCGCCCGCCGCGTTGGAGACGAACAGGTACTGGATGCCGATGCGGATCATCACCCGGATGGGGAGGACCACCAGGTGCATCGGGTAGCCTTCGTAGTAGTGGATGCGGCCCTGCATCGCGATCACGCACTTCCCGCCGAGGGTGCCGACGATGAAGTTCCCCTTGTGGCCGATGGCCGTGGACACGGGGAATCCGGGGAGTTCGCTGTAGGGGATGACGAGGGGGTTCTCGATCTGGTCGGCCAGCATGCCGAGGCCGCTGCCGAGGACGATGCCGATCACGGGCTTCCGTCCTCCCAGCCGCTCGACGAGGGCGTCGGAGGCGGCGTGTATGGCGCGTAAAGTGTCAGTCATAAGTTACAATCTTTCAATCATTTTACGGATAAGGCCGGTCATCTTGTCGGCCGCGGCGTTGGCGGCGGTCACGACGTCGTCGCCGTCATTGACATAGTCTTCGGCGTAGTCGTCGTGCGCTTCGTTCGTGATGACCGAGATGCCGAACACGGGCACGCTCGCGTGACGGGCGGCGATGACCTCCGGGATGGTGCTCATGCCCACGGCGTCGCCGCCGATCAGGCGGAAGTACTTGTACTCCGCCGGCGTCTCGTAGGACGGGCCGGTGCCGCCCACGTACACGCCTTCCTTGAGGTCGATGCCCTGCTCTTCGGCGATGTCCTTCGCCAGCTTGATGAGCGCGGGGTCGTACGGACGGGTCATGTCCGGGAACCGCGGCCCCAGGTAGTCCAGGTTCGGGCCGATGAGCGGGTTCGGGAGGAAGTTGATATGGTCCTTGATGATCATCAGGTCGCCGACGTGGAGCTGGAAGCTCACGCCGCCGGCGGCGTTGGAAACGAAGAGTTTCCCGATGCCGACGGACATCATCACGCGGATGGGGAGGACGACGAGGTCCATCCCGTAGCCTTCGTAGTAGTGGATGCGGCCCTGCATGGCGATCACGGTCTTGCCGCCGAGGGTGCCGACGATGAAATTCCCCTTGTGGCCGATGGCCGTGGAGACCGGGAAACCGGGGATGTCCTTGTAGGGGATGACGAGCGGGTCCGCGATCTGGTCGGCCAGCTTGCCGAGGCCGCTGCCCAGCACGATGCCGATTTCGGGCTGCCGGCCGGCGAGGACGCCGACCAGGTAATCCGCCGCATTCTTGATCCTTTCGATTCGAGGGTCCATAGTTGGGTGATATTTAGTGTTATTGTATCTGTTTCAGTACTTTGCGGGCTTCGGCGAGGATCTCCGCCTCGCCGGGGATGACGCGGTCCCGCATGACGAAGCGCCCGTTCGCGATGACCGAGGAGATGGTGTCGCTGTGCGCGGCGTACACGAGGTTCGCCAGGAAGGAGCCGGGGGAGATGAAGTAGGAGTTGTCGATGTCCACGATGGAAAGGTCCGCGATGGCGCCTTCCCGGACGACGCCGGTGTCCAGGCCGAGGGCGCGCGCGCCGTTCACGGTGGCGGCGTCCATCAGGTCGTGGAGCGGCATCGCGGACGGGTCGTTCTCCCAGGCTTTCTGGAAGAGGGCCGTCGTCTTCATCGTCTCGAGCATGTCCAGGTTGTTGGAGGAGGAGGCGCCGTCGGTGCCCAGGCAGATGGTCGCGCCGGCGCGCTTCAGGTCGTCGTAGCGGAAGCGGTAGCCGGAGGCGAGCTTCGCGTTGGAGTTGATGTTGTGCACGCAGTTCACCCGGTGCCGGCCCAGGATATCCACGTCGTTGTCGCTGAGCCAGATGGTGTGCGCCGCGATCACGTGCGGCCCCAGCACGCCCAGCGAATCGAGGTATTCGGTGGGGGAGAGGCCGCCATGGGCCTTCCGGCAGTCGATGTTCTCCTTCTCGGTCTCGGAGATGTGGATGTGCAGCTTCATGCCGTGGTCCACGGCGAACTGGCTGGCCCAGAGGATCATCTCCTCGCTCACGGTATAGACCGCATGGACGGACATCGCGAGGTGGGAGGCTTCGCCCCAGTCCTTCGAGCGCTCGTAGAGCTCGATGCACTTGCGCTTCTGCTTGGCGGCGATCTCCGGGTCGAACCGGTCCAGGATGACGAAGGAGATGTAGGGGCGGATGCCCATCTCCACCGCCGCCTGCCGCGCGAAGGGGGCGAACCAGTACATGTCGTTGAAGGTGGTGGTGCCGCTCCGGATCATCTCCAGGCAGGCCGCCTTCGTGCCCCAGTAGATGAACTCCTCGTCCATCTTCGCCTCCATCTCCCAGATCTTCGAGAGCCAGTCGTGCAGGGGGACGTCCTCGGTGATGCCCCGGAGCATGATCATGGCCGCATGGGTGTGCATGTTGATGAAACCCGGGATGACGGCCTTGCCGGCGCAGTCCACGGTCTCGTCGGCGACGAGGCCTTCCGTTTCGGGGAAGGGGAGGATACGGTGGATGCGGGACCCCTGGATGAAGAGGTTCACCGGGGCGCCGTCCAGCTGGATGTTCCGCAGAAGAATCATAGTCCGAAGTCAAAAAAACCGGCAGCGCGCGGGCGGCCGGTCAAGGTTTAGAATTCGTCGAAGTTGACGTCGGTGAAGGACTTGCCCGGGGCGTCTTCCGCGGCGTTTCCGCGGGGTTCGACCTGCCCGAGGCGGGCGCGGATGAACGCGACGGCGTCCTCGAGCCCCTCGGCGAATTTCTCGAAGTCCTCCTTGTAGAGGAATATCTTGTGCTTGTCGTAGGAGAAAGTGCCGTCATGCTCCTGGCGGCGCTTGCTTTCGGTGATGGTCAGGTAGAAATCGTTGTTCCCCTTCGTGGCCTTGACATCGAAAAAGTAGGTACGCTTTCCTGCACGGACCGGCTTCGAATAGACGTCTTCCGTGTTTCGCTCCTGGGCGCGGGCCCTCTCGTAATCTTCACTGTACATAGCTATGTCCTTAAATTCGATTTGTTCACAAATGTAGGGAAATTATTTAAAAATCGCTAACTTTGTACAAATTATTTGAAAGCTATGCTGAATCGAAGAATTCTGCGGATCAAGGCCTTCAAAGTCCTGTATTCCTATGCCGAAAACCGGACGATGACCCTCAACGAAGCCCTCTCCGCCCTGGATATCTCCTGCGAGGCGACGCGGGACCTCTACCTCCTGATGCTGTCCATCGCGGGCCCGCTCACGGCGGAGGCCGCCCGGCGCGCGGAAGCGGCCAGCCACAAGTTCAACCCCACCGAGGAAGAGCTCCATCCGAACCTCAAGTTCGTCCGCAACGCCCTCGCCCCGCTCCTCGCGGAGGATCCCGACTTCCAGAAGCTCCTGGAGCGCAAGAAGCTCTCCTGGGACCAGGACGACGCCCTGGTGAACCAGCTCTACGAAACCATCCTCACCCGTCCGTATTACGCCGCCTATCTCGCGGATCCGGAGATTTCCCTCGCGCAGGACGTCCGCATCTTCAAGAAGATCTTCGAGAACGAATTCGAGGACAACGACGCCCTCTGGCAGATCCTCGAGGACCGTTCCATCTACTGGACCGACGACCTTCCCTACGCCCTCACGCAGGTCATCCGCAGCCTGGACGACATCGCCCGCGCGGGCCGCTGGGAGCTGCCGCCCCTGTACCAGAGCGACATGCTCGCCGCGCAGGGCAAGAACGTGGACAGCGACGGCCAGTTCGTGAAGCGCCTCCTCACCGCGGCCTTCGGCCGGTTCTCCGAGTACTATGACAAGGTGGCGGGCTCCGTCCGCGGATGGGACCGCGACCGCCTCTTCACCACGGACATCGTCCTCATCGCGATGGGCCTCGCCGAGGCCGAAACCTTCCCGGAAATCCCCGTGAAGGTCACCATCAACGAGTACGTGGAAATCTCCAAGTTCTATTCCACCCCCAAGAGCCGCTCCTTCGTGAACGGCATCCTGGACCGCCTGATCAAGGAAAGCGAGGCCGAAGGCCGCATCCACAAGACAGGCAAGGGACTCCTTTAGCAATCACAAAAATCACAGAATATGAAGACTCTTTTCCTTCTTCTCCAGGCCCAGGCCCCGCAGGGCCAGCCCGGCGGCGGCGCCTCCATGTGGATCCTCCTCCTGCTCATGTTCGTCGTCATGTATTTCTTCATGATCCGGCCGCAGCGCAAGCAGCAGAAAGAGCTCGAGGCCTTCCAGAACGCCCTCAAGAAGGGTGACAAGGTGATCATCGGCAACAGCGGCATCTTCGGCGAGATCGTCGAGGTGAACGACCGCACCGCCCTCGTCCGCGTGGACGGCGACACCAAGCTCCGCGTCGCGAAGCAGGTCCTCACCAAGGACACCACCGACATCCAGCAGTAGGCCTCCTCCTTCCGTGAAACGGAAATTCCGGCTGCCGCTGCGGGGCAGGGAGTGGCTCCTTTTCGCCACCTCCCTGGTCATCGCCTTGCTCATCTGGTTCCTCAGCAACCTGTCCCGGTCCTACTCGGGCGTGCTGGGGGTTCCCGTTGTCGCGGAATGCAACATCCAGGGCTACAGCAACCTCTCGTCCAATTCGGCGATGCTTTCCGCCCGCTGCCGCGCGGAGGGCTTCCGCCTGCTCCGGGAGGGGACCCGCCGGTCCCGGCGGCCCGTCCAGGTCGCGTTCGACCGGGCGGACCTCCGCCACGGGACGGGCGACCGTTTCTTCGTCACGGGCAACGTGATGAACAACTACCTGCGGCAGATCTTCGGGGACAAGGTGGACGTGGAGGACATCATCACCGACACGCTCTACTTCATGTTCCCGCAGGAGAACAACAAGCGCGTTCCCGTCAATTTCACCGGCGATTTCACCTACCGCTCGCAGTACATGGCCTCCGGCCCGCTCAAGATCACGCCGGATTCGGTGACCGTGTACGGCGAGAAGGCGCGGCTGGACCTGGTGGACCACGTGTCCACGGCCCAGGTCTTCCCGGACGATGTCCATGAGGCGCAGCACGGCGTCCTCCGGCTCCGCAAGATCAAGGGCGTGCGCCTTTCCGACGAGCAGATTTCCTACGAGCTTCCGGTTTCCCGCTATGTGGAGCTCCGCTCCGAGCTCCCGGTCTCGGTCCGGAACGCGCCCGGCGGCCATCACCTGGACGTGTTCCCGTCCCGGGCGACCGTCGTCCTGCACTGCATCTTCCCGGTGGGCCGCGACCCGTTCGAATCCTTCGACCTGTTCATCGACTACGAGGACTTCGCCTCCTCCCTGTCCGGCCGCTGCGTGCCCCGGGTGCGGGAGCTGCCGCGCGGGGTGCTCGACTACCGGGTGGAACCGGCCGTGTTCGACTGCATCGAGACCGACTGACCCCATGAAGACGGTCATCCTCACCGGCGGTATGGGCAGCGGCAAGTCCGCCGTCGCCGCCTTGCTCAAGGCGCGGGGCGTCCCCGTGTACGACTCGGATTCCCGGACCAAGTCCCTGTATGACCGCGACCCTGCCCTCGTCGGGCGGCTGGAAGCGGCGCTGGGCGCCGGCCTCCGGGCCGCCGACGGCCGCCTGGACCGCGCGAAACTGGCATCTATCATCTTCTCCGACCCGGACCGGAAGGCCGCCGTGGAAGCGGTCGTCCACCCCGCCGTGCTGGCGGATTTCCGCCGCTGGAAGCGCTGGCATCGCCCGAAGGGATGGACCTACGGCCCCGTGCCCTTCGTCGTGCTGGAATCGGCCATCATCCTGTCCTGCCCGGTCTTCGACGGGGTGGGCGACAAGGTGGTCCTGGTCGACGCGCCCGAGGCGGTCCGCGTGGCGCGCTCCGTGGCCCGGGACGGCTCGGATCCCGAAGCGGCGCTCCGCCGCATCCGCCAGCAGCGCTTCGACCCCGCCCGCGTGGACGCCGTCCTCCGGAACGACGCTTCGCTGGACGCCCTTTCCGCGGAGACGGACCGCGTTTTTCTGAATTTATTCGTATCTTTGTAAACTATAAAACAAGAGCATATCATGAAAACCGACCTTGCCAAAATCCTTTCCGTCCGCGGTCAGCGCGGACTGTTCTCCTATATCGCCCAGTCCCGCAGCGGCGCCATCGCGGAATCCCTCCGCGACCACAAGCGCACGAACTTCGCGGCGAACGCCGGCATCACCACCCTCGCGGACATCTCCATCTACACGCTGGAAGGGGAACTGAAGCTCAAGGAAGTCTTCCTCAAGCTCCAGTCCGTCCTCGGCGACGCCGACGCGCCCTCCTCCAAGGCCGATCCGGAGGAACTCAAGGCCCTCTTCGGGAAGGCCGTCCCCGACTACGACGGCGACCGCTTCTACGTGTCCCACATGAAGAAGGTCGTGGACTGGTACAACGAGCTGAAGAACTTCGCCTCCCTCGACTTCGTGGAAGAGGACGAGGAGGCCGCCGAGCCCGAGGCCTAGATGCCCACCCTGCAGGTCATCACCCTGGGGTGTTCCAAGAACACGGTGGACACGGAACACCTCCTGTATCAGGTACGGAACTCCTATGAGATCGTGCCGGAAGAGGAGGCGCGCCCCGTCGATGTCCAGCTGATCAACACCTGCGGCTTCATCGGCGACGCCAAGGAACAGTCCATCCAGACCATCCTGGCTTCCGTCCAGCGCAAGAAGGACGGGGAGATCGGACGCCTCCTGGTGTTCGGCTGCCTCTCCCAGCGCTACAGCCGCGAGATGCCGGACCTCATCCCGGAGGTGGACGGCTGGTTCGGCGCGCGGGACCTGGACCCCGTCGTCCGGGCGCTCGGCTGCCGGCCGGACCCGGCCTCGGCCCACCGCCGCGTCCGCACGGACGGCATCCATCCCTACGCCTACCTCAAGATTTCGGAAGGCTGCGACCGGCGCTGCTCCTACTGCGCCATCCCGCACATCCGCGGTCCGCACAAGTCCGTGCCGATGGAAACGCTCGTCAAGGAGGCGGAAGACCTGGCCGCCCAGGGCGTCCGGGAGCTGGTGATCATCGCCCAGGACACGACCTACTACGGCCTGGACCTGTACAAGAAGCGCTCGCTGGCGGAACTCCTCCGCCGCCTTTCCGCCGTGGAAGGCATCGAGTGGCTCCGCATCCACTACTCCTACCCGGCCGACTTCCCGGAGGACGTCCTGGACGAGATGGCGGACAATCCCAAGGTCTGCCGCTACATGGACATCCCCCTGCAGCACATTTCGGACCCGGTCCTGGCCAATATGCGCCGCCACGTGGACGGCGCCTGGACGCGGGAACTCATCCGCCGGATGCGGGAGAGAGTCCCGGGAGTGGTGCTCCGCACGACGATGATCGTGGGCCATCCCGGCGAGACGCCCTACGCCTTCCGGCAGCTGCTCCAGTTCGTGGAGGAAGCCCGCTTCGAGCGCCTCGGCGCCTTCGCCTATTCCGAGGAGGAAGGCACCTACGGCGCGGACCATTTCCAGGACGCGATCACCCCGCGGACGAAGAAATTGCGCCTTTCCCGCCTGATGGAACTGCAGCGTGGCATTTCTCTTGCATATAATCTTTCGCGTGTGGGGACGGAAGTCCGTGTCCTGGCGGACGACTTCGTGGACGGCGTCTTCGTATGCCGCAGCGAATTCGAAAGCCCGGAAGTGGACGGCGAGATCCTGGTGAAGTACGAGCCGGACCGGTTCGGGGGTGTCGAACCCTACTCCCTGGTCGGCAGCTTCTTCCGGGTGAAGGTCGTCTCCGCCGACGAGTATGATTTGACTGCAGAACTTGTGGAATTATGAGAAGATTCACCCTGACCTTGGGGCTCGCCGCCCTGGCGCTGGCCGCTTGTTCGCCCCAGACCCTGACCTTGAACGTGGATATGCGCCATCCGTCGAAATCCGGCATCGACCTGAGCCGGAAGTCGATGTCCGTCGTGTATATGGACGACGGGCAGGCGGACACCACTTTCAGCAACGGCGTGGCCTCCAGCCTCGCCCGCAGCCTCGAGGAAGACTATTTCGCCGGCAACGAGGCCATCGGCGTGTACAAGATTCCGATGGACTCCGTGTCCCTGGACCTGATGCACGGCCTGGTGATGGACAGCGGCGACGACGTCGTCTTCCTGCTGGGCCCGCCCACCTTCGGGGAAGTGGCCCTGTCGGACCCCGTTTCCGTGAAGAATCCCGTGAGCGTGGATTCCGCCTTCGTCTCCAACGCGCAGGTCCCGTACAACGCGAAGCTCTTCGTCTATGACAGCATGGACAAGGAGGACAAGCTGCACATCTTCCGCGGCAGCAGCATCCTTCGCAGCCAGGTGTTCTCCAACGGCGTGACCGCGAAGGATTTCCTGAAGGAGAAGGCCTTGAAATCCAAGGACTGGGGCGCCGAACTGGTGGGCAAGCAGATCTCGAACCGTTTCGTCCCCACCTGGAAGGAAGAGGCGTATTCGCTGTACTACTTCGAGGGCTGGGACAGCGACTGGGTCACCGCCGCCTCCTACGCCTACGACATGAAGTGGAAGAAGGCCGCGGACATCTGGATGAAGAAGATCGACGATAACAGCTACACCAGGCGCGCCTGCGCCTGCTACAACACGGCCCTCGCCTTCTATATGATGGGCGACCTGAACCTGGCCGTCAAGTGGCTGGACCGCTCCGACCAGTACGGAAAGGTCGACCTCTCGACTTCCCTCCGCAAGAAGATCGAAGCCCGCAAGAAATAGAATGCAGCCCGAGAACGCGTATATGTTCCCGACCTCCGTGAAGGAGGTGCAGGCGCTGGGTTGGGATTACATCGACGTAATCATGGTGACCGGCGACGCGTTCGTGGACCATCCGTCCTTCGGGACGGCCGTCATCGCCCGGTGGCTCCAGAAATGGGGCTACCGGGTTGCCGTCGTGCCCCAGCCCAACTGGCGGGACGACCTCCGGGATTTCCGCAAGCTGGGGGCCCCGCGGCTCTATTTCGGGGTCAATTCGGGGGCGATGGACTCGATGGTGAACCACTACACCGCCTCCAAGCGTCTCCGGCATGACGACGCCTACACGCCGGAAGGCAAGGCGGGCGCCCGGCCGGATTACGCCGTCACCGTCTATACGAAGATCCTCAAGGAACTCTATCCGGACGTCCCGGTCATCATCGGCGGCATCGAGGCCTCCCTCCGCCGCCTGACGCACTACGACTACTGGAAAGACTGCCTGATGCCCTCCATCCTCGTCACCTCCGGCGCCGACTACCTCTGCTACGGCATGGGCGAACGCCCGATGCTCGCGCTGACAAAGGGCATCGAGAACGGATGGAACCGCCACCGCATGGAGGCGATCCCGCAGATTGCGGTCTACAAGACCGGCGCCTGGAAGGAAAAGGAAGGGGTCCTGGTGCTCCACAGCTTCGAGGAATGCCGGAAGGACAAGTTCAAGTTCGCGGAGAATTTCCATTGGATCGAGACGCATGCGAACATGATGCATCCCGATACGATCGTCGAGCCGGTGGGGGAGGGGTACGTGCAGATCAACCCGCCGTATCCGACGGCGACCACCGAGGAGATGGACTCGTACTGGGACCTGCCGTTCACGAAGCTGCCGCATCCCCGGTACAAGGGGAAGCGGATTCCGGCGTATGACATGATCAAGTTCTCGGTGTGCACGCACCGGGGATGCTTCGGCGGGTGCAATTTCTGCACGATCGCTGCGCACCAGGGGAAATTCATCTCCTCCCGCAGCGAGGCGTCCATTCTCAAGGAGGTGCGGGGGCTGAACAACCTGCCGGATTTCGCGGGGAACATTTCCGACGTGGGCGCGCCCACGGCCAACATGTACGGGATGCACGGGAAGAACCAGGAGATCTGCGCGAAGTGCAAGCGGCGGTCGTGCCTGTTCCCGGCGCGCTGCCCGAACCTGGACTGCGACCATACACGGCTGCTGGACCTGTACCACCGCATCGACAGCACCAAGGGCATCCGGCATTCCTATATCGGCAGCGGCATCCGCTACGACCTGTTCCTGACCGAGGACGGCTTTGTCGACGAGAGTTCGAAGCCGTACCTGAAGGAACTGGTCCTGGACCATACCTCCGGGCGCCTGAAGGTGGCGCCGGAGCATACCGAGGACCATGTGCTCCAGAAGATGGGCAAGCCTTCCTTCCGCCTGTTCGAGCGGCTGCGGAAGGAATTCGACCGCGTGAACCGCGAGGCGGGGACCCACGTGGGCCTGGTTCCGTACTTCATCTCCTCGCATCCCGGGTGCACGCTCAAGGACATGGAGCGCCTGGCGAACCACCCGGCCCTCCGGGGCATCTGGATGGATCAGGTCCAGGATTTCACGCCCACGCCGATGACCACTTCCTCCGTCATGTTCTGGTCCGGCTACGACCCGCGCGACCTCAAGCCGGTGTTCACGGAGCGGGATATGGAACGGAAACGCATGCAGAAATCCTTTTTCTTCAAGAATTCGTCAAAAAAAAGTCGGGAGGGTATTGCCAAATCAAAAAAAGGGAATTAATATTGCACCCGTAAACTTAAACCCGACTACAGATGGCTGACAACAAGAAAAGACACGTCGTAAGTTTTGAGAAGATGCCCCTGAATCCTGAGCTTGCGGCCGCCTTTGCTGAAAAATATCCCCGTGGATTTTCCGATTACCTGACCGACCTCGTGAAATACCCGAAGCCGGACGGCACCTCCTTCTACGCCGTGACCGTGGAGATTCCCGACGCCATCTACCTCGTGAAGATCAACGTGAAGACCGACGACCTCGAAGACGTCGAGCGCTGGCTCGAAGGCGAGGAAGACGCCGAGAACGAGGCCGTGGCCGGCGGCAGCGCCGACGCCTCCGATGCGGCCGGCGAAACCCTGCCCGACGACAACATCGCCCAGTACGGCAGCGGCTCCGACGACGAATAAGCCTTGGAAAACAAGATCGTAAAATACATCTGGGGCCCGCTGAGGGCCCTTTTGCATTCCCTGCCGGTCCGGAGTCAGATTCCCGTCCTGTCGGTGGTGACCGGGGTGCTGTGCGGTTTGGCGGCCGTCCTGCTGAAGGTGACCATCCGCGGCATCCATCATGGACTGGAGAATCTGGTCGGAGGAGCGAACTGGCTGTACCTGTTCCTGCCCGGCGTGGGCATGCTCCTGAGTTTCCTCATTGTCCGGTACATCGTCCGGGACAACATCGGCCACGGCGTGACGAAGGTCCTGCAGGCCGTGTCCAAGAACGAGTCCAAGATCAAGCGGCACAACATGTTCTCGTCGATGGTGACGAGCGCCCTCACCATCGGTTTCGGCGGCTCCGTGGGCGCCGAGGCCCCGATCGTGTACACGGGCGCGGCCATCGGCTCCAACCTGGGCCGGTACATGGGCCTTTCCTACCGGGGGATGACGCTCCTGCTGGGCTGCGGCGCGGCCGGCGCGGTGGCGGGCATCTTCAACGCCCCGCTCGCCGGCGTCCTGTTCACCCTGGAGATCCTCCTGTTCAACCTGTCCATGAGCTCCCTCCTGCCGCTGCTGCTTTCCTCGGTGTCGGCGACGATGGTCTCCTATCTCCTGCTCGGACGCAATACGCAGTTCGCCTGCTCGCTGGTGGCCTTCTCGATGCGGAACATCCCGTTCTACCTCCTGCTGGGCGCGTTCTGCGGATTCTGCTCGCTGTATTTCATCAAGATGACGATCTGGCTGGAGGACGGTTTCGGCAAGATGAAGAGCCCCTGGCTCCGCTGGGCGCTGTGCGCGTTGGGGCTGGGCCTGCTGATCTTCCTCTTCCCGCCGCTGTATGGCGAAGGGTATGACGATGTCACGCTTCTCCTGAACGGGCAGGCGGACGGCGCCGTATGGTTCTTCGCCCTGGTCCTGCTGCTGAAGGTGTTCGCGATGACTTTCACGAACGCCGGCGGCGGCGTGGGCGGTACTTTCGGCCCCACGCTCTTCGTGGGGGCCATCGCGGGCTATGTCCTGTCCGCTTCCCTCAACCTGGTCCTTCCCGGACAGGTGCCGGTGCCCAACTTCGTGCTCGTGGGCATGGCCGGCCTGATGGCGGGCGTGATGCAGGCGCCGCTCACGGCCATCTTCCTGATCGCCGAGATCTCTGGCGGTTACGGGCTCCTGATGCCCCTCATCCTGACGGCGGCCATCTCCTATGCCACCACCCGCATCTTCGAGAAATACTCCATCTACACGAAGCGCATCGCGCAGACGGGCGAGCTCCTCACCCACGATTCCGACCAGGCCGTCCTCACGCTCCTGAAGACGGAATCCCTCGTGGAGACGGACTTCACGCCGGTGCGCGTGGACGACACCCTGGGCGCCCTCGTCGAGGCCGTGGCCGTCTCCCGTCGCAACGTCTTCCCGGTCCTGGACGGCAAGAAACGCTTCCAGGGGTACGTGGACCTCTCCGACATCCGCCGGGACATGTTCCGCACGGACCTTTACGATACGGCCAAGGTCTACAACTACATGCGCTCCGCCCCCGAATACGTGTACCCGGACGAGCCGATGGACAGCGTCATGCGCAAGTTCGGCAAGACCGGCGCCTGGAACCTGCCGGTGGTGGACCATGACCTCAAGTACGTGGGCTTCCTCTCCCGCTCGAAGATCTTCAACGCCTACCGCGAGGAACTCCGGGATTTCTCCCAGGATTGATTTTTATCCGGCCAGGCGGTACAAGGTGCCTGAAAATCATTATCTTTGTAAGAGTTATACATGTGTAATTCTTACAAATCCATGCTTATGAAGAGATTGCTGGTCTCCCTGTCGCTCCTGGCCTTGGCCTGTGGCGGCAACGTTTCTTATGCGCAGGTCGCCGAATCGGCCGAATGGGCCACCCGCATCAAGGCGGAAGGCCTGGCCCGTTCCCAGGTCGAAGAACTCGCCCAGTACATGACCGACTATGTCGGATCCCGGCTCACCGCCTCGCTCCAGAAGCGCCGCGCCGACTCGCTGATGCTTGTCAAGCTCACTGAAATCGGGCTTTCGAATCCCCGTTCCGCCTACGCCACGGAGTTCACCCGCGGCGGCTGGGACGTCGTCAAGACGTATGCGGCCATGACCAAGCCGTACTATTGCGCTTTCTCGGTGAACCCCAGGGCCTGGTCCGGAAGCACGGACGGGCTGGTCAAGGGCGAATGCGTCGTTTTCGACGTCCAGACCAAGGAAGACCTCGAGAAATATCGCGGCAAGGTGGCCGGCAAGATCCTGCTCATCCCTTCCACGCGGACGGTCGAGATCAATTTCGAGCCGCTGGCGACCCGTTATGACGAGCAGGAGCTGGAGGCCCTGACCAAGGACGACCGCGCCCAAGCGCGTTCGGGCCGTTACGGCGGCCGGGCGACCTACGATTACCGGGCCATGATGGAGCTCCGCCAGCTGATGGCCGATTTCTACAAGACCGAGAAGCCGCTGTGCATCGTGAACGGCAGCGGTACCTTCAATGTCCCGAGCGGTTCCGGCGTCAACTACAAGGCTGGGGATCCCGAACCCCTTCCCGAGCTCAACATGCCGCTCGAGGATCACGGCCGGATGATCCGCCTGATCAACCGTGGCCAGAAGGTCGAGATGGAACTGGAACTGATCAACCGTTTCTCCAACGATACCGAAGTCCATAACCTGTATGCCGAAATCCCCGGCACCGATCCCAAGCTGAAGGACGAGATTGTCCTCATCGGCGCCCACTACGATTCCTGGCACGGCGGCACCGGCGCGGCCGACAACGCCTCCGGCTGCATCGTGATGGTGGAGGCGATGCGCATCCTGAAGCAGCTGGGCTTCAAGCCCAAGCGGACCATCCGGCTCGCCCTGTGGGGCGGTGAGGAGCAGGGCCTCTACGGATCCCGCGGCTACCTGGACAACTATCTGTACAAGGATGGCAAGAAACTGCCCGGCTTCGACAAGTTCGCCCTCTACCTGAACATGGACAACGGCTCCGGCCGCTTCCGGGGCATCTACCTGGAGCGGAACGACGGCGCGTTCCCGTTCTTCGAGGCCTGGATGAAACCCATCGAATCCCTGGGGTTCCAGTACCTGTCTCCCCGCACCACCGGCAGCACGGACCACGTCACTTTCAACCGCCTGGGCCTGCCTTCCTACCAGTTCATCCAGGACGAGCTCGAGTACGGCCGGACCTACCACACCATCATGGACACCTACGAGCGCCTGGCCCTCGGCGACCTGCGGCTGAACGCCACCATCGTCGCCTGGCTGGCGGCCTGCGCCGCGGACGATCCCGGCCGGATTCCGAACAATCCCGCGATCGATCTGAACCAGCTGCAGCAGCGGGCTTTCTAGCGCGCGGACCCTTTCTTTTTTGGTGCGCATCGCTTGCGTTTTTTGGGTCGGTTTTTTAACTTTGTAAACTGACACTAAAACGTATAGCGATGCGTAAACTTTTCTTCTTCTTCCTGGCGGCCCTGCTGCCGCTGCTGGCCCCTTCCTGCCAGCCCGGGAAAGTGGACCCCCTTCCCGTGATGTCCTTCAACGTCCGCTACGGGACGGCCAAGGACGGTGACCATGTGTGGGAGAACCGCAAGGACGCCGCCTGCGCCATGATCCTGGACCAGCGTCCCGCGGTGTTCGGCGTACAGGAGGCCCTGGACTTCCAGTTGACGTATTTCGAGGAGCACTGCCCGGGTTACAAGTACGTGGGCGTGGGCCGCGAGGACGGCATCCACGAAGGCGAGCATATGGCCGTGTTCTATGACACCGAGCGCATCGAGCTCCTGGAATGGGGCACCTACTGGCTCTCCGAGACGCCGTTCCAGCCTTCCCTGGGCTGGGATGCCGCCTGCCGCCGGACGGCTACCTGGACCCTGCTGAAGGACAAGGTGGCGGGCCGCAGCTTCTATTTCGTGAACACGCACCTGGACCATGTGGGCAAGGAAGCCCGCCGCAGGGGCCTGCTCCTGCTGGTGGACCGCATCGCCGCGATGAATCCGGACGGCTATCCGATGGTCCTCACGGGCGACATGAACGTGTACCCGGACGACCCGTGCCTGGGCGAGCTCCGCACCCTGATGGAGGATGCCCGCCAGACGGCCAAGGTCACCGACAACGATTATACCTGGCATGACTGGGGCAAGGTCTCCGGCAATCCGCCCATCGACTACGTCTTCTACGCCGGCTTCGAGGGCTGCGACAAGTTCGCCGTCGTCCGCCAGCCGTACCTGGGCGTGGACTATGTATCCGACCACTTCCCGGTGACGGCCCTCCTCCGCTACGGCCCCGCCCAGGAGCCCGTCAAGCGGGAGCCCGTCCCCGTCGAGCCCAAGTATGTCGTGGAGGTGGAAGCGCACCGGGGCGGCATGGGCCTGTATCCCGAGGAAACGCTTCCCGCGATGCTCAATGCCGTGAACCTGGGCGTGAACACCCTGGAGATGGACCTTTGCCTCACGCAGGACAACCGCGTCGTCCTCTCCCATGACAAATACTTCCATTCCCGCTATTCCACCCGTCCGGACGGGACGCCCGTCCTGCTCGGCGAGCCCAAGACCTGGCTCTGGCAGATGCCCTACAGCGAGGTGCAGAAATGGGACGTGGGCAACCGGTACAATCCGGCCTGGCCCGAGAAGCACTGCATGCCGCTCGCGAAGCCCATCGCCCGTGACGTGATCGAAGCCGTGGAGGCCTGGACGAAGGAAAACGGCCACTATCCGATGCACTACGACATCGAAATCAAGAGCGATCAGGACTATAACGACGGCATCGAGGGAGAGAGCTGGCCGGAATACCATGCGTTCACGGACCGGTGCATGGCCATGCTCGACTCCCTGGACCTCGGCGACCGCCTGGTCATCCAGTGCTTCGACGAGCGCGCGCTCAACTACATCAACGAGAAGTATCCCGGCCATACGCTGGCTTACCTGGTGGAGGACTACGAGAAGGATTTCGACGAATTCATGGGCAAGCTGGACTTCACGCCGCAGTGGCTGAGCGCCCATCACAGCAACGTGGACGCCGACCTCCTCGCGAAGGCCCGCGCCTGCGGCATGAAGGTCAATACCTGGACCGTGGACGAACCCGACGAGATGCGCCGCCTGGTGGACCTCGGCGTGGACGCCATCATTTCCAACTATCCCGACCGCCTGCTGAAGGTGGTGGGGGAATATCAATGAACCGCCAATGAAACCCATCAGCACCAATGACGCGCCGGCGGCCATCGGGCCGTACAGCCAGGCCGTGGACAGCGGCGCCGGCCTTGTCTTCGTTTCCGGGCAGCTGCCCATCGATCCCGCCACCGGGGCCTTCCCGGAAGGGGGCGTCGCCGAACAGGCGCGCCAGTCGCTCCTGAATGCGCAGGCCATCCTCCGGGCCGCCGGCCTGGAACTGGCCGATGTCGTGAAAACGACGGTCTTCCTGGCCGACATGGGCGATTTCGCCGCGATGAACGCGGTCTATGCGACCTTCTTCGCCGAGCCGTTCCCGGCCCGGAGCGCCGTGGCCGTGAAGACGCTGCCCAAGGGCGCGCTCGTGGAGATCGAGTGCATCGCCGCCCGCAGGCGGTAAGGACGGAGGGACGCGGTGAGCAAGGCCAAATGGATCGGCGGGTTCCTGGGCTGGGTGGCCTGGGGACCGATCGGCGCCTTGATCGGGTATCTGCTCGGCAAGGCGGTGGATACGTATATCGACGGGTCGCACCAGCTGCCCGGCGGTGACGGCTGGGAACGGCAGCAGGAGCAGGGGAGTTACCGCAGGCAGACCGGCCAGGGCCCGTACACTCAGGACCGGTCGACCCAGTCCCGCCAGGGCCGGTACACGGCCGACGAACAGCGGAACAGCTTCTTCGTGAGCCTGCTGGTCCTTTCCTCGGCCGTCATCAAGGCCGACGGAAGGACGCATCCGGCGGAGCTCCGGACGGTCCGGGAGTTCATCCGGACGAACTTCGGCGAGCAGGCCGCCTCGCAGGCGGAGCAGATCCTGCAGCGGCTGGACAGCCAGCAGGTGAACATCTACTCGGTGGGCGGCCAGATCGCCGCCAACATGAACTACTCGCAGCGGCTGCAGCTGTTCCAGTACCTGGTGTCCATCGCCACGTCCGACGGCGATTTCAGCGCTTCCGAGAAGAGTGTCCTCGAGGCCATCGCCTCGGCCATCCGGCTCACGTCCACCGACGCGGCCTCCATCATCGCCATGTACTACAAGGAGACCGATTCGGCCTATACCGTGCTGGAAATCTCCCCTTCGGCGACGGACGACGAAGTCCGGTCCGCCTATCGGCGCATGGCCATGAAGTACCATCCCGACCGGGTGGCCACCCTCGGCCCCGAAGTGCAGAAGGCCGCCGAGGAAAAGTTCAAGAAGATTCAGGAAGCCTACGCGGCGATCAAGAAACAGCGGGGCATCCAATAGCCATTTACCTGAAACCAGACTATGCGGAAACAGATTCTTTTCGGTGTGCTGGCGCTGGCGCTTGTTTCCTGCGGCCAGCAGCCGGCGGACCAGGTGAACGTGTTCAACGGAACGGGGTTCGCCGGGAATACCTATCCCGGCGCGACCGTCCCTTTCGGCGCCGTCCAGCTGAGTCCGGACACCGATGTGAACACCACCTCCGGCTACCACTACAGCCATGACACCATCCTGGGTTTCAGCCATACGCATCTTTCGGGAACGGGCTGCCCGGACATGGGCGACTTCCTGGTGACGCCCGGTCTCGACGTCGTGGAGCCGCTGCCCTTCTCGCACAAGGACGAGGAGGCCGAACCGGGCTATTACAAAGTCTCTTTCCCCAAGGGCATCACGGCGGAACTGATCGTCACGGCTCACGCCGGCGTGCACCGGTATACATTCACGGGGAAGGGCGCCCGGCTCATCCGGATCGACGCCCGGCACTGCATCGGCGGCTGGAGCAAGGCTACGGAATGCCGGCTGTCGCTGGACGGCTCCGAAATCCTGGGCTACCGCCGGGTGACCGGCTGGGCGAAGGACCGCGAGGTGTACCTTTCCGCCGTGTTCTCCAAGCCCTTCCTGTCGGTGGAGGAGCCGGAACCCGGCCTGATGGAGTTCACCTTTGCCGATGACCTGAAGGAAGTGGTGCTGTTCGCCGGCATCTCCGGCGTGGATGCGAACGGAGCCCGCGGAAACCGGGTGAAACAGACGGCGGGCGGCCGGTTCGACGCGCTTCGCCGGCGGGCGGGGAGCAGCTGGGACGAAGCCCTCGGACGGATCGAAGTCAAGGGCGGCCCGACGGACGTGTTCTACACGTATTTCTACCACACGTTCACGACGCCCAGCCGCATCGACGACTATGACAGGCGCTACCGCGACCAGTCTGGCCGGAACCGGCAGCTGCCGGAAGGCCACCACTTCTATTCCACGCTGTCGCTGTGGGATACTTTCCGGGCCTGGCATCCGCTGGAAACGCTGCTGGATACGGCCTTTGTCGCCGACCTGGTCCGCTGCATGCTGGATGACTACGACTGCCGCGGGGAACTCCCGATCTGGCCCCTGGCCAGCGACGAGACCCGCTGCATGATCGGCTACCACAGCGTGCCGGTCATCGCCGACGCCTGGCTCCGCGGGGTCCGAGGCTTCGACGGCGAGAAAGCCCTCGCGGCCATGGTGGCCTCCTCCAACAAGGCCAATGTCAATGCCTCCGACCTCTATCGCGAGTACGGCTGGATTCCGGCCGACCGGAAGACCGAATCCGTCTCGCAGACGCTGGAATTCGCCTACGACGACTGGTGCATCGCCCGGATGGCCGAATCCCTCGGCCACGCCGACATCGCCGCGGAGTATGACCGCCGCGCCCGCAGCTATCAGGAGCTTTTCGACCCCGCGACCGGATTCATGCGCGGCAAGAATGCGGACGGGACCTGGTCGGCGGCCTTCGACCCGCTGTCCGGCTCCCGCGACTACACGGAGGCGACGCCCTGGCACTACCGTTTCTTCGTCCCGCACGACATGGCGGGCCTGGCCTCGCTGATGGGCGGGCCGGAAGCGCTCCGGAGCGCCCTGGATTCCCTGTTCACCTACCAGCCTGAAGGGCAGGCCGTCCTCGATCCCGGCATCGGCGGCCTCATCGGCCAGTATGCCCACGGCAACGAGCCCGGGCAGAACAACCCGTGGCTGTTCACATGGGCCGGCGCCCCTTCCAAGACGCAGGAATACGTGCGCCTGATCCTCACGAAAGCCTATTCCACCGCGCCGGACGGCATCTGCGGCAACGAGGACTGCGGCCAGATGTCGGCCTGGTACGTGCTCGCTTCCCTCGGCCTGTATCAGGCCTGCCCCGGTTCGGGGGAGTATATCCTGACGGCGCCGCTCTTCCGGGAGTCCGTCCTCCGGCTCGCGAACGGCAAGACTTTGACCATCAAGGCGGACAACCCTAGCCGCCCCTACATCGCCGGGGTGGAGCTGAACGGGAAACCGGTGGACCGGAACTGGCTCACCTATGACGAGATCCTGGGCGGCGGCGAGCTTTCCTTCAAGCTTTCCGCGAAACCCGTGGAGGAGCGGGAGAACCTGCCCGCGCCCTATTCCCTCACGACGGAGCCCTTCGCCTGCCCGCCCGCCATCCAGGGCGACCTGGTCCTTTTCGAGGACGATGCGGAGGTGACGCTCTCCTGCCGGACGGCGGGGGCGGTCATCCGCTACACGCTCGATGGAACCGAGCCCACGGAAGCCAGTCCGCTGTATGAGGGGCCCTTCCGTGTCGACGCGTCCTGCGTCATCCGCGCCCGCGCCTTCCGGGACGGCCTCCAGCCGTCTCCGGCGGTCAGCCGCTCGGCGCACAAGCGTTTCTACCAGCCGACGACGGACCGGAGCGGCCTGAAGCCCGGTTGCCGCTATACCTACCACGAAGCGAACTTCAAGCGGATCTCCCAGGTGGAGCCCGATCCGGCGGTAGCGAGCGGGACGAT
>JAEEGG010009510.1_pt1 | contig 21739 bp, 21 predicted proteins | sample 9134161 | NCBI WGS metagenome assembly JAEEGG01 (sample SAMN16246543, study PRJNA631951) | gut metagenome | biome: gut microbiome; feature: rumen; material: CR-attached | host: Bos | place: Iran: Karaj | collected 2018-10
CCACCGAGCTTAAGAACGTGATCATCAGCGATAACGTTCAGGTTCCTCACTACAATTATGTTGGTGACTCGATCCTCGGTTTCAAGTCACATCTCGGTGCCGGTGCCATCACATCCAACGTTAAATCTGACAAGACCCTCGTATGCGTTAAGAATGGCGACGAGGTTATCGAGACAGGGCTTAAGAAGTTTGCTGCAATTGTCGGAGACAACGTCGAAGTAGGATGCCAGAGCGTTCTTAATCCCGGTACGGTAATCGGCAGAGGCTCCAGAGTCTATCCGCTCTCGAGAGTAAGAGGCGTTATCCCCGAAAAGCATATCTTCAAGGATGCAGAGCATATCGTTCCGATTGAAGAGTGATAAACTTAAAATTTGTATTTACTACATAAAGCTTAAAGGCATCTCATTATGAGATGCCTTTATCATAAATATGGATATAATATCATTAAGTTGTAATTTAATTGTATTTGACTTTTTATCAAAATTTACAATCCTGCAATTTGCGGCGCCGGGTGGTCGTAGATGCGTTGGCGAATGGCCGTTTTGCGCTGAAAGCGGCCGCCACCGTTACTGCTGATGCTCTTTTGGCATATGTTCGATCTGCGTTGAATATTGCCCGGGACGGCCGACTAGCCTTCTGTGAGAAGCAATCCGTTCATTCTTAGATACAATATCAATCCGTTTCAAAAGAATGTACTGTTCCTGTTCTGCGGAAGAAGGAGCGACAGGATAAAAGGTCTCGTATGGGAAGGTACAGGCTTCCTTCTGTTATATAAGCTAAACGGCTTGAAGCCGGTAAGTTCAGCTGGCCGAGGGACTCCGAGGAAGCGGCACAGTTAAACGCAGAACAATACCGCCTTCTGATGGAAGGAATAAACCCCATGCGCCCGCTGATATCGGAAGTACAAGCACGGCAAGTTATATAACCCATTGTGCATTTTATAGAAATAATCTTAAGCGTTCTTGTTGCGGGCGTTGTTCTGTTGTATCAGATCCTTCTTAGAATGCTCAGATGCTATAGCAGCTATCGTGTTCTTAACAAAGGTATATGTCGGATGGTTCATTTCAAGAACCTGACGGCAGCATTCTTCCAGTATGGACGTGCTGTAGCTCTTTCTGTAGTTGAGAATACCTACACAAAGCCGATATGTCTGAACTTCATATTTCCGACTTGTCAGAACTGCTTTTATCAGTTCTACGGTATTGGGACCGACGGTCATAGCAATGGATATAAAGTAAGAAGAGTTCCATTGTTGGCGGATTATCTAATTATCAGGGATATGTATTGATTAAAAACAGACCGCTAATGCCGCTCCGCGACCGTTCAGCTCCGCATTCGCGACTGTTACGCTCCGTTATATGCAGCAATCCCAAAACATTTTTTATGTTATTTTTACTTTTCTAAAAATTTTGACCAAAAACCTATAACAAGGATAGCACAAATCAAAAAATAAAGGACATTTGCGTATCATACTATATGCCAGTCTGACTTTAAAACAGAACACACTTAAGTCGTACTTTTCTCCAGTTTTGATTATTTGTTGTCTGAGTTTTGTTCTGTACTCGTGTTTGGATACCCCGGTAACTTTCTTTGATCTATAGTAACAATTTAGAATATTCATAATAAGAGTCTGTTGAAAACATAACTGTTGTTTCTCTGAAAATATAGACGGTACATTTGCATTGATAAACGATTCCGTACGTATAACAGATTGAAAAGCATCATCGATATTTCTATAGGAATAATCCATAGTTATGCTTCCTGGTCTTTTTCTGTGAATGTATAGCGAATCTTGAACTACAAAGAGTTTATTAATGTTGCTAAATATCGAGTAAGCGTTATCGATATCTTCATGAACATGACCTTCATAGAATCTGATTGAATTCCAAAGATCCTTTCTGTATATTTTATTCCATACAGATACATTAATATTACCTTTTACAAGTACATCTAATACTGTAGGACGATCATAGATGCCGGAATTGATCAAAGGTTGTTTCTTATCAGTAGAAGACCATGTCATCTTCTCAGTTGTATACTGAATGGAATACTTACATAATGCTATATCCACATTTTCTCTAATCATGGAAGAAAGCATTATTTCAATAAATTCACTGTGAAAAGCATCATCTGGATCAAGAAATGCTATAAAACCACCGTTCGCTCGATCAAGGCCGACATTGCGCGCAGCACTTAGGCCTTTATTCTCCTGATGAATGACATTTATTCGCTGATCACGTTCAGCATATTCATCGCACACATCACCAGAACCGTCAGTGGATCCGTCATCTATAAGAATAATCTCCAATTCCCGGTAAGTCTGTCCGATCAAACTATCAAGTGCTTCGTGTAAATAAGGCAACACATTATATACCGGAACAATTACACTGACTAAAGGATCCATCTCCAACCTCATCTCTAATGCCATCTGAAATATATTACGGTTTAATGGGGTTTTGTTCAAGAATAACAATTGTATTGGGGTGGATTATGAAGTGAACTCCAGAAGTTGGATGAACTTAGGGAGGCTTCAGATAAACTTCGGGGGTTCACTTTATTATTCCCTGCGCCGGCCGTGACGCGTGAGGTCACGCCCTCTCGCGCCACGGCTGATACACGCGCAAAGCGCGGAAAGGAATAGGAACGGAGAGCACAATGAAACTGTTAGATCCTGCTTTGGATAAATCTCCTACAGCTGTTCAATCTACAATAATATCTTCGATGACTGCATAGGGGAGTAAAACTGTCGGTTGTTGGTAATGATTTTTGAGAGCGTCAAGTCCTTCTGAATAAATATTTACGATTATCTTGAATAACTGTTTCCCATTATGCCGAATTAGGACTGGCGCATAGATACGCAGTTGCCTGCTTGAAGCTCTGTCGCTGTGTTCTTATTATTTCTGGTTGGTATTATAGGATTGGCAGCAAGGAACAAAAATTGCATGAAAATCGCACTAAAATATCATTGGGGGTATGCTTTTATAACGATATCATCATCTAAAAAAAGGAGAAATATTATGAGTAATTACAAAGTTTCGATGGGTAATGAACCAGAAGACGCATATAAAAAAGCAAAAAATTGATTTGATGAAAGCTTTAGAATCAATACAATCACTTACACCTTATCAACGTCAAAAGTTAGCTGAAGAGATATTTGGATTTGCAACGGTTGCGAGTTTCTGTCAATTGCTTGAACACTATTTTGGGTGAAGAAGTACAGGTTCTGATAAACATACATTGCATCATACATAGTACTAACATCTGGTTTACAAAATAAAGCCAAGACAATACAATTGACTCTTCTTTATAAAGCTATTAACAATATGTCCAACATTAATTTCTTCGGAACCATTTTCAAACTCAATATATGAGTTATAGCAATCTGAACCGTTTAATGGCATATGCTTTCCTATAATTTTAAAACTCTTATTAACTCCTGGAGTCATCTTGGACCATATTTCTGATTGAAATGATTCAAATACTTTATTTGCTTCCGCAGAAAATTTCAAAATATCAAATCTCTCTCCGTATTTGTTTAAGGTTTCTTCTAAAATGTATATTTCTTTTCGTTTGAGGTCTTTGTCTGTTTTAAGAATATTACTTATATTCAGATTTATAGAGGATGTTTCCTGTAAAACATCGAAAACAAAAGATAACGGACCACAGGGCATATGTGTAAATGTAGTACGTAATACACAAGCTAATTTATACTCGTTATAGTTATCGTAAAATGAATGAGCTAAAGGGTTAAATATCTCTTTATAGTTCTTTTCGTGAAAAGCTCTCCAAATTTGGAAACAATTCAACCAAGATGCAAAGTTGTATTCAGCTATATAGAATTTATCCTTTGTTTTTTGCAATTCGTCTGGTGAAATGGAACTTAGAATATGATATCCGGTTCTTAAGAGCTCAGCATAATACATTTCAAGTTCTGCCATTTCAATTGTGCTTAAAGCGGTTGAAAAAACGTTGTAATCTCTTTCGTTCAGTTCTTTATATAGAGTTGGGCCTTTGCCTATATTAAACGTAAAGCATTTTGCAAAACTCATTAAAGGTATCCTCCATAAATAAAATGTTGCACAATACGCAAGTTTTATTCACTTGTTTAATTATTGTTTCGATTTATGCAAGTGTTAACTCCTTGTATAAGGAAAGCATTTGTATATATGCAGATCGTTGTTTGGGATAATGATATAATAATATATATGATTAGTAACTAATATGAGATATGGCGTTGTTTTTTGATATATATACTTTTGATAACAAAGAGCCATTAAAAATAGTGATATTTAGAAGCATAGAAATATAGTTTTCTTATCAGTATATACTTTTTGATTATGCTGATAACTGTTACGTTGCGGGTTACACACATCTATGATAAAATCATTTCAACATAAAGGATTAAGAGAGTTTTTCTATTCAGGCTCAAAGAAAGGGATAAAGCCTGAACATTCAAACCGGTTAGGTAGGATGCTCGACAGGTTAGATTCGAGTGTTTCTCCTAAAGATATGGACTTGCCTGGTTATGATTTACATCTGTTAAAGGGCGACAAACGGGATATGTGGTCTGTATCTGTAAGCGGTAATTGGAGAATGACATTCTATTTTGAAGGTCAAGATGCTTATTTAGTCGATTATCTGGATTATCACTAAGGGGGTACAGATATGATCAAGATGACAAGAAAACCTACACATCCCGGAATAGTGTTCTATGAGGATGTAATGAAGCCTTTGGATCTTTCTGTAACCAAGACCGCACAGATACTTGGTGTAAGCAGAAAAGCCTTATCTGAGTTTATTAATGAGAAATCTGCTTTAAGCCCTGACATGGCTCTAAGGATCAGCATTGCAACTAGCACATCCGCTGAAAGCTGGATGAACATGCAGCAAAAGCTGACGCTTTGGCTTGCAGAGCAGGATGCTCCGGATAATGTTGAGGCGGGGGCGTTGAAGAGGGCGAGCTGATTTTTTGCGTTTTGCAGAAGAACTGGATGTCAGCATTGTCACGGTATCGATAAATCTGCCCTACAAGAACACCGTTTATAAACTTGAGAACAGCACCAGTAACGCAAAACGTTGTGCCAGATACCGTGAGCGCGAGAGCAATGGGTTAACGCGTAAGTATAAGCTGGAATAATTGCGCCAGCCGTGACGCGTGAGGTCACGTCCTCTCGCGCCATGGCTGGCACTCCGCGCAAAGCACGGAAGGAATAGGAACGGATAGTATAGTGCGATGTATGAACCTGGTTATTAAATAGTTTTTTGAAAATAGTGTTGTTATATATCTGTTTATACTTTGTTTTTAAGAACTTGAAGGTATTGTAAAGTTTATAAAATATTATATTAATATTATAAAGGAGCATGCTACGAGGATATTCTGGAATCAGTCATATATTTTATTACTTTGTTATGCGTAATTATATAAATCGCGGCTTAATTGATGGAGGGGCATCGTATTGCAGTTTTATTTCTAAACATGTTCATTCACTTGTTGTCCCTTTGCCTCCTATTCTTGAACAAAATCAAGTAGCAGGAAAAATAGATGAGCTTTTGTATCTTTTAGAAATACCTAGAGGAGGCTATAATGAAGATTAATAGTATTGATTTTCCTGACAATCTGATCGAGTCAATACAAAACAAAGAACTGGTAATATTTGCTGGTGCTGGTGTTTCTATGGGTAAACCTACAAGTCTTCCTGATTTTGCAAAGTTAACGCGATTAATTGCAAAGGATACAAGACATAAGCTTGGAAGACGAAATGATTATGAAGTGTTTCTGGGAGAATTAAAGGATAATTTTGGTTCAGGTGATGGTCCGAATGTTAACAAACTTGCTGCTGATATTCTTATAAAGAAATGCAAGTCGCCCAATCGTCTGCACAAAGCGATTATTGACTTGTTTGAGCACCCAACAGACATTAAGATTGTCACTACAAATTATGATCAAATGTTGGAGACGGCAGCAAGAGATATGGGGATTTCTCTACCTGTTTTTGATGCCCCCGCTTTACCTTTGGGAAGTGATTTATCAGGAGTTGTTCACCTACATGGAAATGTAAATAATCATAAGTATATTGTACTTACAGATGAAGATTTCGGGAAAGCATATCTTACAGATGGCTATGCTTCTAGGTTTCTAGTTCAACTATTTACCAAATATGACGTTTTGTTTATAGGATATAGTCTTAACGACACAGTCCTTCACTATCTAACCAAGGCTATGTCACGTGTTTCGCAACGCAACAAATATATATTGACCGACAAAGATAAGAATAAATACAAATCGTTAGGGATCATTCCAATTACATATCCAGAGGGTGAACACGAAGAGATGACTCAAGCCGTGGAGGTGTTGGGAGAACGTGTTCGAATGAGTATGGTTCAGTGGAAGGAATTCTTTGAGGATATTAAAGATACTCCACCAAAGGACATAACAAAAGAAAGCATAATTTCATATTGTTTGAAAGATTATGACAAAACTCGGGTTATGATGCAAATAGTAAACGGGGATTTGTGGATAACTGCATTAAATGATAAGGGTGTTTTTGATAATCTGTTCAAAAAAGATGTTGTGTTGACGCAAGAGGATGAGCTATGGCTCGGATGGCTTGCTAAAAATCTGATATGTGCTGATGAGGACATATTGTTTGATCTGCTTGCGAAGCATAATAGTGCACTGCATAAGAAGTTTGCTGAATCTATAGTATTGAATATCATAAACAATGAAAAGGATATATCGGACGATGTGCTGAAGAAACAGGTAGTTCTATTATCCGAATTTATTACGGAAGATTATATGCTGCATGTGCTGCTAGACATTGCACATAAAAGAAATCTCGTAGATTTGTATTGGATTCTTTACAAGAAAATGTATGCAGTGACGATGCTTTGCGAGAATCGTGTTATGCTGTCCGAATATACAGCTTTTACTCACAAAATGCACATGGATGCATATTCTCTGTCAAAATACTGGAAGCTCTGTGAAAGCGAGCTTGTGGATCTGTTCTGTATACAGATTATTCGATTTTGTGTTGATTTCGTTGAATCATTACATAATGAATATGTGTTAATTGGCGAGGCTGACTCTCACAAAGAACCTTGGAGAGTATCAATGTTTCCCCTTGAAGATAGAGATGTATCATATTTCTTCGATGGATTATATGTTATCTCTGATATATTCTTAGCTGCCTCGAAGGGAGCCCAGAATAAGAATCCGATTTTCCTTAGGGGTCTGTTAAGTGAATGTTTGGTATCTGAATCTGTTTTCTTAAGAAAAATGGCTTTGATATCGGTACGTGAAACAGAAGTGTTCACTTATAATCAGAAGTTAAAACTATTAATAGAGAACAGATTCCTTTCGGCTGAAACGGAGATTCAGCAAACCAAGAGATTGGTATGTTCTATATTTGATCATTTGAATCCGGAAAAACAATCTTTATTACTTAATAAGATAGAAGAGATTCCAAGAGAGGAAAGTTTTGAAAGTTATCGTATTGTCTATGTTTATCTAAACGCAATTAAGAAACAGTGCAGTCCGTGTCGATATGTTGACAATAAGTTGGCTTTGTTGGAAGCAAAGTACGATTATGCTTCTTTCTTCAAGCCTACTCCGCCAGTAGTTGATAAGCGGTTTCATATGAGCGCCAAGGATATATTTGAGCTTAGTTCGGAAGATCTAAAGGAGTTTTACACTTTCGTTTGTTCGAATAGTAATGCATTCCATATTTATGAATTATTGGATGAAATAACAAAAGCGGCTGGTATGGATTTCAAATGGACATATGATTCCATTAAATTGTTAAAAGAACTTCAAATTAAAGACAAAGCATTATGGACCAATATGCTTTATGGGGTTAGAAAAGCCAATATTGGAGTAGAGGATTACTATGCATTGCTGCAATTAATTGCAAATCCTATATTTAATAAAGATATAATTAAAGAGATAGCTGATGTATTGCTTGATCTATTGCGTCTGAAGGATTCCGATCAGTTTTTTCTAGATCACGAAGACGAATTATATTCTATTTTTATCGAACTGTGGAGATATAAGCAGCTTGAGGAATCAAGCATTGATATACTGCAGCAGTCATTAAACTCATCATTGGGGATTTTAATTAATTGCTGCATTATCATGATTGATATGCACAAGGGACGGAATATTCCTGAAAAGTATATGAAAATTCTGATTGAGAGTTTGTCCATGAAAGGACAAGAATATTATGTTTCATTGTGTGTTATAGGGGGGCATTATAACTTTTTCCACTATAGAGATGCGGTATGGTGCAATTCAATATTTAACCCAATGTTGTCCGGAGATAAGACAAATGAAGAGTATATTTTTTCTTGGGATGGGTTTGTCTTGTTTTCCGGTAGTTTAAATGTTGATACTGTTGATGATCTCTCAAAGGTATTCTTGAGAGCAACAGATAAAATGAAGTTGCTCTCTAATGATGCTCATAACAGATTTATTGATCTTTACATAACATTGCTGATTCATGTCATAAAGCGACCAGGGTCTAATTATATTCCTAGGTTTTTCTCGAATGCCAATGACGAAGATAAGCGCTATTTTGTTTCTGTTCTTGGTCATAGATTGGAAAAAATGGAAAGTGACAAGAAAAAGAAATTATGGACACGTTGGTTAAAACGACATCTTATAAACAGAACAAACAATAAGCCAATAAAACCAGTTGAACCTGAGTTACAGGAATACTTGGAGTGGCTTCCACATTTACAAGAGTTTTATGATGAAGCAGTCGATATAATGTGTAAAGGGCTTCTTCCCAAGAAGATTGGGCTATTGTTTTTTGATAAATTGATAAAAAGTGATCTTCCTAGCACAAATCCTGAGAGCACATGTCGATTGTTGACCGAATTATGCAGAAATGGATCTAAGCCTGAGTGGAGTGATGGTTCGGTAAACAAGATAAAGAGTATGATGAAAACATTACCTCTTGAGGATGCTCAGAATCTAGAAAATGAATTAGTTAAGAGCGGATGGACTTAGGACATATAGCATGAGAATAAGGAATAACAGAATATATGTTTAAAGAATTCAATAGTAGCAGTTGGTTTTCTATTACAATTTTTTTCGGCTGAAATCCAAATAAATATAGGGTTTTGAGATTCACTAGCCGACGGCGGCGATTTGGACTAAAAGGAATTCCTTTCGATAGGCAGAAATATCACCATGAAGCAATTATATCAAGAGACGTTTTTCGCTGACCTATAGCTTATAAACAACGCAAAATACAGAAATAGGGGATCCCGGAATAGTGTTCTATGAGGATGTAATGAAGCCTTTGGATCTTTCTGTAACCAAGACCGCACAGATACTTGGTGTAAGCAGAAAAGCCTTATCTGAGTTTATTAATGAGAAATCTGCTTTAAGCCCTGACATGGCTCTAAGGATCAGCATTGCAACTAGCACATCCGCTGAAAGCTGGATGAACATGCAGCAAAAGCTGACGCTTTGGCTTGCAGAGCAGGATGCTCCGGATAATGTTGAGGCGGGGGCGTTGAAGAGGGCGAGCTGATTTTTTGCGTTTTGCAGAAGATACTTATTGTATTTTGGGGACATTTTTTTCTAAATATTTCTCATTACATCGTTTTTGAAGCGCTGAATGTATTGTGTAGTGACTCTGTATATGTTAAAAGGCAGTTGAAAAAATATATGGAGATAACAGTTCTGGCAGTACATCATAGCGGCAAAGTTGAAAGTGCCGCAAAACATTAGCAAATTAAGATTCTTCTAAGTCTGCAAAAATACGCCTAAAGAACAAATGTTTACTTACGCGGAATCATTTAGTATAATGTTTATAGATTATGAAGGGAGGTCCAATCGATAAAAACGAATTGGATCAACTATTTAAGGATAATTAATAATGGAATTTGATTGGATTAACATTAGAAATGAATTAATTACTCAAGAATTGCTGGATGAATTTAAATCCGGCAATTCTGATTTTGATGAGTTTTTATGTGAAATGGCAGGAGTGTGGCAAGACAATTCTGAATCAGCTACTTATTGTCGACACATGTTATAGTTTCCGAACTATATTTCTTAATTCAAATGATCAGGGGTATTTAACATGTTAAAAATCGCTTTCTTCGATTCAAAAGAATACGACCGCCAGTCTTTCGAGACTGCAAATGCCGCAGGGGAGTTTGATATCCGTTTTCTGGATACTAGACTTACACCTGATACATATAAGTTAGCAGAAGGCTGTGATGTTGTCTGCTGCTTTGTTAATGACGATGTGAATTCTTTCGTAATAGATAAGCTTTATTCTATGGGAATTAAGCTTATTGCTCTGCGTTGTGCTGGTTATAACAACGTGGACGTTGAATATGCTTACGGTAAGGTCCATGTTGTGCGTGTGCCTGCATATTCGCCGTATGCTGTTGCAGAGCATGCTATGGCATTACTGCTTACATCTATCCGAAGGATACATAAAGCTTATATCAGGACAAAGGATTTCAATTTCAGTCTTGAAGGCATGACGGGATTTGATCTGCACGGTAAGACTGTAGGTGTCATTGGTACTGGTAAGATCGGCCGTATCTTTATTGATATCTGCCGCGGTTTTGGAATGAATGTAATAGCTTACGATAAGTTCCCGGCGGCTGATTCAGGTATTGAATATGTTTCTTTGGATGAACTCTGGAATAGAAGCGACATCATATCACTGCATTGTCCTTTAACTGATGAGAACAGGTACATGATCAACTCTTCTACGATCGCGCAGATGAAGAAGGGTGTAGTTATCATTAACACATCCAGAGGTGCTCTGATCGATACTGAGGCACTTGTAGAGGGCATTAAGGAACGTAAGATCGGTGCAGCTTGCCTTGACGTATATGAGGAAGAATCCAACATATTCTTCCATGATTATTCCAACCATATTGTTAATGACGATGTCCTGGCAAGACTTATATCCATGCCTAATGTTATCGTTACATCACACCAGGCATTCTTAACTAAAGAAGCACTGTCTAATATAGCTAATACGACTTTGTCTAATATCCGTGAATTCTTCTCGTCAGATAGATGTGTCAACGAAGTCTGCTATAAATGCGGCAAAATCACTGACTGCAAGCAATTGCACGATAAGAAGTGTTTCTGATATTTGCAGCCATATGAACCCCAAGCATCTTCGAATACTGTTTATCGGTAACAGTCATACATATATGAATGATCTTCCGGCTTTTGTTAAGACTATGGCCCGTGAAGACGGGTTTTCATGTGATGTTACCATGCTCTCTCACGGCGGCTGGTATCTGGCTGATCACGTAAAGGAACAACATACAAAGTTTAATATTCTTTATGGAGATTACGACTATATAGTGCTCCAGGAACATTCCCATCCGTTTGACCATATTGACGATTACCGTTCTGCTGTGGATACGATCTCTTCATGGGCTAAGAAAGCAGAGAGCCGGATCGTAATCTATGGCACTTGGACACGCAAGGATGACAAAGAATCTAAGGATTATATGAATAAAGTCAACCGTAACATCGCTGACGAGAATGGCGCAATCCTTGCACCTGTAGGCGAGAGGTGGTGGCCTTATAAAGAAGCCTGGCCGAATCTCGAACTATACGACGAAGACGGCGCCCACGCTTCCCGTGCCGGTACCGAATTCGCAGCTAAGATCATTTGGACTGCTATTGAAGACAGCTTGCGGTAGTTCTATGATTTGAAGTTTTCTGCGTTTTTCTAATACAATAAGTTGTTTCTGTTTGTTATGCAATTTGCGGCGCCGGGCGGTCGTAGATGCGTTGGCGAACGGCCGTTGATTATTTCACGACAATAGCACCACCGATTCGTTGCAATCAGCACCGCCAATACGCTCTTGAGCACCAGTAATACTCGTTTCAGCACCACTTCCGGTAAGTAATCGATAATTGAGCAAGCGTTAGCGCGGGAGCAATCCCCAACCCCTTCCGTCCGTCGTGGCTTCGCCACTCCGGCCCCGGCGGCTGCCGCCGCCGCCATTGTGTGTCCATTTCTGTGACTATTTCACCCCGAAATACTCTCAAAAAAGTCATTCCGGCCTCGTAATGACTATTTTGAGACTGTACAGGCATCAAGAACTACACAAAATAGTCATTGGCGTTTCGAGGACAGGGGGAATATGTTGTGATATTTGTATGTCTTCATCAGTCTGGGGTGTTATGTTTTCGCTTGACGTGTACACGCAGCACAGGTATAGTATGATTATTATATAGAGCTTTGCAGACAAAGAAACTGAGAAGATATTCAGACAGGTTTTCTCAAAGAAAATGCCTCAGAGTATCCAGCATGTGGCATTAAGAAAACTGATCATGATAGATAATGCAGTGTGTTTGGAAGATTTGAAAGTGCCTCCGGGTAATAGGTTGGAGTCTCTTTCGGGCGATAGAAACGGTCAGTATAGTATTCGAATTAATGACCAATATCGAATCTGTTTTAAAGCAGATGGTAACGATTTTATTGATGTTGAGATTGTTGATTATCATTAGATCAAGTGGAGGATGATTATGGACAAATTCATTAATACACCTACGATGGGCGAATTTCTTATCGAAGAGTTTATGAAGCCGTTGGATCTGTCTGCTTATAAGCTCGCGCAGGAGATTCATGTGCCGGTGTCACGGATACAGGATATTCTGCACGACAGACGAAAGATCACTGCAGACACTTCACTTCGTCTTGCTCGTTTCTTTGGCGTATCTGACAGGTTTTTCCTTGATATACAGAATGACATCGATTTAAGAGAACTCAAGAATGAACTGAATGACGAGATAGCGTCGATTAAGCCTTATAAGAAGGCTGTGTGATAGATGTCTGATAACTGACATTTACAACATTACTGACGTCAACAGTAAGTGCGTCGCCCACGACGTGAAGAGGTCACGCTCTCTCGCGTCACGGGTGACAACCCAAGCGCAAGCGCGGGAGCAATTCACAATCTCTTCCGTCCGTCGTGGCTGGAGCCACTCTGGACCCGGCGGCTGGCGCCGCCGCTCGTGTGTCCATTTCTGTGACTATTTCACCCTGAAATACTCTCAAAAAAGTCATTCCGGCCTCGTAATGACTATTTCGAGACTGTACAGGCATCAAGAACTACACAAAATAGTCATTGGCTTTTCGAGGTCAGGGGAAACACTTCAAGTACAACTGATCAATTATCCCAGTTGTCATTAAAGTACACCTGAACACCCATTAATTCTTTATTGTATTAACAATCGGACCAATATTTCAAAAATGTGAAGTTCATCTGAATTGACAATCACTTGTTGCTTGCTATAATAAAAATTACCCGACAGGTAATTTGGAGCAAGCGTGTGAAGATCCTTTATGCTAACAAGAAGACAGAAAGGCAGTGTACAAGTTTAAAAGAAGCAAGTAAGTTGTTTGGCGGTGACAAAAAGCTTGCTTTGAGTTTGTTAGCGAGAATTAATGCGTTTGAACAGGCAGATGTAATTAATGATATTCGTGTAATTAAGATTTTTCGGTTTCATAATCTTTCTGGTAAATACAAGGGTTACTTTGCTGTAGATGTTAGGAATATTAGGGATAATTGGAGAATTATTCTTCAGCCGCTTGATGAGAATGAGAGACCTTTTGTTCCTTGTCATATAGATGAGATAGCTATGAAGGTAAGAGTTGTTGAAATTAGAGAGGTAAGTTCGCATTATGAGTAACTACATAGAATATGGTGATAGAGTCGCGTTCCATCCGGGTTATTATATTAAGGAAATTATCGATGATAGCGGCCTTACTCAGGCTGATTTTGCACGCAGATTGGGAACCACGCCCAAGAATATTAGTGTCCTAATTAAAGGTGATCAGGCATTGTCTGTAGATATGGCAAATAAGCTTTCCCGAATGCTCGGCACGTCTATAACTTATTGGATGAATTTGCAACAGGCTTATGATGAGCTGAATGCTGAATTTATGCGTTTGGAGGATCTTGAGAAAGAACGTAATACTTTTAAAATGATTGATTACGGATATTTCCGTGATCATTTAGGTTTTCCGGACCTGTCGAGAAAGGTTGATGAACAGATCGAAAGAGTCAGAAAATTCCTGGCTGTTGCTTCGCTTACTGTGTTGGAAGAAAGAGACCTTGCTGTTGATTTCAGAAGTTATAAAGAGGATTTATCGCTTTCCAATATAGTTAACTCAAATGTTATGCTTCAAATCGCAATCAATGAGACACTTAATGCTGAGATTCCCCAGTACGATAAGAAGAAGTTTGAGAATTGTTTGGATTATGTATTACAGCAGACCAGGAATCATGATGAGTTTTTATCAGAGACTAAAGAAGTGTTTGGTGAAGCTGGGGTATACTTGGTTGTTCTTCCTAATTTGAAGAATTCAGGAATAAGCGGCGCCACTAAGAGGGTAAATGGTAAGGTAATGATTTTTGTTAATGACAGAAGACATTACGAAGATACATTCTGGTTCACGCTGTTTCATGAGATAGGCCATGTCCTAAACGGCAATTTAGGAGCTTCTTCGGAAAACGAAGCCGAAGCGGACGAATTTGCCAGAAGAAAGCTTATACCGGAAGAGGAGTATATTGATTTCATCTCTACTTGTAAGTCTTTTAATGAGAAGAATATAAAAGTATTTGCTGATTCAATAGATCGTGATCCCGGAATAGTTTTGGGAAGACTATTGATCGAACATAAAGTAGCATATTCTGATACTCGTTTATGTAATAGGCTGCGACATACGTTTGATTGTATACGAAGCTGATGGAACCTGAGCGTCGTAACCATGTTTCATCCGTTTTCACGCTTACCTGATCACCCCGAGTGACCGATTCTGTGACTATCTCACCCCGAAACACTCTCAAAAAAGTCATTCCTGCCCAGTAATGACTTTTTCGAGACTTATAGACAGTCGTTCACACTCGAAAAAGTCAACGTGAGTGTCACGCCCCATCAAGCGCTTGCCCGGTTCCTTCGCTCCGCCAGATAGAACCCGTAAAGCAGCCCGCCGACAACAAAATACATGATTATCTGCGCATTCTCCACCCACTGGATCTCTGCGGCGAAGATTCCGTTCATATCGAGGATAATGTGGATGATGATGCCCGCGAGGATGCTTTTCGTCTTCGCCCTCAGAGCCGCGAATCCGAGCCCGATCACCGCGTTGAATACGACCTGAAACAGCACGTATGACACCGCGTTATTCCCGGAAAGATTCACCAGATGTATCAGCCCGAACAGTATGCTCGAAATGATCACGGCCAGGTGCTCGCCCATTAAGACTTCCGCAGCCCTGAATAGAAGCCCCCTGAAGATCAGTTCCTCCATTATGCCAATGAAAATGACGTCCAGCACCGCCGGCACGACAGGATCGACCATCGGGATCCCGAAAAAATACGGCGTGATCATCAGTGCGAGCAGGGCAAGCGGGATGATGTATTTGAGGCTGTTTTTATACGTGCCTCTGCAGATTCCGTAAGATACCAGATTCTTGCGCTCGATCGCGCCCATGATTATGACCAAAGCGATCGTGATCCCCTCGGCGATCGCGTAGCTCCATTCTTTCGAGATCTCGGAATTCGTATATATGATGCTGCCAACAAACGGCTTGCCGACCAGGTACAGCAGGCACGCATTTATCGCGAAGATCATTATTCTGCTGATTGTAATCTTTTTGTTTTCCATATGAATCAGATTATATCAGGATAATTTTAAGCTTCCGTCTTTCTTTCCGCACAAAATCGAAAACAGGCGGAAGAAATGACGGATTGCCACTACTTTCCGTCATTTGCTCCGCCTATTTTCTCGAAAAGACGGACGAAATGGCGGAACAGCGATATATTTATGTTCTCAAGGGCAGGGGAAAGCACGTCAGCTAAAAAGAGTGACCGATCCTGTGACTGAATCAGTCTGAAATAGTCTCAAATTAGTCATTCGCGCCTCGGAATGACTTTTCTGTGACTGTAGCAGCCCGAAAAACTCTCAAAATAGTCATTCCAGCAAATAAAAAGCTTTCCGCCGTCAATTACTACACAAGAACCGCCTTTTTTACCGCAAAACTTATTAAAAGAGTAGTGGCATTTTCCATGCATTAGTGGCATACTTTGAAAGTCAAAGTATTTTTGCCGGCGGATGCTGGCCGGATAGCCGGCTGTCAGGCCGGGTTTAGTTATGAATAAGGAGATCAACATGGATCAGAAATGGCAGGAAAGCATTAACCAGCTGAACGACCGCCGTGAAGCCGTAGCGAAAGCGGGCGGCGAGGAGCGCGTCGCGAAGCAGCACGCTTCGGGCAAGCTTACAGCGAGAGAAAGAATGGAAGCTCTCTTCGACGACGGCACGTTCACAGAGATAAACGACATGATCATGTCCCGTTGCAGTGATTTCGGCATGGACAAGAAAAAGAAGCCCGGCGACGGCGTCGTCACGGGTTTCGGATATATCCACGGCAGATTGGCGTTCGCATCTTCGCAGGATTTCACGATCGGCGGCGGCTCGCTGGGCGAGGCTCACGCCATGAAGATCTGCCACGCGATGGACAAAGCGATGGAGATGAAGGCGCCGTTCATTTCGATCAATGACAGCGGCGGAGCAAGGATCGAGGAAGGCATCGATTCACTCTCCGGTTACGCAGACATCTTCTACCGCAACACGATCGCTTCGGGCGTCATTCCGCAGATCTCTGTAATCCTGGGACCCTGCGCAGGCGGCGCATGTTATTCTCCCGCGATCACAGACTATATCTTCATGACCGAAAACAACAGCCAGATGTACATCACCGGTCCCGCTGTCGTTAAGTCCGTAACGGGCGAGGTCATTACGTCCGCTGATCTTGGCGGCGCGGCAGTCCACAGCTCGACTTCGGGCGTCGCGCACTTCGTATATAAAGATGACCTGTCCTGCCTTAACGGCGTAAGGCAGCTCCTGGGCTATCTCCCTCAGAACAATGAGGAGCTTCCGATGCATGTCGACGGCACAACGGCTGACGACTGCGTCACATTAAGCGACATCGTTCCCGTTGATTCCAAGAAGCCGTACGACGTACGCTCAGTCATCAACACTTTCGTTGACAGGAACAGCTTCATGGAGATTCAGAAGGATTTCGCGAAGAATATCGTCATCGGTCTCGCAAGACTCGAAGGCGAGACGATCGGCATCGTTGCGAACCAGAGCCAGTTCATGGCAGGTTCCCTCGAGATCAACGCATCCGACAAGGCGGCGCGCTTCATCCGTTTCTGCGACTGCTTCAATATTCCGATCCTTACGCTCGTTGACGTTCCGGCATTTTTGCCCGGCAGCCAGCAGGAGCACGGCGGCATCATCCGTCACGGTGCGAAAATGCTTTTCGCTTATTCCGAAGCAACTGTCCCGAAGGTCAGTCTCATCATGCGAAAAGCATACGGCGGCGCTTACATCGCCATGAACAGCAAGGGCACCGGCGCTGACGTCGTTTACGCCTGGCCGATCGCTGAGATCGCCGTAATGGGCGCATCCGGTGCGGTTTCCATCATCGGCAAGAAGGCCATTGATGCGGCCGAGGATCCCGCGGCAAAGAGGGAAGAGCTCCTTAATGAATATAACGACAAGTTCATGAACCCGTATATCGCGGCCGAGCACGGCTACGTTGACGAGGTCATCCTGCCCGAAGAGACCCGCGCGAAGATCGTCGGAGCCTTCAGGATGCTTCAGACAAAAGAGCGTGACCTTCCTTACAAGAAGCACGGCAATATCCCGCTTTAAGGAGGCTTTGCGCGAAAATGGAAACCGAAAAAATCATCGCCATGGCAGTGGCCTGCATCGCAGAAGAAAGCGGTGTTGAACCGAAAAACGTGATCGTACGTTCGTTTAGGGAAGTTCAGAAGAGCAGCCTCGAGCAGTACATCGCAGACAACAAAATCACATATCACAAATATCAGTTGGGAGAATAAAAATGAGCAAGTATCGCATTACTTTAGAAGGAAAAACATATGAGATGGACGTCGAGCTGATCGGCGAGGGCGGAGCAGTAAAACCTGTCGCTAAGGCTGCGGCTCCAGCAGCAAGCGCGCCCGCACAGCCCGCTGTTTCTGCGCCCGCTGCAACAACCGCAGCTCCCGCCCAGCAGACCCAGAAAGAAGTCAGCAGCGGCAGTGTTGTAGCACCGATGCCCGGAACCGTGATCAAGATCGTCAAAAACGTCGGCGATGAGGTCAAGGCAGGCGAGCTCGTCCTGATCCTCGAAGCAATGAAAATGGAGAACGAGATCTCAGCGCCCGTAAGCGGAAAGATCGCTGCGATCAACTGCACCGCAGGCGGCACAGTCAACGGCGGCGATGTTCTTTTCGAGGTTAAGTGAGGGATCCTTCGATGAATGAATTGTTTTCAAGCAATAAGCCCCTCCTGATCACCGACACGATCCTCCGCGACGCGCATCAGTCCCAGGCGGCCACCAGGATGAGGCTCGAGGACATGCTCCCCGCGTGCGAGATCCTCGACAGCATGGGCTACTGGTCGATCGAGTGCTGGGGTGGCGCGACTTTCGATTCTTGCATGAGATTCCTCGGTGAAGATCCGTGGGAAAGGCTCCGCACCCTGCGAAAAGCTCTTCCGAACACCAAGCTCCAGATGCTCCTGCGCGGTCAGAACCTCTTAGGTTACCGCCATTACGCAGATGATATGGTGGATGCATTCTGCCGCAAATCCATAGAGAACGGAATCGACGTCGTCCGCATCTTCGATGCGCTGAACGATGTGCGCAATATGGAAGCCTCGATCAGGGCCGTCAAGAAGTACGGCGGTATGGTCGAAGCCGCAATGAGCTATACGACGAGCCCCGTCCACAGTGAAGAGTACTTCGTCGAGAAGGCCGTCGTCTTGGAGCAGATGGGCGCAGACACGATCTGCATCAAGGACATGGCAAATCTGTTGCTCCCCGCAGACGCATACAGCCTCGTAAAGAAACTGAAGGAACGTGTCTCTGTTCCGATCCACCTCCACACGCACAATACAACCGGCACCGGTTCGATGGTCTATCTGATGGCTGCGATGGCAGGTGTTGATATCGTTGACTGCGCACTGTCTCCTTTCGCGAACGGAACTTCTCAGCCCGATACCGAGTCGCTGGTCGCTACACTTAAAGGCACTGCGCGCGACACCGGTCTTGACTTAAAGAGACTTAATAAAGCGGCCATCCATTTCAGGTCTGTTGCCGCAAAGATGGAATCGGCAGGAACGATCAGCTCAAAAGTCCTCCGCGTAGATCCGAACACTTTGCTCTATCAGGTTCCGGGCGGAATGCTCTCGAACCTCATCTCACAGCTCAAGCAGGCAAACGCCGAGAACCGTCTTGACGAAGTTCTCGCGGAAGTCCCGAGAGTCAGGGCAGACTTCGGCTATCCGCCGCTCGTTACCCCGACCAGCCAGATCGTAGGCACGCAGGCCGTCTTCAACGTCCTGATGGGCCGCTACAAGACCTTCACCAAAGAGTCAAAAGGCCTTCTCCGCGGCGAGTATGGTGAACTTCCGGGCGAAGTCAACGAAGAGATCCGCAAGATGGCGATTGGTTCTGACGAGGTAATCTCGTGCCGTCCGGCTGATCTCCTGAAGCCCGAACTCGAGACGATCAAAGAGCAGTACAGCGACATCGCAAGCTCCGAAGAAGACATCTTAAGCTGCGCTATGTTCCCTCAGGTTGCCCCCGAATTCATCAGAAAACGCGACGGCAAAGACGTCCGCGAGATCACGGTTGAGTGGATCAGGTAAAAGCACGGTTTGATGGGGTCTGACCCCATCAAATTTTTATGATACAATAGTTCATTGTCGGAATAAGAGAATTCGGAATATAGGATGGTGATAGTTTATCGATAGTTCTTTTATCGGCGCGATGTCCAAAGTAACGCTGCAGGCGATCATTATCTGGGTCCTTCTGGCCTTTGCGGTCTGCGCCGTTACTTATCCTTTCAATCGAAAGGGAAGACTCAGCGACAATGCATTTATTGCGTTGCCGTTATTGGCTTTTTACCTCGGATTCACGCTGACCATAACCATCATCGAGAGGATCCCGTCGCCTGAAGCCAAATATCAGCTCGTCGTTTTCTGGTCTTATAAAGCGATTCAGGCCGGCAGAACGGACTTGATCGCAGAAGTGTTCTGGAACTATATCCTTTTTATCCCGATCGGCATTCTCTTAGCGCTGCTCCTGCCATCGAAACGCTCATGGATCGCGGTAATCATCGGTATGCTTATGTCCGCCGGCATAGAGCTCACGCAGCTGTACCTTCACCGCGGACTTTTCGAGTTCGACGACATCATCCACAACACACTTGGCACGATCATCGGCGTCATGCTTTTCGTGATCGTCCGAAAAATTGTCTTCCTGATAAAATCCAGGTTCGAATATCGAAAAGAGCTTTAAGCGTTGTCCCGAAAATGATATGAAAAAGGGCTGTCATTACGAGACAGCCCTTATGATTTTTGAATAAATCCTAAATATCAGGAGTACTCAGCGATGGCACTGATGATTGCCAATACAATATAGAACGCAACATAAGCGGTAACGCATGCGCTGCCGATCAGGCCGCCGAGTGAGAGGTACTTGCCGACCTTTGCCTTACCGTAGATCTGACCGCATTCGTCAGTAAATTTCTTTGCCTTCGAAAGTCCGATGGCGCCGAAAATGATTCCTACGAAACTGAACCAAAATGTGATTGCAGAAGCAACAGCGATGATTCCCATGATGAGAATGCTCTTTGCAAGTCCGGGATCCTGCGGTGTAGGAATATTCATACCAACAGGCATAACGGGTGTAGGCTGAGCATAAACGGGCGGTACCGGTGCGACCGGAACAGCCTGCGGAGCAGGTGCGGGTGCCGGAGCTGCCTCATAAGGTGTGGCATAAACGGGTTCAGCATAAACGGGAGCAGCCTGAACAGGCTCAGCCTCGATAGGCGTAGCTGCTACAGGAGCAGCCTCAATAGGTGTAGCTGTTACGGGCTCTGCCGCAATAGGAGCAGCTGCTACAGCTGCCGCTTCAACCGGAGCTGCAACGGGAGCAGGTGATTCCAGGGGTTGTGCTATTGATTCGATCTTCGTACCGCAATTAGGGCAGAAGGAATTGCCTTCTTCAAACTGTGATCCGCAATTAGTGCAAAACATTGATTCTATCCTCCATATTAAAAGATAGTGTGATATTAACATTATTGTTTTTTAGGTGCAAATGAATTCGCAAATCGCATCGTCAGATGAGAGTTGTGGTGCCAAATAGCACCTGACTCGCTTTGCCGTCAAGAGACCTGCTCCGCCTCGCCCTCCGGGCGCTCTTGACCGCGCGCTCTCAGGTGCTTGTTTTGTGTTTAAGAGGCGCGAAGGCGCCTCCTGCATCAAAGATGCCGAGCCTTGAATAATCTGAATTTTTCTCACTTCGGTGATACTCCCGTTTTGCTACTCGAATTCTATTTTTGGAGCCTGGGTTTTGTGCCTCCTGATCCATTATAGTTTGTCGGTTCCTTAGGGGTTTCTGTAAGTGATTTGTATGTTTTCTTGTAGGTTCCTGTAATATTGTGTAGGCGATTGTCGATTTTGTTCGAGAAGTTGTCGGAAATCCTGTCGGTTTTTCTTTGACATTGTCGGTATGAAATTGTCCGGAAACCGTTGATTCTTGGGACCTTGTACTAGTCAATATATTTTGGACACTGATTTTTGTTTTTTTATTCAGGCACTATATTTTTCTCGGAATTCTTTAGGTGTTAAATAATTCAAAGAATATGCTGGTCTTTG